>Ga0256404_1002197_pt1 | contig 43983 bp, 34 predicted proteins | sample RumenRJG_01DNA_FD_185990 | JGI IMG/M metagenome (GOLD analysis project Ga0256404, IMG submission 185990) | Bovine rumen microbial communities from Lethbridge, Alberta, Canada - RJG_01 | ecosystem: Host-associated > Mammals > Digestive system > Stomach > Rumen | place: Canada: Alberta | collected... | reverse complement strand
AAAGCGGGTAAAAATTGCGTCCTTGCAATTTTTACCCGCAAGTTTTCTTTCGAAAACTTGCCGAGTTTTTGCGCAAAGAAATGACGCGCCGTCCATGGCGCTGCTTGTTTGCGATTTAGGGTAAACATTGCAAGGTGCGGTTTGCATTTTTAACCGACGGTTGAATTTGCAGTATGCTCCAAATTATTGAGAGATGCCGAATCAAGTTCGGCATGACAGGTTCGTTTGTTTGGCATGACTGGTTCTTTTGTGCCAGGATTATATGGTGTTGTGGCTTTTCCTAGAGCTGGGAAAGGGCACCTGCTATGCTGTAGGCACGGTCGCCGAACTTTTCTATCTGGCGCACGAGGTCTATGTACAAAAGCTCGGTCTTTACGTCTGCACCTGCTTCAAGCTTCTTGCGGGCAACTTTCTTTAGGTTGTGGCGGAATACGTCTATCTGGCTTTCTATTTCCTTTGCAATGAGGAGCTTGTCGTGGTCGAGGTGCTTGTTTATGTTGTCGCGGATAAAGTACATAATCTGGCGGGCAAGGTCCAGGTAGGGGTCCAGCCTGTCCATGTCTTCCTGGGCGAAGGTCATGTTCTTTTTGACGGACTTCTGCAAAAGTAGGGCAACGTTGTAGCAGTCGTCGGTCATTTCCTCAAGGTCGTCAACTATTAGCTGCATTATGCTTAGGCTGTCCTTCTGCTGCAGGCTTAGCGGAAGGCGGGAACAGTTGATGATGTATTTTGTTAGCTGCTCCTTCATCTGGTCCGCAAAGTCTTCCTGGTCAGTAAGTTCTTCCATGTGGTTTGCAATGAAGGCTTCGCTTCTGTCCTTGAATCCTGCCGCAACACCTTCGAACATCCTTGTTACAAGAAGGGTCATGTCCTGTATTTCTTTTTCTGCGCGGATTATGTAAGATGCTGCGTTTTCCTTTCCGCCTGTCTCGCTGAATTCCAGGGTGTAGGTCTTTGGTGCAAGGCCTTCCTTGTTGTCTTTTATGAGGGCTGTGGCAAGGGCTGCAATCTGTCTGGTGAAGGGGAGGCAGAGAATAGATGTTATTGTCTTTAGAACCGTGTGGAGGGTTGCTATGTGCCAGGTGATTTTTTCTGTTGGGCTTCCGGGAACCAGGTGGTCAATCAGGTTCAGGAAGGGGGTAAAGAATATGCAGGCAAGCACTACCGTTGCAACGTTAAAGAGTACGTGGATCAGGGCCGTGCGTTTTGCATTAGCGCTGGAATTCATTGCCGCCATGATAGCGTCTATTGTAGAGCCTATGTTGCTTCCGATTACCAGGGCAGCTGCAAATTCCCAGTTTACAAGATGATTGTAGGCCATTGTGATTACGATTGCGCTTTCTGCGGAAGACGAATGGATTAGGGCTGTGATTATTATGCCCACCACAACTCCTATTAGGACGGAAAGAACGCCCATGTCGCCAAACTGGGTCAAGAAGTTGAGCGTTCCCTTTTCCGGGCTTATTGCGGAAGAAAGCCAGCTTAGGCCAATGAAGAGCATTCCAAAGCCCATGATTGCCTGGCCGAGCGGACCCTTCTTCATTTTTTTTGATGAATAGAAGAAATAGCCAAGGCCAAAGATTGGTATTGCAAAGGCCGCTATGCTAAAGCTGAAGCCAAAGAGTACTACGATCCATGCCGTTATGGTAGTTCCTATGTTTGCACCCAGCGTTACCCCTACGGACTGCTGCAGGGTCATAAGGCCTGCGTTTACGAATGAAACTTCCATGGCTGTGGTTGCCCCGGACGACTGTATTATTATAGTAAGAAGGAAGCCTGTTATAAAGCCCGTGAAGCGGTTGCCCGTCATAAAACCAAGGGCTTTCTGCAGACCCGCACCAGCGCTTTTCTGAATACCGTCGCTCATCATCTTCATGCCGTAAAGCAAAAAAGCAAGGCTGCCCAATAACTGTAAAATTGTTCCGAGGAGTTCCATAAGCCAAGTATACACGAAGTAGCGCATAAAAATCAATTGAGTTTTTTGGACGTAAACTTTGCAGGCTCTACCAGCTTGTCTTTTGGCTAATCCGACCGGATGTTACTTTGCGTCACCGCCCTTCCGCCCTTCGGTAACCCTCATCCCGCTTTGCGGGACTAAAGGGGCTTCACGGCGGCGTAGGCTGCTTTTCTTAATCCCTGTCACCAAGAAACCTAACCTAAATATAAAAATTCAAAGTAAAATCAATGAGTGGAAAACTCTAAACAATCCTTTTGTAAAGCCTGCGTATTTCTTCATATAGAATGGCATCTCCGCCTTTTGGGTCGCTAAAATATATGCCAGTATTTATAAGCTTATATTTTCTGCCTGACGCATCTGTAACGGTATAGAGCGTAGAAGTCCCTGATTTTGCTTCTTTTTGCAAACTGCCGAGCTGCTTTAAGGCCTCTTCGTCAAGTTTCATACCGATTGCTATGTCGCACTTTAGGATTGCAATCTGTTCTTGCAGCAAAGACGGATCTTCAACCTGGCTTTCGTCTGTATTCTTAAACACATTTATGCGAGCAAAAGAAAAGCCGTTATCTTCTCCAACGATGTCTGCAAGGTCATTAGCCTTCGGTATGGCTTTGTAGGGAAGATTGTTCTCTATTCCATACACGTATTTTAGAGAGCGCCTGTGGACTATGTGGGCGGAAGGTGTCATTGTTCCGTTTTTTGATTTTATTGCATGAGCTTTGTAGGCTTTTATCATAGCTTCACTGTATTCCGCTCCGTCTATGCCGTTTGCATTTTTGCCTACAAAAAGGATTTTTACGTTCTGTTTGTAGTAGCCGGGGTAGGAGCCGTCTAGTAAAATTTCGTGACCAGGGTTTTGCTTTTTTATCTTTTCCAAAAGTTGAACTTCTGCCTTGCTTCCGTCGTATTCAGAAGGCTTTGTGGCGCTAGTTCCAGAGGCTCTAGGCTCTGAGTCGCTAGCCTCACGTGCTCTAGGTTCAACTTCTGTCTCACTTTCTGACTTGGTACTATTTGCTTTAGAAAGCTGATTTTTGAGTTCTTCTAGCTCGGATTTCTGCTTCCGGTATTTTAAGTACAGCAAGAGTAAGAGAACTAGAAGCAAAAGAATTATCAGAAGAAGCAGAATGCAGTGCCAGCATGGAAAACAGTTGCAGCATTTGTTTTCTTGTTCAAGTGGTTCACTCTCCTTTAGTTCAACATCTTCTAAGGGCTCTTGCAGCTCTTGATTTTCTTGCAGTTCCAAAGCCTTTTCAACAGAGGAAACAGAGATAGTTGCGCTTCCTGCTGCTTTGTGGGGAATCAGGATACGGGAATTGGGCCATTCGCGGTAGTCTTTTGAAAGTCCTATGCTTTGCGTTTTGTCAGAAAAAGGCGCAAGTGAAGCTTCATCATAGAAGCGGGAAAAATATTCTTTATTGTTGTAGTTGTTTGTGTTCCAGTTGCAAACTGCTTCTGCAATGCTTTCACTTTCTTCCCTGGTGATAGCGAATGCGTTTTCTATGTAGCCTGCAAGCATAAGTCGCAGAGGTTTTATTTGCTCAACTCCAGCATTTTCTGCAATGTAAAATATGTCAGCGCCGGGTTTATCCCTTCCATAAGTGCGACTGGCACTGTATTTTTCTCCAAGGCCTACAGGGCCGGGTGTTGCTTCTGATTTTTCAGCTTCCATGCGGGCGCCAAGGCTTTGACCTATTGCGCGTATTTGGTCCCTGGAAGAGATTGCCCCGTCAGAATACGAGCCGGTGAACTCTACATAATTGGGTGCAGCGTCAGTGCCTAATATGGAAGAGTCAACTACCGCACTTTCTTGTGAAAAGGCCAAGGTGAAACAGGTGAATGTAAGTAATGAGCAAATAAATCTTTTCATGGAAACCTCTTGTAAAAAGTATATACCGCTTTTGTAAATAAATAAAGAGAGTTTAGCCGGGATTGGAGCCCCGAAGTTGCCGTGAAGCGGCAATGAGCGTTAGCGAAGGGCGGAAAGCCCGTAACACAAAAGACCGCTCGCTTTCGTAGAAGCGTGCACAGTAAAAAAAGGCAGCTGCTCCAGAAGAGAAAAAAGAATTCAAACTTTTTTCCGTAAGAATTTAAACTTTTTTTTGAGTTAGCTTTGGCTTTCTTGGTCTGGGCGTTAAAAAAATCATAAAAATATACACTCAAATACTTAAAAAATTGCATTCAAAATTTAAGGATTCTCCCTTATAGTACAATCAGAGACACACAAATTGGAGGAATCTGGTATGAAAAAAATTTTATCTATTGCTGTTGCTGTTTTGGCTGCCGCGACTTTGTTCGTAGGATGCAAGGGAAAGAAAAGCGGTGCAATTAAAGTTGGTATCATTAACAACCCGCCGTCAGAATCTGGATACCGTGCTGCAAACGTTAAGGACATGGAAGAAGTCTTCTCTGCTGCAAAGGGCTACGAGGTAAAGACTTTCTACAGCCTTAAGAACGACGAGCAGTTGAATGCGGCTTCCCAGTTCATTACAGAAGGAGTTGACTACATTCTTCTTTCTGCCGCCGCAACAGACGGATGGGATGCAGTTCTTAAGAATGCACAGAAGGCAGGAATCAAGGTATTCCTCTTTGACCGTATGATTAACACAGACGAAAGCCTTTACGAAGCAGCTGTTGTTTCCGACATGGCAAACCAGGGTAATACTGCCGTAGCATGGCTTAAGTCTTTGAACCTTCCTGAATACAAGGTAATCCACATTCAGGGTGCTATGGGTTCTGATGCCCAGATTGGCCGTACAGCAGCTTTGGACAAGGAATTTGCAGCTGGAACAATGACAAAGGTTGTTCAGCAGACAGCTACTTGGGACGAAGCAGAAGCTAAGAAAATCGTTGAATCTGTAATCAACTCTGGCGAAGACTTTAACGTTGTATACGCAGAAAACGACGGTATGGCTAAGGGTGCAGTTGCCGCTCTTGACGAAGCAGGTATTACACACGGTGTAAACGGAAAGGTTAAGGTTATGGGCTTTGACTGCAACAAGTGGGCTCTCCGCGAACTCCTTGCCGGAAACTGGGACTACGATGGTCAGTGCTCTCCATTCCAGGCAGCTGTAATCGAAGACATGATTAAGAGTGGAAAGGTTCCTTCTAAGAAAGTAATCTCAGAAGAAAAAGGTTTTGACGCAACAAAGCTTACACAGGCTGATATTGACAAATACGGTCTTGGCGACTAATTTGCAGAAAGCTGGCGCGGTGTAAATACTGGCGGCTGCTTAACATGTGTCGTGTTGGGTGGCCGCTTGTAGCACCGCTTTTTTTTTGAAAAGTTGGGAAATTAGAATGGAAAATAATGTTGTTTTGACCATGCGGGGAATCTACAAGGAATTCCCTGGTGTAAAGGCCCTTCAAAATGTAGATTTTACTTTGTGCAAGGGAGAGGTCCATGCACTTATGGGTGAAAACGGAGCGGGAAAATCCACTCTCGTAAAGTGCCTTACCGGTGTTTACGAAAAGGATGCCGGTGAAATCCGTATTGACGGAAAGGAAGGACCTGTTAGTATCCGTTCACCGCAGGATGCCCAGAATCTTGGCATCAGCACTGTTTATCAGGAAATTACACTTTGTCCAAATTTGACTGTTGCAGAAAACATGTTCATTGGACGGGGAAACTATAAATTCATCAACTGGTCTGCCCAGGAAAAGAGGGCGGATGAAATTTTGGAAAAACTTAACATTCCGGCTAAGGCTTCACAGCAGCTTGGAACCTGTTCGCTTGCGGTTCAGCAGATGGTCGCAATTGCCCGTGCCGTTGACATGGAATGCAAGGTCCTGATTCTGGACGAGCCTACATCTTCTTTGGACGAGAGGGAGGTTGAGCTTCTCTTTACGCTGATGAGGGAACTTAAGGCTGACGGAGTAGGCATTATCTTTATTACCCACTTCTTGGACCAGGTTTACGAGATTTGCGACAAGATTACAGTTCTTCGTAACGGTGAGCTTGTTGGTGAATATTTGATAAAGGACATGCCCCAGGTAGAGCTTGTTTCTGCAATGCTTGGCAAGGCTCTTGATGATATTTCTAAGCTTAAGGATGAAAAGGGCAGGTTCAACGAAGCTTCCGAAACGGTTTACGAGGCCCATGATCTTTCCAGTGCAGAGGGTGTAAAGCCTTTTGACTTTAAGATTAGGAAGGGAGAGGTTAACGGCTTTACGGGGCTTTTGGGTTCCGGCCGAAGCGAAAGTGTCCGCGCCATTTTTGCGGCAGACAGGGTTACGGGCGGCAAGATAAAGGTTAACGGTAAGGACGTAAAAATTACCAAGCCCAAGGATGCAATGAAGAACGGCATTGGCTATCTTCCCGAAGACAGAAAGGGCGACGGTATTATTGCAGACCTTTCCGTAAAGGACAACATTCTTCTTGCCCAGCAGGTTCTTAAGGGCTTCTGGCATCCATTTAAAAAGGCAGAGGCGGAAAAGATTGCAGATGAATACATAAAACTTTTGCAGGTTAAGACCGCTTCTAAGGAAACCCCAATCAAGTCGCTTTCCGGTGGTAACCAGCAGAAGGTAATTCTTGCCCGCTGGCTTTTGACCCACCCCCAGTACCTTATTCTGGATGAACCCACACGCGGTATTGACGTTGGTACAAAGACGGAAATTCAGAAGCAGGTGCTAAAGCTTTCCAAGGACGGTGTTGGCATTACCTTTATTTCTTCGGAAATACAGGAGATGCTAAATGTCTGCACAAGGCTTGTGGTTATGAAAGACCGCAATATTGTTGGAGAGCTTAAGGATGACGAGCTTAGCCAGGAGAATATCATGAAAACTATTGCGGGAGGAAACTGATAAATGAGCGAAAAGAAAACTTTTGCAGAAAAAATAAAATCGCTAACATCATCGCAGTTAATCATTCCTGTTATTGCGCTTTTTATTCTGGTTGTTTTTAACCTGATTCGTGACCCGGGATTTTTTTCACTTGGAATTAAGGTGAATAATGTTGGCAACAGGGTTCTTACCGGAAACCTGATTAGTATCTTGAACGGTGCTTCGGAACTTGTAATTCTTTCCATAGGAATGACCCTTGTAACTTCTGCTACGAAGGGACAGGATATTTCTATTGGTGCCTGTGCCGCTATTGCAGGAAGTATCTTTGTTAAGGTTCTCCGCTCTGGGCAGATTACGGTTCCTTCAATTTTCCTTGGCGTGATTGCGGCTTGCTTTGTTGCGGTAATCTTCTGCCTCTTTAACGGACTTTTGATTGCTAAGTTCAACATTCAGCCTATGATTGCTTCTCTTATCCTATATACGGCTGGCCGTCCAATCGCTTACTGGATTAACGGCGGTGCAACCCCCAACGTAGAGAGCAACCTTCTTGGCTACCTTGGAGGATTCATCCCTGGCTGCCCAATTCCAAGCCCAATCCTTATCGTAATAATCTTTGTGCTTTTGATTCTTCTCCTGCTCAAGAGGACTACCCTTAGCCTCTTTATTCAGTCTGTGGGAATTAACGAAAGGGCAGCAAAGCAGAACGGTATAAACCCTGTCTTTATGAAGATGCTGGTCTTTGTAATACTGGGCATTTGTGTTGCCTTGGCGGGCTCAATGAATGTTTGCCGCATTGGTCTTATTAACCACGAGAAGATTTTGCTTGATATAGAAATGGATGCCATTCTTGCGGTTGCCATTGGCGGTAACTCTCTTGGCGGAGGAAAGTTCAGGCTTGCGGGTTCCATAATCGGTGCCTACATTATTCAGGCTTTGACAACTACTTTGTATGCGATGAAGGTTTCTTCCACAGACATTAAGGCTTACAAGGCAATCGTAATCGTAATTATAGTTGTGGCCGGTTCTCCTGTGGTAAAAGAGTTTGTCGGCAAAGCGGTTAAAAAGATTCCTGCTAAGGCTGTAAAAGCGGAGGGCAAATAAGATGAGCGGTATTACTGGTTTTTTTAAGAAAAAATTTAAGCAGCCTGTTTCCAATACAGCTTTGCTTTTGACGATTACAATCTGCACTTTTGTTGTAATGTACATTCTTGCAATGGCGGTGTGGGGCGGCGGCTTTTTGAATCCGCAGCAGTTCTTTAACATCTTTAACAACAATGCCTATCTGATTATCATTGCCTGCGGTCTTACAATCGTAATGATTTCCGGTGGAATTGATATTTCCGTTGGCGGACAGGTTGCCCTTATTACAATGACAACGGTCTGCTTTTTGGAAAACCGTGGCGGCAGCGTTTTTGGCGCTCTTGTTATAGCACTTGCCATTGGCCTTGCATTTGGTGCGGTTCAGGGATTTTTGATTTCTTACCTTAAGATTCAGCCCTTTATTGTAACGCTTGCAGGTATGTTCTTTGCAAAGGGTATGACCACAATCGTTAGCGTTAATCCTGTTACGGTAAAGGCAAACGAATTCTTCCTTAAGCTAAAGGAATTTACCATCAACATTCCTGGCATTGGTCAGCATACAAGGTCCGGTATGTTCATTAATTCCTATCTGGAAATTGGCGCGGTCGTGGCAATTCTTGCGGTTGTAATTTTGTGGGCAGCACTTAAGTGGACAAGGATTGGACGTAACTTTTATGCGATTGGCGGCAACAGCGAAAGTGCCCTTATGCTTGGAATAAACGTTCAGCGCACAAGGTTTTTGGCTTACCTTATCTGCGGCCTTTTGGCTGGAATTGCAGGCTTTGTCTACCTTTTGCACACCGGTGCTGGCAACGCTTCCAATGCAGACGGTGCAGAGATGGAGGCAATCGCTTCTTCCATTATTGGCGGTACCCTGCTGACTGGCGGTGTTGGTAGCTTAATCGGAACACTATTTGGCGTAATGTCGCTTAAAACAATTACTACGATTGTAATTACATCCGGTTTGACACAACCTTGGTGGCAGAAAATTACAACTGGCCTTATGCTTTGTTTCTTTATCCTTTTGCAGAGCGTAATCCTTTCTGCAAGGAAAAAGAAGCTTGGAACGGCTGCGCAGTAGCTTGGGTTTCATAATTGGTAACTCCTATTTGCCAATTTTTATAAAGTAAACGCGGCTGACCTAAAAAGCTGAGCTTTCCGGTCTTGCCAGCGGACATGTCAAATGCGTTTACGCATGCACTTCTGTTAGCGCGGAAGTGCATTTTTTTTGCAAAGAAAGCAGTTTTGTGCTCCACTACCAGAAAAATCTGGCTGAAAATCCATGATGCGAGGTAATAGGAATCCGACTCCCTTCGGTCGCACCTCGCAAATGGATTTTCATCCATATTTTTCTTCCCGTTGCGCACAAAACTGCTTTTTTGCTTCTTATAGGTTTGTCTTGTACTCGCGGGGGGAAAGGCCTGTGTTTTTTTTGAAGATGTAGCTAAAATAGTGGGGGTCGCTAAAGCCGCACTCGTAGGCAATGTCGTACCCCTTCATGTCCGTGGTCTTTAAAAGCCGCTTTGCATTTTCTATGCGCACGTTCGTAAGGTATTCAATAAAGGTAGTGTTGCATTCCTGAGAGAAAATTGTGCTAAAGTGGTTGGGACTAAGTGCCACCACATCTGCAACCTTGGTAAGAGTCGTGTTTTGGTCTGCATAGTTTTCCGCAATGTATTTTTTTGCCTTAAGAATTACGTCCTGGTACTTGCCTATAACTTTTGAATCGCGGTAGTCAAGGGCAAAGCTAAGGATTGACTGTAGTGCCTGCGAAAAAGCCTCCGCGTTTTGTATTGCGGAATCTATGTAGTTGCGCTGAAGAATCTCCGGCTTTTCCACTTGTATGTTTCCGCCAAGACTTTCTATTAGTTCAGATACGGAAAAAATTACATCACCAAGTAGATAGGATGCCACAAACTGGAACTGTCCCGGGTTGCTTTTGATAAGCTTCATGGATTCATCTATGATGATAGAGATGTCGTTTTTGGAAGCGTATTTTAACCGCTCAACCATGGGGTCGTTTTCCTTTAGGTGCAACAGTTCTGTTCCTTCTTCCAAAAAGTCGTCGCTGCTTATGATTCTGGTCTGGGTGCTTGCCTTGCTTAGCTCAAGAATTTTTTTTGCGTCTTCGTAGCTTTCTGCCAGCATGGAAAGATGCTCAACGGTTTTGCCTATTGTGGTAAAAACCTTGCAGTCCGGGTTTTGCGTTGCTATGTGTTCAATTGTTTCTGCTATGTGGTAGCTTTTGTCGTCAAGATCCTTTTGGTCGCTTCCCTTGCAGATGCAAACCAGTGTTGAATTTTCAAAGAAGGAAATGGTCTGTTCCCAGGAAGAGGAATATGAGTTTACAAGTGAACATGCCATCTTCTGGTTTTGACTGTTGCCGCTTGTGCTTTCTATCCTGCTGATTATAATTTTGTAGTAGCGCGAAAGCAGGTCTATCTTTAGCTCGTGGCACTTTTGCCTTGCGGTTGAAGAGTCTATTGTTCCGTGAACAAGTCCGCTCAAAAAATCCTTTTGAATTATGCGCTCGGTTGACTTTAGCTCTTCCTGCATTTTTGTTATGTCGGAAAGCTGCTTGCGTTCTTTGTCTATTTCTTCCGCCGCTTTGTTAAGGCTTGCGACAATTTCCTTTGACGTGAAAGGTTTTAAAAGGTAGTCTTCAATTCCTATGGAAATGGCTTTTTTTGCGTAGTCAAATTCATCGTGGCCGGAAAGAATTATTATCTTTATCCAGGGCTGGGTCTTTCTTATTGCTGCGGAAAGTTCAAGGCCGTCCATAAAAGGCATCTTGATGTCTGTTATAAGGATGTCCGGTTTTATTTCCTGAATCATGGAAAGTGCAATTTCTCCGTCCGAGGCCTCTCCTGCAAAAGAGAAATTTGAATTGTCCCAGTCTATGGTGGTGCGGATTCCTTCCAATACAATGGGTTCATCATCAACAATAAAAACGCTGTACATCTACTTACTCCATGGAATCTTAAAGGAAACAACCGTTCCCTTGTCTAGCTCGCTTTTAATTTCTAGGTTAACGCTCTTATCGTAATACAGATTCAATCTTTTGTTAACATTGTAAAGGCCATAAACAACCTTAAGGTCATCCGGCTGCTTTTCTGCCTTTAGCTCTGCCTTAACCTGTTCTAGACGTTGGTCCGTAAAGCCCTTGCCGTTGTCTTCCACGGAAAAAACAATGTCGCTTCCTTCTATTTTTGCAGAAACTTTTAGGTTGCCCCTGCCGCGCTTGTTTTTTATTCCGTGGTAGATTGCGTTTTCCACCAAAGGTTGCAGCGTTAGCTTTAGCACCATTGTTCCGGAAAGCCTTTCGTCAAAGTCTATTGAATAGTTGAGTATGTCCCTGTAGCGGATTTTCTGAACCGTAAGGTAGCTTTTTACATGCTCAAATTCCTGCTCAATGGGAATCCAGTCGTGGCCCTTGCTTAGCGATATGCGGAAAAAGTTGGAGAAGGCTTTTGTAATTTCCACAACCTGCTCAGTCTGGCCGGATTCAGCAAGCCAGATGATTGTGTCAAAGGTGTTGTAGAGGAAGTGGGGCGTAATCTGCGCCTGCAAAGTCTTCATTTCTTCCTTCTGCAAATTTTTTTGCTCACGGATGTTTGCCTCTATAAGCCCCTTAATTTTTCCAGCCATGCTGTTAAGGTTGTCCGAAAGATTGTCCAGCTCTTTTACGTTGGGGCGCTCTATGCGGGAATCAAGGTCTCCGCTTGCAATTTTTGTGGAAAGAACTTCCATGCTGTGAATGGGGTTTCGTATGCTTTCGGAAATAGTGGACATGGAAAAGAATGCCAAAAAGACTACGAAGATTACGATTAGAATTTGTATTATCAGCAAAAGTATGGATGAATGTAAGATGCTGTCGTTTGTTTTGGAAAGCGTCTCTATTTCTGCAACTATAAAGTCTGCAAAGATGTCGTCCATAAGGGAGCAGCAGCCTCTTATTTCTTCCAGCGTTTCTTCCTGAACGGAAACAGGCGTGTTGCTTTTTATCTGGTTTCCCAAAAGGTCTATGTATTTTTTTAGCGTCTTTTCTGCCCTGTTTGCAACTTCAAGCTTTTGCTTGTTGTCCTTTAGGTCTGTTGTTGTGAGCATGTCGCTAATGCCGTTTTCTATGGCCAAAAGAATATCGTACTGCCTTCCTTCTGCAAAGGATTTTTTTCCGGCCACGATTTCCCATATTTCACTGGAGATGTCCTGCTTTATAATCTGGTTTATTGTGTTTGCCCTGCTAACATTTTTGATTATCTGGTTGTACTGGTTTGTGTGGTGCTGGGTGATTGCCATTGAGCAGACTGCCGGAATAATCATCAGCGTAAGGATGAGGATGTAGAAAAACCAGAGGGTCTTTTGTATGCTTTTTATTTTTTCTTTTTTGCGCTTCATTTTTTTTCTTTGCCTTTTGAATCTGTAGCCCAATCAGTAAATTAGTAGCCACGGCTTTCAATCTGCTCGGGAAGGTTGCCCTCTGCAAAAACTGTTTCTGGAACATAGGTTACAGCCGGAATTGGCCTGTTGCTTGCCAGCGTCTTTACAAAGCTAATTACCTGGTCGCCCATCTTGGGGTTACATTCTATTACGCAGTTGATTTTTCCATTTAAAAGTTCGTCGATTGCGGCCTGCTCTGCGTCTATAGTTATTATTACAATGTCTTTTCCGCTTTGAATATTGTATTCATCAAGTACGCTCAAAAAGCCAAGCGTCATCTGGTCGTTGTGGGAAAATATTGCATTGATTTTTTTTCCGTTTACAACAAGGCTTTTTCCTGGGGCGGATGCACAGAGGTTTTCTGCAATTTCTTTTCCGCGTGAACGCAAGAAGTCACCGGACTCTGTGTATACCACGGAAAATTTTGGGTCTGAATCTATTATCTCGTGGAAGCCCTTGTTGCGCCCCTCGGAAACAGAAGAACCTACCGTACCGTAAAGCTCCATGATGTTTACGCTTTCTTTTGAATCCTTGAATTTGTTTACCAGAAAGCGGCCTGCATTGTGACCTTCCTTTATGCTGTCTGTTCCAATGTAGCCCGCATAGAGAGAGTTGTCCTTTGTCCTTATCTTTCTGTCTACAATGATAACCGGAATGTTTGCTTCCTTTGCTTCCAAAAGAACGTTGTCCCAGCCGTCCTGCACGATTGGGCAAAAAACAATTACGTCAACCTGGTAAACAATAAAAGAACGGATCGCCTTAATCTGATTTTCCTGTTTTTGCTCGGCATTGGAATAGATTACCTGAATGCCTGCCTCTTGCGCCGCCTGCATTATGCTTTGGGTGTTGCATGTCCTCCATTCGCTTTCTGCGCCAATCTGGGAAAAGCCCATGATTATGCTCTTCTCTGATTTGCTTTCGTCGCCGGGGGAATCCTTTTTTTTGCAGCCCAAAAGTGTTGTGCAAACCGTAAAACTTGCAAAGGCCATTAGAAAAACAGCTGCCGTCAGATTAAAGCGATTCTTCATTCTGCCACCTACTTTGCCTGTCCGTAGTATGCGTTCTTTCCGTGCTTTCTTTGGTAGTGCTTGTTCACCACATAATCGGGGAGCGGCTTCCATGCAGGATTTACCGTCATGGTAACCCAAGCCATCCTTGCAATTTCTTCAAGAACGGCCGCATTGTAAACAGACTTGTCTGCATTGCTTCCCCAAGTAAAAGGACCGTGGCCTGCAACCAGCACCATTGGATTTTCTGCAGGAACAAGTGGCTTTAGCGGGCTTCCGTCGTAAGAAGTTGCCCCAACTTTTTCCGGGTGCAAGAAAGTGTTTACGATTAGAACACCTGTTTCTTTTTCGTAGGCCCTTTCAACTGCATCCTTTTGAATCATCGGAGTGCATACGACTGCATTTGCACTGTGGTCAGCATGCGTGGTTCCCAAAAGCGGAATACCCTTGCATGCCTGTGCCCAAGATGTTGCGTAAGGAGAGTGGGTGTGGGTAACTCCCCCTATGTCTGCAAAGTTTTTGTAAAGCTCCGCGTGAGTTGGCGTGTCGGAAGAAGGATTCAGCTTTCCTTCCACCTTGTTAAGCTCCAGGTCCACAACAACAATGTCTTCAACTGTCATTGTGTCGTAGGGAACACCGGACGGCTTGATTGCAAAAACGCCCTTCGCCTTGTCAAAAGCGGAAACGTTGCCCCATGTGTAGATTGCAAGACCCCTCTTTGGAATCTGCATGTTGGCCTCAAAAGCCTCTTCTTTTAATGTCTGATAAATTGAACCCATTTTGCCACCCGCCTATTCAATGCTCTCTGTTGCACACTTTTCTATAGCAAGACCCTTTGTGTAGTTTTCAAAGAACTTGTTAAAGCCTTCAATGTCTTCCTTGGAAGCTTCGAATGTCTTGCACTTGCTGTTTGCAAAGACCTTCTTGTCCAGCCAGTCTGCAAGGGAAAGGTTTTCCGTGTCAACAGCGTATGCAGCAAGAAGTGCCATGCCCCAAGGACCACCTTCGCCGGCAGTTTCCATTAGGGAAATGGGCGTGTGCATTGCAGAAGACATGGCTGTAAGACCTGCTTCCTGTGTCTTAAAGAAGCCGCCGTGCCCCGTAAGCCTGTCTATCTTAACGTTCTCTTTGTCAAAGAGGATGTTCATTCCTGTACGGAGAGCGCCAAGGGATGTAAAAAGCTGTGCCCTCATAAAGTTTGCAAGGTTAAAGTTGTTCTTTTGCGTACGCACAAAAAGCGGACGGCCTTCGGAAAGCCCCGTCATGGACTCTCCTGAGATGTAGTTGTATGGAATACAGCCACCGCAGTCCTTGTCTCCCTTAAGAGCAGCACCCAAGAGGCTGTCATAAAGCTTTCCCTTGTCCACGGAAAAACCGCAAGCGCTAATTGCTTCACCAAAAAGCTTAATCCATTTGTCGTATTCGCCGGTACAGTTGTTTGCGTGTGCCATAGCGGTAAGCTCTCCCGACGGAGTTGTAACAAGGTCAATCTTTCCGTTGTAGGCTGCAGAAAGCTCCTTTTCCAGAACAACCATTGCAAATACTGATGTTCCTGCAGAAACGTTTCCTGTGCGGGATCTTACGGAATTTGTTGCAACCATACCAGTTCCAGCGTCCCCTTCCGGTGGGGCAAAAGTAAAGCCTGCTTCAAGGTCGCCGTCCTTGTCCAAAAGCTTAGCCCCTTCTGCCGTTAAAGTTCCAGCAGCCTTGCCCGCAACAAGAATCTTTGGAAGAATGTCTTCCAGTTTGTAGTTAAAACCGTACGGCTTTATAAGGTCGTCAAAAGCAGAAAGCATCTTTGCGCTGTAGTTCTTTGTCTGCATGTCTACAGGGAACATGCCGGAAGCGTCTCCAATGCCAAGAACCTTCTGGCCGGTAAGCTTCCAGTGAACGTAGCCCGCAAGAGTGGTAAAGAAAGCCACGTCTTTTACATGCGCCTCTTTGTTAAGCATAGCCTGGTAGAGGTGGGAAATGCTCCAGCGTTCAGGAATTGGGTAGTTAAAAAGGTCGGAAAGCTTTTGTGAAGCCTCTCCCGTAATAGTGTTGCGCCATGTCCTAAAGGGCACAAGAAGATTGTCGTTTTTGTCAAAGGCAAGGTAGCCGTGCATCATTGCGCTAATACCCATGGCCTTTAGCTTTGTAAGCTTTACGCCGTATTTTTCGTTAACGTCTTTTTTTAGGTTGGCATAGCAGGTGGAAAGCCCCTTGTGAATCTCGTCTAGTGAATAGGTCCAGATTCCATTGTCCAGCGAATTTTCCCAGTCAAAAGCCCCGGATGCAATCGGTTTCTTCTGTCCGTCAATCAAAACAGCCTTGATTCTGGTAGAGCCAAATTCAAGACCCAGGCAGGCATTTCCGCCCAAAATAAACTCTTTGATTTCATCGTTCATGTTATGAAAATCTCCTCTGTTATTAATTCTCTTCTATATTATATATTGTAAACCGAAAACGCAAATTTAGCAAAAAAAATATGCAATTTTGGACTTTTTTGTGCTTTTCTGGACGGTACTTTTTAGGACGAAGTCCTGCTTGTTCTACGACCATATTTTATGGCTAATTCGACCGACCATGCCTCTGCGCCACCGCCGTTCCGCCCTTCGCCTATTCGGCTCATACCGCTGGCGCGGTACTAAAGGGGCTCCATGGCGGCGTATGACCCGAGAAAATCCCTCCGTGGATTTTCTCGGGTATTGGAGAACTGCTATGCAGTTCTCCAAGCCACTAAGCCGCGCATCCTTGCGCTTTTTACTATTTGGCAAGTACGATAAAAACTCCTTGGATTTTTTTAGGATTGCAGAAGACCCGGTCTTCTGCATGTTGCTAACCCGCCCTCCATGGCTTGATATTGCTTGGCAAGAAAGAATAAAGTGTCATTGCCGTGCTTGACACGGCAATCTGTGAGAACGTACAGTGATATGTTTTGTGAAAAAAAATCCACGGAGGGATTTTAAAAGCCAATCCTACGCGGGATTGGAGGGGCGGCGCAGCCGTTCGCGAAAGCGAATGGAGCCGGAAGGCGGAACCCCGGAAAGCCCGTAACGAGGGGCATGGACGGTCGGATTAGATAAAAAATAATCTGGTAGAGCAAGTAGGACTTCGTCCTAAAGATTACCGTCCAACCCCTGATTCCCAAGACGCAGTTTTTATCTTGACATTTTGGACAAAAGTGTCAATAATAGGGTGATTTTTGGCCCGCCTGTAATATTGAATTTTCTTTGCTGCCTTTCTACTTGGGGCTTTGGAGGATATAGATGAATTTATTGGGAAGATTTACGGACTGCAATCTTGACGCAGACTACGACGAAGTAAAAAAGAATTTTTCGCTAAAAATACCCGCAAACTTTAACTTTTCTTATGATGTAATAGATGTTTATGCCAAGGAAGAGCCTAACAAGCAGGCCATGGTCTGGTGCGACGACGAGGGTGGGGAAAAATTTTTTTCCTTTAAGGACATTTCCGACATGTCAAAGAAAACCGCCAACTTTTTTGTTCAGCAGGGAATTAAGAAAGGTGACAGGGTAATGCTTTTCCTTCGCCGCCGCTACGAGTTCTGGTGGATTGTTCCCGCCCTGCACAGGATTGGCGCAATTGTAATTCCTGCTACGACCCAGCTTTTAAAGCACGACATTGTTTACCGCAACAACGCCGCAGACATAAAGATGATTGTTGCCCTGGACAATAAGCAGATAGAAGAAGAGGTGGAGGCTGCCCTGCCTGAGTCTCCGACCGTAGAAAAACTGGTTACTGTTTCTGGCCCAAGGGAAGGCTGGGTGGATTTTCATGCAGAACTGGAAAAGCAGTCTGCGGAATTTGACCGTCCTACAGGAGAGGCTGCCACCTGCAACGAAGACCCAATGCTCATTTACTTTACGAGCGGAACTTCCGGCTACCCAAAGATGGTTGCCCACAACTTTTTGTATCCGCTTGGACACATCATTACTGCAAAGTATTGGCAGCGCGTTATAGACGGAGGCCTTCACTGCAGTGTTGCGGAAACTGGCTGGGGAAAGGCTGTCTGGGGAAAGCTCTACGGCCAGTGGATTTCCGGTTCTTCGGTCTTTGTTTATGACCTTTTGGGCTTTACTCCAAACCTCTTCTTTTCCAAGATTGCAAAGTACAAGGTTACAACCCTTTGCGCACCGCCTTCTGCATACCGCTTCCTTATAAGGCAGGATTTGTCCAAGTACGACCTTTCAAACCTCACTTATTTTGTTACGGCAGGAGAGGCTCTTAACGATGAAGTCTTTAAGAAATTCCTTGAAAAAACAGGCCACGAGATGAGGGAAGGCTACGGTCAGACGGAAACAACCCTTGCGGCAGGAACCTTCCCCGGCATGAAGGTAAAGCCAGGTTCTATGGGTAAGGCTGCCCCCGGATTTGACCTTGAGATTGTGGACGAAAACGGCAAGCACTGCGCTCCAAACGTTACCGGCAACATGATAATCCATCTGGACAAGGGAAAGCCTCTTGGACTTTTTGGCTGCTACTACAAGAACGAGCCGCTTACCAAAGAGGCCTTGGGTGGCAGCGTTTACAATACGGGAGATCTTGCCTACTACGATGAAGACGGCTACATCTGGTTTGTTGGCAGACAGGATGACGTTATTAAGAGCACCGGCTACAGGATAAGCCCCTTTGAAGTAGAAAGCGTTTTGATGCGCTTCCCCGGAGTGCTTGAATGTGCCGTTACTGGCGTTGCAGACAAGAGCCGCGGACAGATTGTAAAGGCTACGATTGTTCTTACCGAGGAATACAAGAACCGCAAGGATGGCCTTGAAAAAGAGATTATGACTTATGCAAGGTCAAATCTTGCCACCTACAAGATTCCCCGCCTTATAGAATTTGTGGACGAGCTTCCAAAGACTATAAGCGGAAAAATCCGCCGTGTGGAAATCCGCCAGAAGGACCAAAAGTAAATAAATTGTCATTCCGAACTTGATGCTGCACGGTGGCGCTGCAGCCCCCGGGACAAGTTGAGTGTGCCTCCGTCCCCTGAGCCAGTCGAAGTGCGCGGTGTATGCGGCAAGATTGCGGTACAGTCACCGGGTCAAGTTGAATGTGCCTCCGCCCCCTGAGCCAGTCGAAGGGTACGGTTGTGAAGCGAGATTGCGGTACAGCCACAGGTGCAAGTTCAGCTGTACGCCCGCACCCAGAGCCAGTCGAAGTGCGCGATGTGTGCAGTGTGATGGCGGTACAGCCCCCGTGTCAAGTTCAGTTTGACGCCCGCACCCAGAGCCAGTCGAAATGCGCGGTGGTGTATGCGGCGAGATTGCGGTACAGTCCCCGAGTCAAGTTCAGTTTGGCCTCCGCTCCCTGAGCCAGTCGAAGGGCGCGTGTGTGCGGCAAGATGGCGGTACAGTCCCCGGGTCAAGTTGAATGTGCCTCCGCTCCCTGAGCCAGTCGAAGGGGCGTATGTGTGGCGAGATTGCGGTACAGTCACCGGGTCAAGTTCAGTTTGACGTCCGCTCCCAGAGCCAGTCGAAGTGCGCGTGTGTGCAGTGTGATGGTGGTGCAGTCCCCGAGTCAAGTTCAGCCGTAAGTCCGCACCCAGAGCCAGTCGAAGTGCGCGGTGTATGCGGCAAGATGGCGGTACAGTTACCGGGTCAAGTTGAGTGTGCATCCGCTCCCTGAGCCCGTCGAAGGGCGCGGTTGTGAAGCGAGATGACGGTACAGCCACCAGGTCAAGTTGTTAATACCATAATAAAGGAGAAATGTGATGAAAAAATTTATTTTTATGCTGGCTTTTATTGTAGCTTCGGCCTGTGCTTTTGCAAGCCCCGCAACAGATGCCGTAAGGACATTCTTTGCTAAAGGAAGCTGCCTTTCTGTAGACATGCAGCTGCTTTCCGATAAAAAGGAATCCGTGTCGGTCTTTACTTCAATTCCAAAAGAAAAAATCCAGATGATTTATGTTGCAAATGGAAAAGCCGAGGGTAAGGACTACGATTCCATAATTTGCATTGTTGATGGAAGTAAAATTCACTTTCCCATGAAGTATGTAAAAAGCCTTTCAAATGATGAACTTGGAAACATTGTAATTAAGCTTGTTACGCTCGATGAAAAGACAGTTGAAAATGCAGAAGGTGATTTTGGCAAGACCTTGGAACTTCTGCTGGAAGTTCTTTTTTAGCTTTTAGTACTTAGGAAACTGTAGACATGAATAAGAATGTTGTTAAAATTGCCATTCTGGCCTTTTTATCACTAGTCAGTTTTCTTGCCTATTATGCAGAAGTCCTAATTCATGGCTGGGAAGGCTTGTTGTGGGTGTGGAACTTCTATTGGACTTTCTTGCTTGTGCCCCTTGCCTTTTGCGCCTGGATAAAGCTTTGTGTTGTTAAGGAAATAAAACTAAAGGCTTTGCTCAAATTCCTTGTGTCATATTTTATAACCTTTATAGCAATCCTTGTGCTGCTGAATGTCATTTATAATATGAGGTTTGTAGCCTATTATGTTTTCCGTAATACAGGAGTAATGCTCAATGCATTCCTTGCTGTCTGCGTCCTTGCTGTGGCTATATTGCTCATTTTTGTGATACTTTTTCTTGAAAACATAAAATTGCAGTCAATATTGAATTTTAAGCTTTCTGACAAAGAAATGGTCGTACTGTTTTTTATGCCGCTGTATATTTTTCTTTCGGCGGAAGTAGTCATGGTTCTGCTCTTTTGCCTAAGGGTATTCCCAAAGATGCAGGCGGCAGATTTGCTTGATTCAATATTTATTTTTAAAACTGGTACGGTTATCTTTAGTTCTGTTATGCTGGAAGGTTTGTATATCCTGTATAAAAAAAGCTTTATAAGCAAAGCTTAGGGAAGAAAAATGAAAAATCGGCGCTGTCTGTAAAACAACAAAACAACGCCGATTTTTTGCAGAATCAGTTGAAGTATTCGTCACCTGTTCCGTAGTTGTCTACAACAAAGTCTATGTCCTTGTCGCCTCGTCCGCTAAGGTTTACGAGTATGGACTTCTGCGGGTTTTCCTTTGCGTACTTCATTGCAAAGGCAACGGCATGGCTTGACTCAAGTGCGGGAATGATTCCTTCGTAGCGGCAAAGCTTGTAGAAGGCTTCCAGACATTCCTTGTCGTTGGCTGTTGTGTATGTTACGCGCCCCTTGTCCTTTAGCATGCAGTGTTCGGGACCGCTTCCGGGGTAGTCAAGGCCGGATGCAATAGAATATACCGGTGCGGGGTTGCCCTTTTCGTCGGTCAGCAGGTAGGTGCGCATTCCGTGCAGAACACCTTCCTTTCCGTAAGAAAGTGAGCATGCGTGGTCGCCGAGTTTTAGAGAGCGTCCTGAAGGCTCTACTCCAAAGAGGGCAACGTCTTCGTCCTGAATAAAGCCGGAGAATATTCCCATTGCGTTTGAGCCTCCGCCGACACAGGCTGTTACCGCATCGGGAAGTTCACCCGTCATGTCCAGAAATTGTTCCCTTGCTTCTACACCGACTATGTGCTGGAAGTCGCGTACCATCATTGGGAAGGGGTGGGGGCCCATTACGGAGCCTATGCAGTAAAGGGTGTTTACCGGGTCCTTTAGGTAGGCCTCGAATGCAGAGTCAACCGCTTCCTTGAGAGTCTTCTGACCCTGGGTGGCGGGAATTACGTTTGCACCCAAAAGCTTCATGCGGACAACGTTGGGGTGTTCCTTTGCAATGTCAACTTCGCCCATGTGGATGTCGCATTCAAGGCCAAAGTATGCCGCTGCTGTTGCAAGAGCCACGCCGTGCTGGCCTGCTCCTGTCTCTGCAATAACCTTCTTTTTGCCCATGTACTTTGCAAGTAGGACTTCGCCCATGCAGTGGTTGAGCTTGTGGGCACCTGAATGGTTCAGGTCTTCCCTCTTTAGGTAGATGCGCCCTCCGCATGCCTCGCTAAGCCTTTTGCAGTAGTAGACCGGGGTAGGGCGGCCCTGGAAGTGCTTCCTTATTGAACGCAGCTCGTTTATAAAATCGTGTGATTTTGAAATCTTAAAGTAAGCGTCTTTTATGCGGTTCATTTCGGCCTGGAGCTCTTCGGAAACAAAGCTTCCGCCCCACTTGCCAAAAAATCCCTTTTCGTCCGGGTATTGCTTTAGGTAGTCTTTCATGTAATGCCTCTGATGTTGTTAGTAGAAGCATTATAGTAGGAAAGGAAGAATCAATCAACAGGCATTTTTTCACGGGATTTTTGCTGGATTTTTGCCTACTTTCCCTCTTTGAAAATTAAAATTCGCCTTAAATTCACTTGTTTTTTGAAAATTTTGGATTATACTTATATTACTATGATTAGAAACGGTGTGCTAAAGAAAAAAATGTCTCTAAGGACAGAGGTTTTGATTGCATCGGTTGGCTCAGTGTTGCTTGTTGCGGTGTTTTTGAGTGCGTCCTATATACAGCTGATGAGGCGGATTATAGACAGGGCTACGGTGAATACGGTATCCCAGACCATGCTGGTGCTTAACGGCCAGGTTGACGCAATTTTTAAGCCCTACGAGGTAACGGTGCGTAACGTTGCCCATGCGGCTTCTTCCCATGCGGACAGGAATTCCCTTGCCAAGATGGTGCAGAAGGCCGTGAGCAGCCTTGACACAACGGACAATGACGTTTACTATGCAACTACAATTTCCCGCTACCAGGAGGGGGGCTTTTACATAGACGGTTCAAACTGGAATCCGGGTGAGGACTGGATTCCCTCCGAGCGCGACTGGTGGAAGGATGCAGTCAGGGTTGGTGACGGAAACGTTGCCATGGGAGAGCCCTATGTTGATGCAATGGAAGGTACCCTCTGCGTAACCCTTTCTTCACCTGCCTACGACGAGAACAACCGCCTGATTGGTGTTGCGGCGGCAGACATCTACCTTAATAACCTTAGCAACATGGTAAGGGAGATAAAGCTTTCTGCCAACAGCAGCATAAACATCATAACAAAAGACGGCCTTTATGTAACCAACGACGACTTTTCTGCCATAATGAACAAAAACTACTTTGACACCGTACAATCAAAGTCAATCGTCAAGGATGAATACCTGGACGGAGAAGTAAAGTCCTTTACCGACGGCGGCTTCTTCTACGGAGTCCATCCAATAAAGGGCACTGAATGGTTCATCGTTACGGAAGGCCCTGTATCCGATTTTTCATCCGGCTACTTTAAGATGCTTACCTTTGTACTTTTGGGGCTTATCGTTCTGGTTGCCGCCATGGTCATAGTGGATGTGGTTGCTTCCACAAGGCTTTCACAGGGCTTTAAGGAAATGGCTGCGGGGTGCGAGCGCTTTGCCAAGTGTGACTTTTCAAAGAAATATCCCGACTATTTTACAAGCGAGGCCTCCCTCCTTTCCAACGGCTTCAACCTCTTTTCCCAACGTCTTCAGGACATGATAGGCACAATCAAGGGGTCAAGCTCCAACCTTGACGTTGTTTCCAACAACATGAAGGAAAGCGTAGCAACTGTTTCAGACTCAATGACGTCTATCCGCCTTGGAATAGAAAACGTACAGACCCAGGTAGAAAAACAGTCCAGCGGCTTTGACGAAACTTCATCGGTAATACATGACGTAACTTCAAGCATTTCCACCGTTAACGAAATGATAGACTCACAGACCCGCAGCATACGAGAGTCCTCTTCATCTGTTTCCCAGCTTGTAGGCAGTATTGAGCAGATTGGACACTCCATGGAAAGCATGGCAAGTTCCTTTGAGTCACTGGACAAGGAAGCCCGCAGCGGTATGTCCAAGCAGGCCAAGGTAAACGAGCGCATTTCCCAGATTGAACAGCAGTCACAGATGCTGCAGGAAGCCAACATGGCCATTGCATCGATTGCGGAACAGACAAACCTCCTTGCCATGAACGCTGCAATTGAGGCTGCACATGCAGGAGAAGCAGGTAAAGGCTTTGCGGTAGTTGCAGACGAAATCCGTAAGCTTTCGGAAACATCATCCGGCCAGTCAAAGACAATCGGTGAACAGCTCAAGAACATCCAGGACAGCATCGGCGAAATCGTAGCGGCATCCCAGGAATCAAGCACGGCTTTTGAAGGGGTTTCAAACCGCATTCAGGAAACTGACGGCTTGGTCCAGTCGGTAAGAAATTCCCTGGAAAAGCAAAATGAGGATTCCCGCAGCGTAATATCCCTTCTTGCAGAAATGGACAGGACGGCGGACAGCGTTAGGTCTGCTTCATCCAAAATGTCAGACGGCAGCGTACGAATCCTGTCTGCAATGGACAAGCTAAGGAATTCCCTTGGCGACGTACGCTCTTCAATGGCAAACATGTCGGACATTGCCCAGGGCGTAATCACGAGCGGCAAGAAGCTTGACAACTGTGTAGAATCCCTGGACATAAACGTAGCCCAGCTGGGTGACGACGTAAGAAAGCTTTCTGGCTAGGTGTCCACCTATTTTTGAGATGCGGAAAACATTTTTTATATTTTACCTATTCTAAAAGGACTGGAAAGCAGTTTTGTGTGCAGCGGAAGGCAAAGACGGCTGAAAACCCGCATTGGAGCGGAACGAGCGTAGCGTTGTGGGCTGAAAACCCGCATTGGAGCGGAACGAGCGTAGCGTTGTGGGCTGAAAACCCGCATTGGAGCGGAACGTACCCGGCAGCGTAGCTTCAAGCCGCGTAGCGAGTTTAATTTCCTATTCCGCGACACAGCGGGTTTATCAGACGGATTTGCCTGGGAGCGGAACACAAAACTGCTTTCCTTGTTTTTTGTGGTAACGATTATGCGGCAAGAATTGTTTTTCCTGCAAAGTGAGCTATAATTATTGTAGAAAAACTTTACAGGAGGAAAGTCTTTCGTAAGAAAAGACATGTGCCGTATGAATCTTATAAAGCGATTTGCAGTGGGTAGCCTTGCCGCTGCCCTCATGCTCTGCACATTATTTGCAGATTCCAAAAAGAACGTAACCCTTGCAAAGAACATAGGCGAGCTTTCCTGGTCAAAGAACGTTACCATTGCCGCCAAAAACTTTGAAAGCGCAGGCGAAGGCTCCGTAATCAGCATAGATGCCCAGCAGACAAAGGCCGACTACCACAAATTCAAGGCCTATTCTGCTGGAAGCGCAAATGGCGGCTGGAAGGAAATAGGCTCAGGCGGCGTTAGCGGGGCTAACTATTCCAACAGCGAATTCACCCTGGAAAATAAATCCTCTGCAATCACCGTAAGGCTAACCGCACAAGAAGCGGAAAACCTAAAGAAGTACGGCATGGTCATGCACGGCTTTGGCGTGTCCATAAAAAAACTGGAACTTTCATCTTCACAGCAAAAACGAGCCGCTAAGCCGGAAAAATCCCCCAAGAACGAAAAGCCTACAAAGCAAGAAAAGCCAGCCCAGCAAGAAAAAACTGCCAAGCACGAAGCAAAGCCAAAAAATGCCAACCTTCCCTTTGACCTTGGCAACTGGAAAAACTTCATCGTTCCCGCAAAAGACCTGCATGCATCCGGCGACTTCTGCATAAGAATCGACACAAAAGCATCTTCCGCAGAAAAAAATCCTTCATATTATAACATCAAGCTCTATGACGCAAAGTGGCAGCCCATCAGCAAGGGCAGCATACACTCATCAAAAGAATTTGCAAGCTTAAAGCAGGACCTGATTGTTCTTACAAAAGCAGAAGGATTCGTAGTCTACACACCAACAGAAGCCGAGCGCGATGCAATCAGAAAGAAGGGCTTACTTATACAGGGCTACGGAATCTCCATAAGCGACGTAAAAGCTGTAACTGTAGCAGACCTCCACGCAACGTCCGCACCCGAACCTGTTATCGCATCAAAGCCAGTTCCGTCAATCAAGGGCTCTTCTTTGCCAAAAGTAGTAAAGGGAACACCTTTGCCAAAAGTAACAATGGGAACGCCTTTTGCAAACCACGGAAAGCTCCACGTTACAGGAACCTCCCTCTGCGACAGCGAGAACCAGCCCTACCAGCTCTACGGAATGTCCACCCACGGCCTTTCCTGGTTCCCCGAATACGTCTCCAAGGAAAGCTTTGCCACCCTCCGCGACGACTGGAATACAAACTGCGTCCGCCTGGTCCTTTACCCCGGAGACTATAATGGCTACTGCAACGGCGGCAACAAAGAAGAGCTAAAGCGCACCGTCTACCGTGGAATAGAAGAAGCCACAACCCTAGGCATGTACGTAATCGTTGACTGGCACATCCACAACGACAACCCCAACAAGTACAAGGCAGAAGCAAAAATCTTCCTCGACGAAGTTTCCAAAAAATACGCAAACTACGGCAACGTCCTCTACGAAATCTGCAACGAGCCTGTAAACTCAGACTGGAACAGCCAGATTAAGCCCTACGCAGAAGAAATCATCCCCGTAATCCGAAAGAACGCACCCGACGCAATCATCATCGTGGGCACAAACACCTGGTCACAGGACGTAGACAAAGCCGCCGCAAACCCAATCCGCAGCTACAAGAACATCATGTACACCTTCCACTTCTACGCCAACACCCACACCGACTCCTTCCGCAAAAAAGTGGAGGGCGCACTCAAAGCTGGCCTTCCCATCTTCATCACCGAATTTGGCACCTGCGACGCATCCGGCAACGGAGGCTTCAACGAGCAGCAGACAAAGCTCTGGTTCAACCTCATCCAAAAATACAACCTTAGCCACATCAACTGGAGCCTCTGCAACAAGACCGAAACCGCAAGCGCAATCTCCTCTTCCTGCCAAAAAAAATCCGGCTGGACAGAAGGAGACCTTTCACAGTCAGGCCGTCTAATAAGAAGCCACTTCCGTTCGCTAAAGCGCTAGTTTTCTTGCATCATGAGGGGAAAAGCCTTTCCCCTGGCCTCAGCCCGCAAGCGGTCTTCGGCACACCCCATTCTCCTAGGGGGCTCCGCCCCCTAAAACCCCTGCCTAAAAAAAATCCCTCCATGGATTTTTTTAAGGATCGGAGAATCGCAAGCAATTCTCCGTGCTGCTAATACGCGCCTCCGTGCGCTCTAAAACTTTGGCAAGAACCTGCCTCATTTTTTTTCTTCTTTCTTTTCCGAAGCAGTTGCGGAAGGTAAGTGCACCAACCAAGAAATGCAATGTAGCAAAAAAATGTGCGGAAGCACTGAAATGGAGGCTGAAAACGTGGCAAAAAAGCATTTGCGCGGTGCGAACCCTTCAGCGTATCTTTAAGCCCATCGTGGCTATAAGCAAAACAATGCCGGAAAGCAGTTTTGTGTGCAGCGGAAGGCAAAGACGGCTGAAAACCTGCATTGGAGCGGGACGAGCGTAGCGAGTTTAATTTCCTATTCCGCGACACCGCGGGTTTTCAGACGGATTTGACTGGGAGCGGAACACAAAACTGATTTCCGTGTCTTGTTTAAATCTCTTCTTGACAATTTTTGCCTTTGACATTTACAATATAAGTAACCTTAAAATACACTAGAGGTTGCAGTACAGGAGCAAATGAATGGGAAAGGTATTGTTTCTTAAGAGCAGTTCGCTGGAAAATGTTGCACTTAACAATAAGATAAACGAACGCATCGGTTCATTTTTTATGGCTATCCACGAGGAAGAAGTCCGCAAAGCCGTTGAAGCTGGCGACATTTCCCTTATCATCATATACCTCAAGAACGTTTCCGACAAAGAGCGGTCGGAAATTTCAAAGATTCTAACAGGCATTCTTACCGTGCCCTATGTCCTTGCAGGCGAAAGGGAAGACCTGCACAAATACTTTGTTGCAAACCTTCAGGCCCATATCCTGCGCTACATAAAGACACCGATTCTTTTGTCTGCATTCATAGAAGAAATAAAGTGCATCCTTGAAAAGCTTGGCCAAAGCCTCCCCAACAATGAAGAACTCGTAAAAATTGCAAAGAAAGAAATCGTGGAAAAAGAAGAGCCAAGGCACATCCTTGTTGTAGACGACGACCTTGTTGCCCTTCGCACAATGAGCAACGTGCTCAATCCCCTTTTCAAAGTGTCTGTTGCAAAGAGCGGGGCCGCTGCCATTTCCTTCCTTGCAAAAGAGCATCCAGACCTAATCCTTCTGGACTACCAGATGCCTGTTTGCGACGGTTTGCAGACTTTGGAAATGATAAGGGCAGAGGAAGACTACAAGAACATTCCTGTCTTCTTCCTTACAGGCGTTGATGACGCAGACCTTGTAAAAAAAGCCATGGCCCTTAAACCCGAAGGCTACATCCTAAAATCCGCAGGACCTGAGCTTCTAATCTCCAAAATCGAGGCCTTCTTCTAATGGAATTTTCTATTATTAAAAAAGAAGAGATTCCAATGATAAAACAAATGGTTGCAAGCGCAAACTGCCTTAGGGTAATATTCTTTGCGCCTGCCTTAACCATTTACATACTCACCGAATTTTTTTCCGACTGGAAAATTATGCATTCTCCAGCCTACAAACATTACCTCTTTAAGTTTTTTGGCTTTGAGACAAACGTATTCAACATCTACGTAATCCTTGACCTGCTGATTGTATTTTTTTCGCTTGTAATTTTCTTTGCAGCCCTCTTTTACCGCAAGAAGCCCCAGAAGCGCCAAGATTTTTTCCTTACCTTCATGAAGCTCTATGTCTTTGCCCTCTTTACCATAAGTTTTGCGGTTGTGGTGGTAACTGCCTACACCGACTACGAAATGTCCCACGTAGACTTTACCTTCTTTTACCTTATTGCACTTGTTTCAACCTGTGTATTTTTTTCAAATTTCTTTATTACGGTTCCACTCTGCATCATCTGCTTTGTTGCAATGCACGTGTTCATAGCCATCTGTCCCAACAACATCGTATACAAGCCCCACGTTCCCTACGGAATATTCCTTGTAATAGCCCTCTGCTTTGTCTCCGCATTCAGGGCATTCAACCTGCTTTCCACCCTGCGCTACGAAAACCAGATAGAAAAATTCAAGAACGACGCGGTAAGGCAGAATGCGCTAAAGTCCATGTTCCTTGCCAACATGAGCCACGAAATCCGCACCCCCATGAACGCAATCGTTGGAATGAGCGAACTTGCCCAAGACTTTGACCTTGCCCCCGCCCAAAAGAATATGATCCGCCAAATCCGCTCATCGGGAATTGCCCTGGTAAGCATTGTTAACGACATACTGGATTTTTCCAAGATAGAAGCTGGCAAAATGGAAATTGTTCCTTCCGACTACGACATCCTTACCCTCTTGTATGACGTTGCCAACATCTGCAAGGTAAAGCTTTCTGGAAAAGATGTTGCGGTAAGAATTCAAATAGAAGAAAATCTTCCCCAGCTTCTTCACGGAGACGACATAAGGCTAAAGCAGGTGCTTATAAACCTAACCGGTAACGCCGCAAAGTTTACGGACAAGGGTTCAATCATAATACGGGTTGTGCGCAATCAAGAAGGCCTTGTTGAATTCTCCGTTTGCGACACAGGCATTGGAATAAAAAAAGAAGACCTAAACACAATCTTTTCCGAATTTGCCCAGGTAGACATGAGCATGAACCGCACCAAGGGAGGAACAGGTCTTGGCCTTGCCATTTCAAAGAATCTTGTAAGGCTTATGGGCGGAACTTTGGCCGTTTCATCTGAATACCAAAAAGGCTCAAACTTTTATTTTGCAGTTCCCCAGAATGCCGTTTCGCAAAAGACGGTTGGAGAAGCCTATGCACCCCTTATAAAAGAAGCCTTGGCAGACAAAAAAAATCCTTCGGTAAAGGACATAGATTCAAGCCTTTTCCAAAGAAGCGAATTCTCTGCCCTCTTTGCCACAAACGATTCTGCTTCCTTTAGCAAAGATGCAAACTTTATTGCACCGGATGCCAAGGTTCTTGTTGTGGACGACAACCTGGTGAATATTCAGGTGGCAGAAGGAATGCTGCAAAAGTTTTCCATTGTCCCCGACACTGCTTTGAGCGGTTTGGAAAGCCTTGAAATGCTAAGCGAAAAATCCTACGACCTTGTCTTTATGGACCACCAGATGCCTGTCATGGACGGAGTTGAAACCCTAATAAAAATACGCGGTTCAGAAACTAACAGCCACACTGTCGTAATAGCCCTTAGTGCAAATGCCATAAACGGTGCAAGGGAAATGTTCATTCAAAAAGGCTTTGACGATTTTCTTTCCAAGCCGGTTCAAATAAAAGACTTTGCAATGGCGCTAAAAAAATGGCTGCCACAAAATCTAATCAAAAGCGTAGATGAAAATTCTTCTGATGCTTCTTCCAAGAATGAATGGACTTGCCCGCCTTCCGTAATAAAAACTTTTGTAAGGCTAATCGATCCCACCTCTTTGGAAATAGAAGATGCCCTTGCCAAGAATGACCTTAAAACCTTCACAATAAAAGTTCATGCGCTAAAAAGTTCCGCAAAGATTGTCGGTGCGGATGAGCTTTCAAAATTGGCTGCAGAACTTGAAGAATTGGGAAGCAAATGCGATTGCCAAGAGACGCTTTCCCTTATCCAAAAAAAGACGGAAAAGCTTCTTGCCCTCTACAAATCCTGCAAGCAGCTGTTTGCAAAAGAGCACTTGTCCGAAAAAGAAACAGAAGGCTCTGCAAGTGGCGGAGATGCCTTGTCAAATGAGCCTGATGCCGCAGTGCTTACCGCAAAAGATGCAGAATCCTTCGCAGACAAAATACTTTCCGCCTGTGACTAAAACAACCTGAACGATTTGGAAAGCCTTGTGGCAAAGCTTCAAAACTTTTCGCTAACACCTTCCCAGAAAAAAATACTTGAGCAGTTAAAAGATGCCGCAGAACTAATAGACTTTGACCGCGCCAAAGAAATAGCCGCCACCCTGATTGCCCAGTAACTTGCCATTCCCCACTCATAGCCCCCTGTCATTCCCATGCACCGCAATCAGTCATTCCCATGCACCGCAATCAGTCATTCTCATGCGCAGCACCCTGTCATTCCCGTGCTTGACACGGGAATCCATTCAACGCCAGCAACACAATCTACATTATGGTATAGGTCTGATTGTCCACCTTGGTAAGCCCCACCCGCTGCCAGAAAATCTCCGCATTGGTGTCCTTTGCATCAAGAACAATTTTCTTTGCCCCGGTTTCAAGCATAAGCCGCTCCAGTGCAAGAGTGCCAAGCCCAATGTTCCGGAATTCCTTGTTCACCTCAAAAAGGTCAATGCAGAGAGTGTCGCCCAGCATCTTGTAAACGCAGACTGCCTTTAAAAAACCGCTCGAAGGCTTGTAGTCAAAAATCATAAAAGACGACTGCTTAAGCACAAAAGAAAATTCCCCGCCCTTGGTATAAGATTTTAGCAGTGGAAAATTGTCCCATCCCTCAAGCGCCATGTAAGACTCAAAAATATCGCTGTCCACAATCCTGTAATTCAAATTCATAAACACCCCGCGTGAATACTACCACAATTCGCCTCCTTTGTCATTTGGACGGTGATTTTTAGGACGAAATCCTACTTGCTCTACCATTTTACTCCTTGGCTTAATCCGACCGAACATGCCTCGCGTCACCGCCCTTCCAGGCTTCGCTAACGCTCATCCCCGCGCAAGCGCGTGGACTAAAGGCCTTCCACGGCGGCGTAGGCTTGTCTAAAAAAAACATCCATTCTTTTTTGTTTACACTTGTTTTCTGCATAGTTTTATGCCATACTTAAGGTGAGGAGAAAATGCCATGAAAGATATGCTATTTAGGCGTATGGCTAGGGGGTGCTTTCTTCTTGTGACATTCCTCTTTTTGCTCCCCGGCTGCAAACAGTCTGACTCTTGGGAAGAGCCAGTCGCTGAATATTTTGACAAATACACAAACACAGCCGCAATAGAAAAGCACGAAATTTCGTGTGGATACGAAAAAGATGCCGGCGGAACTTCTTGCATTTCAAGCTACGGAAATAAGACCGTAAGTTTCTACCTAAGGAATCCCCGCAAATATAACCTTCTGCCCTCATTTTCGACTTTGGACAGTGAAATTACCGTCTCGCAAAGCACTTCCGACAAAAGCGTTATATATGTAACATATCCAGAATCCTACCTTATAGAAAATGACTGCGGTGGAAGCATTGGCGGCACAATAAGTCTGCAAGAAGAAGAAACCCTCAGAGAATTTGAAAGCTATACCTTTAGCCTAAAATGCAACACTCCGCCGCCCAGTGTAAAAGGGCCAATGGTAAATGCGACAGGTGGCAAATATATAGTCTGCTTTTATATGCCTACGACAGAACTGGGTAGCCAAAGACACTCCGCAAGCAGCCACAAGCTTTTTATAAACAATGTTTTGGTCAGTGAAGGAAGCCCTTCTGACCTTATGGCTGCATCTGTTTCGCGTCCTCCAAACCTTTCGGCTCTGCAAGGCGGCTCACTTTTTAGTGCTACTACACCGTCCGGCTGTACTGCCTTCTATTATGAAACAAATGTGGATGTGCAGGGCGGAAAAATTTTAAGCTGGTCTATACGCATAGAAGACGGTGAAGGGCTTTCTTCAAAAACGATGAAGGCTTCTTCTGACGTTCGCGATGTAAACCTTACCCTTACAGGTGGAGAAGTCTTTGCCCAAGGAGATGCTAGCCAAACCTTTACCGCAAGTACAGACGAAGGTGAAGTTCTTGAATGGAGCTGGGTCTCAAGTGATGAAAGTGTTGTGACTGTTTCTGGCACTAATAATGGCAATTCAACTTCTGGCACCGTGAACATCGTAGACGGTGGCACTGCAACTGTTACCGCACAGGCAGAACTTTCTGACGGAAGAATACTTACAAGGCAAAAAGAAGTTCGAGTGCTTGGCATTAGCTTTAACGAGACACAAAGGGACTTCCTTAAAGGCCAAACGGATACGTCCCTTTCCGCAAGCCTTGCAGGTTTCCCGGATGGTCAGACCTGCACATGGACTTCATCCAATTCATCCGTAGCTTCAATAAATTCTGCAAGCGGCGCACTTTCACTTTCTGCCAAGGGAAAATCCACAATAACTGTAAGTGCAACTTATGGCGGAAGAACTGTAACAAAGGCAAAGGAAATTGTTGTGCACGAAGTAAAACTTACGGGAGGCGACTTTGCCTTTACAGGGGCAGGAAACTACACAACACTCACGCGCTCCGTAGAAAGCCCTTCAGGTGAGTCAAGCCCATCCGGCATAACATACCCAAGCTGTACTTCAAACCTAGGATCTGCAACTTTCCAGTCAGGTTCAAACTACAAGTTCACTTCAACATCAACTGGTACTGCAACCGTAACTCTAACTGCAAGCCTTAACGGAAAGACTACGACCGTAACAAAACAGGTTAAGGTATACTCCGTATCCATAAACGACATAAATCCACTGTTTTCAAAAGATGCTGGAGCAAAGACTCTCTCCGCAACCATAACACCCACACCGCCATCTGGTTATTTCACCTACAGTTGGACTTCTGGCGCTCCTTCCAAAGCCGACTTTTCTGGCTCGACCACAGGCTTGTCTGTAAGCGTAACCCCTAAAGCAGCCGGAAAGGTTCAGATTGCCTTCCATGTAAAAAAAGATGGTGTCGAAGTCGGAAACGCCTATCAGGACATTTATGTTATTTCCGTAACAGGCCTCAAGACCTTCCTTGTGGGAGATGCTGATCGCGCACTCACAGTTGCACCTACAAGTGATTTAACATATACATGGAGGTCTAACAACCCCTCCACGGCAAGAGTATATGAATCTAACGGTAAGATTATACCTGTAGCAAGTGGAGAATGCACTATCACGTGCAGGGCAAAACTTGACAGCACCTATATCGATATACCAATAGACATAAAAGTTGCATCAATCACTCTTGGAGGCCTTGCTGATGAGTCTGCCGGAATAACAATTGCGGTAGGGGAACGCTTTTCATATACATGGCAAGTTCCCGCTGCATTTGGTAACGGAACCGGCATGATTGAATATATCTCAGATTCAGATTTGGCGGATGTGCGTATTACTAGCAATGCAAGCTCTAAGTATCTTAATGTTGTAGGAAAAAATGTTGGTACTGGATATGTGGGCATTGAGCTAAGCAAGGACGGTGGAAGTGCATTTAAAAAGGTAAAGCTAACGGTTGTCGACTACCACACTGTTGCATTCTCTGATTTAAGCACTTACCTTGCATCCCTGCCTTCTGGCGCAGACAGAGATCATCCCTACAAGCTCAATATTACAGGGCTTAGTGCAAGTGATGTATACAATGATGGTAATAGCTCAACAAATTTGAACAATGCTCTCAAGACCGCAGGAAGGTTCATAGATCTTTCTGGTACGACGCTTCCATCAGGGCTTGAGTCACTGCAAAATGCCTTTGCAGGAAATAGCTACCTTGTAGGTGCCCCCTCTATTCCGAGCGGTGTAACCAATATGGGAGGCTGTTTTAACGGCTGCTCAAACCTAAAGATTCCTCCTGCAAGTATTGCAAACACTGTGACGGGTATGGCAAGCTGCTTCTGGGATTGCTACAGACTGGAAACAGCTCCTGCGCTCCCTTCTTCCGTAGAGCTTATAGGAGGTTGCTTTGGAGGCTGTTCAAGTCTAACTTCTGCCCCTGTAATACCAGCTTCCGTAACTAGTATGGTAAATATATTTAAAGGCTGCTCGTCACTTTCTGGAACTGTTACGGTAAACGCGCTCATAACGGATAGCGAAAAATGGAAAGATTCTTTTAACGGCTGTACCAGTTTGGCAAGTGTTGTCGTAAAAAGCAGCAACGTAAGAAATGCAATCCTTGCAGCGGATGGAAATTCGGCGGTGTCCTCAAAAATAGTTGTTACACCTTGACCAAATGGCCTTATTCTGTTAAAGTTATAACACTGTTTGCCAACTTAGCTCATCCGGTAGAGCAGCTCCCTCGTAAAGAGCAGGTGACCCGTTCAAGTCGGGTAGTTGGCTAAAGCTCCTTGTTATCAGGGAGTTTTTTTTGTTTTAAAGACCAATATTTTTAGCAAATAAGGGTCAGCGGAGCGAGCGCACCGCCAGGTGAAAAGGGCGCAAGGATGCGCCCGACAGCGAGCGAAGCCGGCCCGGAGGGAGCAAACAGGAAGTTTGCGACTGGAGGGACCCGTTCAAGTCGGGTAGTTGGCTAAGGCCCTTCTTTACAGAGGGGCTTTTTTGTTTTAAAGACCAGTAATTTTTAGCAAAGTAAGGGTCAGCGGAGCGAGCGCACCGCCAGGTGAAAAGGGCGCATGGATGCGCCCGACAGCGAGCGAAGCCGGCCTGGAAGGCGCGAACAGGAAGTTCGCGACTGGAGGGACCCGTTCAAGTCGGGTAGTTGGCTTTAAGCTCCTTGCTATCAGGGAGCTTTTTTGTTTTTAAAGACCAGTAATTTTTAGCAAATAAGGGTCAGCGAAGCGAGCGCACCGCCAGGTGAAAAGGGCGCAAGGACGCGCCCGACAGCGAGCGAAGCCGGCCCGAAAGGAGCAAACAGGAAGTTTGCGACTGGAGGGAACATGTTTTCAAAGTGGTGCCGGCCCTTCGAGAACCTCAGGAACCGCCTCATGTGCCCGTCACCCTGAACTGCTACGCCACATTCGCACGCACTTGCTACGAATGTGGATTCAGGGGCTGTAGAAGTCCAAACCGTCAGGTTCCACAGATTCCGGGTCTGAGCCCGGAATGACGGAGAAGCTAATCGGGGGTACTTGATTTTACGCCTACCCCCGATTGTAAGGGCGGCGCAGCCGTTCGCGTAAGCGAATGGAGCCGGAAGGTGGAACCCTGGAAAGCGGGTAAAAAATGCCTTCCTTGGCATTTTTTACCCGCAAGTTTTCTTACGAAAACTTGCCTGTTTTTTATGCTACCAGATGACGCGCCGTCCATGGCGCTGCTTGTTTAATAATTGGATAAAAGTGCAAATGCGACTGGCCGGTCAGTAGAGACGGACACGGTAAAAGATGTCATGCCGTCCAGTGTTTATTAAAGAAAAAGAAAATCATAAAAAATTACTTTCGTATTGTTTTTGTGCTGGTTTTGCCTGTTGCCTCGTTTACCGTAACAAGAGCCCATTCCTGGTTAAAGAGAGTGTCAAAGCAGCGTTCTGTGTAGTCGCCCAGTTCCTTGCTCTGGTGGTGGTGCACGTGGCCTGCGTAAACATCCGTTACGCCTTCCTTTTCAAAGAGGGTTATGACGCGGGTGGATTCCTCTTCGTTCTGCAGGCAGTAGTAGCTTAGTCCGTACATGCCGCTTCCGTATATTGGATAGTGTGTGAATACAATTTTTGGGCGGGGGTCGCTTTGCATGGCACTCTTTAGTTTTTTGAACTGCTTTGGCCCAAGTGAGCCGCTTCCTGTGTCCAGTGCGTAGTAGCTGAATGCGGAACTTTTAAAGCGGTAGAATGAAGTGTAGGGAAAGCATAGGTCAGAAAAATCGTCCCAGCCTGAATTAAAAAGGTCGTGGTTTCCTACGATGTTCAGCACAGGTATTCCCCGGCTTTCTATTTTTTCCACAAAGTCGCAGTACTTAAGGAATTCCTTGCGTTCACCGCGCTCTGCAATGTCTCCAAGGCAGATGCAGAATTTTGGGCTTTGGTCTGCGGGAAGGCCGTCCATCCATTCAAGAAATTCATCTTCATCTATGTTTTCTGAGCGTTTGCTTCCGTAGTGGGGATCCGTAAAAATAACGAAAGTGTATGTTCCCGAAAGAGAAGCAAAAGTTGGGCCTACGCGCCCCTGGTAAAGTTCCTTCATCTGGTCGGCGCGTTCGTCCACAAAGTCTCCGTGGTTGAAGAGTTCAAACGCACCGTAACCGCAGGACGTGAGTTCAAGTGCGGTGAGAAGTATAAATATGCGGCTTAAAAAAGAAATGAACTTTTTCAAAAGAACCACCTTAGCCTTAATGCAAATTCGCAGGAATCAAACATGGCGGAATTTGTAAAGAAGTCCGTGTACCTAACCCTTGCCTCTGCACCTAATTCCTGAAGTGCGCTCAAGTGGAATACGCTTCCGGCACACAAGGCTGGGGAGCCAAGCAGATTGTAGCGGAAAAGCTCGTGAGTCCTGATTGCAGTGTAGAATTCATACCAGTAAAATGGATAGAAATGCAGGGAAAAGTCAAAGCCCATGGTTAAGTTTGTGAGCACCGGGTTTGTGTCGCGGATTGCAAATATTGTGCGCATCTTGTAGAGCGATACTGTATTCACCTTTAGGCTGAACCAGCTTACGGGTTGGGTTTCCAGCCAAAAGCCTGCAAGTATGTTGTTGGTTATGCTAAGTTCCTGAAAGTAGGTAAAGTTGTATTTTGCCCCAAGACCCATGCGGCCTTTGCTCCACCTGAATGGCCACCAGATGCCCTGTGCCGTAAACTGGTAGTCTTCTTCTCCCAAAAATCCTGCTGCCAGAGCCGTTGCCTTTTCCGACTCGTAGGTGTAGCCAAATTCAAATGCCAGCTGGTAGGGGTCAAAGCCGTTTCCCGTGTTGTAGATGGGTGTCATAAAAACGCTGTGCGTAGGCTGCGTGTCGTTCTGTGCCTGGGCAAGAAGCAGGGCTGGAGAAAGAAGTAAAACTGCTTGCAAAAGGAAAAACTTTAACTTCATTTTTTTCTATTATATCATTCTGAAAATAATATGGCAATTGGCTTTTTTGTCCTTTCTTTTTTTTTTGATGGTACTCTTATGGACGAAGTTCTTATGGACGAAGTCCTACTTGCTCTACCAATTCAGGCTTCTGCTAATTCGACCGAATATGCCTTTGCGCCACCGCCGTTCCGGGGTTCCGCGGGTCCCTTCCCGCTCCATTGCCGGGGTTCGACAAGCTCACCCAACGGCAACGCACTTCGTGCGCCCCTCCATGGCGGCGTAGGTTTCCTGCAAATTTGCAAGATGCAATAAAATAGGTTAGAATGAAAATATGAAAAACAATATGCTTTCCAAGCTTGTTGCATGTTACAACAGCACAAGCCTTATCCTGCGCATTTTTATTGGCATTGTCATTGGTGCGCTGCTCGGAGTTGTCATTTCTTCTCAGGAATGGATTGGTATTTTTGGCGACACTTTTGTTGGGGCTCTCAAGGCTGTTGCCCCAGTGCTGGTCTTTGCCCTTGTTACAAGTTCACTTGCCAAGGGAGGTACAAAGCTTGACCGCCGCTTTGGAACGGTACTTGTGCTTTATATGGTTAGCACTTTGCTTGCTTCCCTGATTGCTGTTGCGGCAAGCTTTATTTTTCCGCAGACGATTGCCCTTGCAAATGAAGCTTCCGCTGATTCAGCCCCGGCCGGAATTGGACAGGTGCTAAAGAATCTTCTTATAAATGCTGTTTCAAATCCCATTGATGCCCTTGCCCGTGCCAACTACATTGGCATTCTTGTATGGGCATGTATCTTTGGCCTTGCGCTAAAGTCCATTGCAGGTGATGGAACAAAGCAGATGCTCAATGATTTTGCGGAGGCGCTTTCCAAAATTGTGCGCTGGATTATAAACCTTGCTCCCTTTGGAATAATGGGACTTGTCTTTACGACGGTTTCTTCAAACGGCATGGGCATATTCAAGAATTACGGAACACTGCTTGCAGTTCTTGTAGGCTCAATGCTCTTTATGGCACTTGTGGTGTCTCCCCTCATCGTTGCCATTACGCTAAAGTGCAACCCTTATCCACTGGTGTGGAGATGCCTAAAGCAGAGCGGCATTACGGCTTTCTTTACGCGCAGTTCCGCCGCCAACATTCCTGTGAACATGGAGCTTTGCGAAGAGCTTGGCCTGGACAAGGAAATGTATTCTGTTTCCATTCCGCTTGGGGCAACAATCAACATGGACGGCGCTGCAATTACGATTGCAATTATGACACTGGCTGCGGCCCATACCCTGGGCATTGTTGTAGACATTCCAACCGCGCTCATCCTCTGTGTACTTGCCACTTTGGGTGCTTGCGGTGCATCCGGCGTTGCAGGAGGTTCCCTGCTTTTGATACCCCTTGCCTGTTCACTCTTTGGAATTTCCAACGATGCTGCAATGCAGGTTGTAGGAGTTGGCTTTATAATCGGCGTTGTTCAGGACAGCCTGGAAACCGCCCTCAATTCCGCAGGCGACGTACTCTTTACCGCCACCGCAGAATACCGTGCCTGGAAAAAACAAGGCAAGCCCTTGCCGGACTTCCTTGCAAAGTGATTTTACTGCTGCTTGCATGATGTTCTGTATGCCGCTCCGGATGTTGTCTTCTGGGGCGGATTTTTTTTTGGCTGGGGATGTGCGTAAGATTTACAAAACGCCGAAAAATTTTCTTACAAAACGCCGAAAAAATTCTTTACAAAACGCCGAAAAAATGACATTTCTCTACCTAGGAAAAGTTTAGGATACCCCTGCCTTGTAGGCACGCGCAATGGCAAGAAAGCTTTCAAGCTGCTGCTCCGTCAGTGTGCTGATTATGTGCGTAATTTCTTTCTTTTGCCAGTCAGACTTTACCCCTGACTTTGAAGGTGGTGTTGAAGAATCCCTTCCCGTAACAAGATATTCTGCTGTCGTGTTCAGGGCCTGCGCCATTTTTACCGCAACATCTGCCGCGGGAATAGAGCCCCGGTACAAGTACATGTTGAGTGTGTTTATGCTTATCCCGACCTTCTTTGCAAAATCCAGCTTGGAAATTCCCTGATAGTTCAGTTCGTCCAAGAGCCTTTCCCTAAACAGTCTGTGCTTTTCTTCCATAATTCAAACATACAAAACATGTGTAATTGAAACTTGACTTTGTGTGTAATTGGATTTAATATATGTGTAAATACACATAAAATATTTTGTAATTGAAACAAAACTTTGACGTGGAGGTTAAGTTTTATTGAAAAATAAGCATTTGAAAAAAAAATATTGACTCTCGCATAGGATGATAGAGTGGACTGCTAGAATTAGATCAAAACTAGTTGGAGGACTGTTAATATGAAGAGAAATGTTGTTACGGTAGGTCTTGCTTTGTTTGCATTGGCACTTTCTTTTAATGTAAGTTCCTGCAAAGGGTGGAAATTGGATTCCGAACGAAAAGCCAACGAACAGGCTGGTTTTGGAAAACTGACCAATGAAGAGCTTGAAAATGAGCGCAGTCAAAACGAGGCGGCAGGTCTAGGTAGAATTTGCAATGCGGAAGTTGAAAAGGAACGCTCGGAAAATGATGCTGCGGGGCTGGGACGGTATACCAATGCGGAAATTGACGCTATGCCGTTAAATCCGCGGAAAGTTCCCGAAGGATATGTTTTTGTGGATGGCAAAACTTATGAATTTGAGGAAAATCATTTTGAATCTGTTTTGGTTGGATGGGACTATCAATATAAAAATGTGACGGAGCGCAAAGTGGCGGCTGTGGCCCCATTCATAATCGGAAAGACAGAAGTAACACAAAAGCTTTATGAAAGTATAATGGGCAAAAATCCTTCAAGGTACAAAGGAGCCAATAAACCTGTAGAAAGAGTTTCTTGGTATAATGCTGTTGAATTTTGTAATGCCCTTAGCAAAAAGGACGGCCTTACTCCTTGTTACTCAAAGAATTCGGCTGGAAAATGGACGTGGGACAAAAATACGGACGGATGGAGGTTACCTACGGAATCAGAATGGATATGGGCTGCAATAGGAGGATTAAAAAGTAAAGGCTACAAATACAGCGGCAGCAACAATGCTGATGAGGTGGCATGGTTCGTTTATAATGGATCTTCTGGCCCTGGAGATGTTGGAACGAAATTACCGAACGAACTGGGACTGTACGACATGAGCGGAAACGTAGAAGAGTGGTGTTGGAGACTCGTTTTCTGTGGCGGTTTTTATAATGACGATATAGATGCAGTTGAGAATGTCTTTGAGCTTGCTTATATAACTGCTTTGGAAGCTTTTACGGTATCGTCATATCCAGATGATTGCATTGTAGGTTTCCGCATAGTCCGTTCTGCTCCTGTAAGCATAGCTCCAAACAAGGCAATGACCGCAGGAGCAAACCTAAAGCTCCGTTCTTCGGAAGCAACCTCGTCAAACGTTCTTACCATAATGCAAGCCGGTACAAAGGTAAAAATCTTGGAACTTGGTAAAAGCGAAACAATAGATGGAATAGTTTCTAACTGGGTAAAAGTAGAAGTTCAAGCCGGTGCAAAAGACCGCGACGGAAAGCCAATTGAACAGGGGCTAGTAGGCTGGTGCTACGGCGGGTATTTGTTCTGAAAACCTAGGATTGTCCAAGTAGATTTTTGCTGACAAATATAATTTTACAAGAACTAACTATTATAGGAAGGTCAAAATGAAAAGAAAGCTTGTTTTATGGATTTTCATGTTTTTTGCAATGGCGTTTTCCTTTGCCGATGCAAATACCGTTGCTTTTTTCAAATATGAAGTAAAGGCTAGCGAGTGTAACGAAGACGGATCCTTGTCAGATAAAGCCAATGCTAGATTGGAAAAGGCGGCGAAGAAGAGTAAAAATTATGAGTTTAATTCATTGGAAGACTTTGAGAAATTATTAAAAAAGCATAAAGGGCAGTGTCTTTCCATAACAATCCCCAAAAATTCTAAACTACGTAATGTAAAAGAACTGGAAAAACTGTCTAATTGTATTTTTGATGACTCTTCAACAATTTTGAGAAAACTTTTTCCCAAAGACTCTATCTATTCGAATAAAAATATAGGGTATAGTGAAAATAGTGTCCATGATGACTTGAACACTATACTGAATAAAATACCAGGGGTATCAGAATCGCCTATATGTGTGGATTGCATTATTCTTAATGATGCAGGAAAGAAGGATTATATTTTTATAATTTTCTGTGAAGGCTTGGAGATCCTATTGCAGCAGGAAAAAGAACGCGATGCGAATGAAACGGCAGGCTTTGGGCGTTTTACTGATGATGAATTGGTAGCAATGCGGACAGAGGCCGAGCGGGATGCAAATGAAAAAGCGGGTTTTGGTAGATTGACAGACAAAGAAGTGGAAGCAGAACGCCAGCAGAATGCTCGTGCAGGTCGTGGTCGGGTTACCAATGCAGAGATAAATAAGAACAAGCAATTGGTTAAGCAATATGTAAAGCAGGCAAAAGCCTATGAACAGAAAAAGCAGTGGGCTTTCGCACTTAACTCGTATTATGACGCAATGGCTGTCAATACAGACGTTTCCTTAAAAAAAGAAGCGGTAGAAGGTTATGCAGCCTTGGCTTCTTCAATTCTCAATGGAAACCCGGGACTTGGAAAATATGACCCGTTTTCTATGCCTGATGAATGGGTAAATCTTCTTGTTGACGCAGAGAAATGCGCATATACGTTTAATCCTATTTCTATTTGTTTCTATAAGAATGGAGTAAAACTCAAGGAATTGAATTATAATACAAGGACTGCAACTTATACCGTTTCAGGTGCATTAGCGCCTAGTTATCGTTGGGAGCGTGTTTTTGGTGTGATTCAAGAGGGATATGAAAAAGCATATCGCAATGAGTGGGATTTTCTACGGCCTGGCGTTTGGCCATTGCTTTCTATAAGTGGTAATTATGCTTTTAATTATCCATATAACCGATATTGGGTAGACGATACTAAATGTATTACCGGCGAACGGTGTAATTATAATTCTTTTGCAATAGGTATTGATTTTAATAATGTTGGCCCCTACATTAAGCCGAATTATTCTGAGTACATGGATATTTGTCTTTTGGGGTTTGAATTTGCTTTTTTTGATGATAAGGGAAATCAAGTTTCTGAAGCGTATAGAGTACAGACAAGAAGAATATGCTACAACTGCGATATAAAAAGCGATGTCAGTGGTATATCTTCAGACGCAATGAATTTGATTGAAAATGGAAAGGCACGTCCACGTATTACCAGAGTTTATATAAAATATGGCTATGGGGAATATAAAATTGCTAGATACGATTCGTATAATTCTCTATATGATAAAAAGTGGACAAATAAAGAATATAACGCTCTTGTTCTAGATGTCGTCAAATTAACTGCTGATGGTCTCAAAGAGGATAAAGTGAACCATGATAAGCTAGATGCATTTTTGAGCAAGCTAAAAGAATTGAATCTTCCTCTTGAAAAGCCGGATTCAGCACGTAATGTAAACAACGCTTTTGAGACCTTGCTGTCTAACTCTGGCTTTACACTGACTAGAAATAATATTGAGTTCTACTAAAGAATAAAAATCAAATGGACCAGTTCCAATTCCTGTTGGTATTGGAGCTGATCTAAACGAGAAATATATGGATATACCACAGACTAAGTAAAATCAATTCTAAAGAAAGAAGGTTTGGAAATTTGTATTGTACTATCTGACGCGAACAAGGTTTTGGACGTGATATTGTTTTTAAAGATGGCGTAGGAAGATTATGTAGGAATATGCATAGCAGTTGTTGGGAACAGAAAAAGTTAATAGAAGTAAAAAAAACAGGAAAGTCATTGATGGATGGAGTAAAAGGATTTTTGGATTTTTTTGAGGAGAAATAGAATGACAAGAAAAAGGATTGTTGTATCAAGCATAAATATATTTGTTTTATTGGGGATTATCTTTTCCTTATTTCTTTCAATAGCTTTTTTTGGCACTTTTGGATCGGAGAATGCGATTGAATTTGTAATAGGGTGCTGGGAATCCCTTTTTGAGGGAAGAAGTGAATTTTCGCTTTTGTGGTTTCTGGGAATGTTTTTGCTTGATGTCTATCTCTCTGTTTTTTTACTATCTGTAATTGTCGGTGCAATTTGCTGTATTGTGCATGAAATAAGAAATTTGAAAAAAAACTCCTCTGAATACACTGTATCGTTTCTTTTTTTCGGTATCCCTGCTTTAATATCGCTCTTGGGTGTCGCGGAATATATTGGATATGCATGGATTGTGCATTTGATTATACGAGGAATTTTATCTATTTTTTTTGGGTCAAGGTGTTGTTTTAAGATTTTTTGGGACTGGCATATTTTTGCTTCCTGCTCTTATAATTTTTCACCTTGTCTTTAATCATTATATGGATGATGAAAAAGAAGAGAAAACAAAGCCAAAGGGAAACTCTGAAGAACAAGAAAATGAATTGCAAGAGAATTTTGAGACCGTATTAGGAGATAATACGTCTTTATTGACAGAATCAGAAAAGCAATATGCAGAAAAACAGGAAAAACTACGTGAGGAGATTCTTGGCAATATTTCTTTGAAGGACGGATATAAATTTGCATCCGTTCCTGGGAGAATTTTTGCAGAGAAAACAGATGTTTCTGGCTCTTATTGCTGTCCGTATTGCTATGCGGAAGTTTCTTCTGATGTTTCATCTATGTGTGGGAATTGCGGCAAATCGCTTGGAGTGTCCTAAGGGGCATAGTATATTAATTTTTACTATTTTTCTCAAAAATCAAGTAAAACTTCGGAATCTATGCCGAACTTTTGCCAAAAATAAGGTAAGTTTGGATTGTATGCCGCTCCTGATGTTGTCTTCTGGGGCGGATTTTTTTTATTGGCTGGGGGTGCGTGCTAAATTTACAAAACGCCGAAAAAACAAAAAGAGAGCCGTAGCTCTCTTCTTTCATTTGTGCTATTTAAAAAATTGTCAAATATCTTGTGGACGTGGTATAATTTTTAACCTACAACTTCACTCGGCCTTGTGTGGAAACAGGACAAATTACAACTGATTGGTTTGTCTTGTCTCCTGCAACAGGCCAAAGTGAAGGAAGTACTACTTTACTATTATAACTGATTAATTTGTCCTGTCAACCTGCAACAATCAAGTAAAAGTTTGGAATGTAAGCCGAAGTTTTGCTGAAAATAAGGAAAGTTTGGAATGTATGCCGAACTTTTGGGAAAAATATTCCTTGACTTACTGCTTTTTTTTTTCTATTTTAAAGCGTATGGGTGGGATGGTGCTTGTGGCGAGGAAGCTTAGGCCGCTGGATTTTGTTTTTGTGGCGGGGGTGCTGGGACTTGCCTTGTTTTTGTTTA
>Ga0256404_1002196_pt1 | contig 44038 bp, 18 predicted proteins | sample RumenRJG_01DNA_FD_185990 | JGI IMG/M metagenome (GOLD analysis project Ga0256404, IMG submission 185990) | Bovine rumen microbial communities from Lethbridge, Alberta, Canada - RJG_01 | ecosystem: Host-associated > Mammals > Digestive system > Stomach > Rumen | place: Canada: Alberta | collected... | reverse complement strand
CAACGCGATTGATATCCGCCAATAAAACCAACACGATTGGCAATATTCAACCGCGGAGCGGTTGCGGGATATAGCCCGGGGTTGAAATTCAACCGCGGAGCGGTTGCGGGATATAGCCCGGGGTTGAAATTCAACCGCGGAGCGGTTGCGGGATATAGCCCGGGGTTGAGCGCCAGCGAAACCCCGGGGATGCGGGATACCGGGTGAGCTTATTGATATTACCGCGTAGCGGTTGCGGCAATTCATCCGCATCGATAAGAACCATCCGTATTGCGCCCCCGTTGGTCGTTTCGCCACAAACCCGTCGTTCGTTTCGCCGCAACCGCGTTGGTCGTTTCGCCGCAACCGCGTTAGTCGTTTCGCCGCAACCGCTACGCGGTAAATATGAATAATGCCACCGGCAACACCTAAACCCGGGGTTTCGCTGGCGCTCAACCCCGGGCTAATCCCCGCAACCGCTACGCGGTTGGTATCCCGCCTCGCTAATGCAACAAACGCGGTTAGTTTTCCCCGTCTCGCCGACGCAACCAACATGGTTGGTATTCATCAAACAAACCAACGCGATTGATATCCGCCAATAAAACCAACACGATTGGCAATATTCAACCGCGGAGCGGTTGCGGGATATAGCCCGGGGTTGAAATTCAACCGCGGAGCGGTTGCGGGATATAGCCCGGGGTTGAGCGCCAGCGAAACCCCGGGGATGCGGGATACCGGGTGAGCTTATTGATATTACCGCGTAGCGGTTGCGGCAATTCATCCGCATCGATAAGAACCATCCGTATTGCGCCCCCGTTGGTCGTTTCGCCACAAACCCGTCGTTCGTTTCGCCGCAACCGCGTTGGTCGTTTCGCCGCAACCGCTACGCGGTAAATATGAATAATGCCACCGGCAACACCTAAACCCGGGGTTTCGCTGGCGCTCAACCCCGGGCTAATCCCCGCAACCGCTACGCGGTTGGTAAATTAAATGAATAATCCCACCAGTGAACCCTATCCCCCGGGGAATCGCTTCGCTCATCCCCGGGCTAATCCCCGCAACCGCTACGCGGTTGGTAAATTACTTGAGAAACTTGAAATACTTTACTAAGCAACGTGCCATTGTTATTGCCCAATTTCTTCGTTAGCAATATTAAATGGTGGGCTTATTGTATTTGAAACCTCCCCTCTGGTGGGGGAGGGAGGGCCCATTGCGCAGAGCGCAATGGGGGGTGGGGCTGCTACTTCACTTCTAAAATCGCCTTGCACAGATTTCTCTGCAGCACATGGGCGTCGAGCACCGACATATCGCTGTCGAGCAAGGCGAAGGCGAGGTCGTGGCCGTCGTTGCCGCGGCAGTAGCCCGCGAGCGAGCTGATGCCGTAGGGATGCGAGAGCGTGCCCGTCTTGGCGTGGAAGCGGCCGCGGGTGCGCGGATCGGCGAGCAAGCGGCGCAGCGTACCGTCCTCACCCGAGATGCTCAGGTTCTGCATCAGCTGGGCATAGATGGGTTTGTCGCGGTAGGCGTAGCGCAGTACGGCGACCAATGCCCGCGGTGAGAGGTGGTTGTGGGTGCACAGTCCGCAACCGTCGTGGACGACGAGCGACGTATCGCGCAGCCCGAGGTCGTGGCGCATGAACTGCCGGATGTATTTGACGCCGGCGGCAGCCATGTCGGGGTTGCCGGGGTCGACCTCATGCCCGAGGGCGTAGAGCAGCGACGTGGCCTGGGTGTTGCTCGAGTTCTTCCACATCAGACGCGTGGTGCGGTCGATGCTCCTGAGGAAGCGGAACACGCCGTGGCTGCCGCGTGGGGTGCGGTCGTAGACCAACTGGCTGTCGCTGACGCGAATGCCGTCGGCGGTGAGGGCCTGGCGCCATGCCCGACGGATGTTATCGGGACCTTTGAACAGGATGCCGTAGTGGCTGTAGGCCAGATCCCAGGGGTACCAGTGCTCCTCGGCCTTGACCTTCTCGCCGAGCGTGAGGTGGAGGATGACGCGGCCGTCGACAGCCTTCACGCCGAGGCGCCGGAGCTGACGCGAGAACATGCGCAGATCCTCGGGTTGGAGCAGCGGGTCGAGGCCGCAGCGAAGGGTGACATCGCCGCGGAGGGTGTCGGCGACGACCTTACCTTTTATATATAGCGTCGTGCGGAAGCAGTAGCGCGGACCCAATCGGTGGAGCGCCGCCACACCCGAGAGGAGCTTCAGACACGAGGCGACAGGTTGCGCGGTGTCGGCGGCCGCAGCATAGACGGGGCGGTCGGCGGTGAGGTCGTAGACGTAGAGTCCGAAAGCGCCCTTCGGCCGACGGGCGTTGGCGAAGGAGTCGAGGCGGTGGACGAGCTGCTGGTCGATGGCGACTGGTTTGGCCTTGGCAGCCGGCTGCTTCTTAGTGTTGTTCTTATGGCCGCAGCCGACGAGCGTCGCGCCGCCCAGGGCCATCACTCCGCCGAGAACGACGGCGTAGAGTGCGACAATTAATGATTTTCTTGCTTTCATGTGTACCCGCAAATTTACGCATTTTCCAACAATACGCAAAGACAAAGTAGAAAAAAGACGGAGTATTTGCTCGTTACAATACCAACCGCGAAGCGGTTGCGGAAATTAGCCCGGGGATGAGCGAAGCGATTCCCCGGGTGAGTTTCTCCCTCCCCTTCGGGGAGGGACGGGGAGGGTCGCTATGTAAGCACTGCTATGTTATGTCAAATATTCTTCCAACCTTCCATATTTGTCGCCGTTTGTTGATTCAAAGAAATAACGGAGGCTCCCAATTTGTCGCAGTTATTAGGAGCAGGCAGGCTAAATGATTGGTATTTAGAAAGAAATCGAAGAACAAAGAAATCGCGATTTTGACGCAATAAAAGAAGCCTCATTCGAGGATAGAAGGCAAAACGTGTGGAAAAGCGCGAAAATAGTAAAGATAAAGTCAGAAAATAGGGATGAAGTTCCCCATTTGTCGCCGTCATCCTCCCTTTTTGTCGCGGAGGTCCAAAATAACTTCCCTATTTGTCGCGCGAACCTTACTAATTTGTCGCACCGAATTTCCCTATTTGTCGCGCCATGTTCCTAATTTGTCGCCGCCGAAGCGATGGGGCCGTTGTGTATCAATAGGTTACAGCGGCCTACTAATCTATGATACTAAATGATATTCTAATGAATATCAACCCTTCTGATAGTTTTTAATTATATATTTTCTTTTTTTGATTTTACAGTCCTTTGGACTGTTTTATTTCCTGTATACGTTTTTATCTTTACTTCTTCGTCTTTCTATTTCTCTGGCTTATGCGCATATATTTAATTACATATTTATTTAAACCTATATCTATTTATATTTTTAAGTACTATAATTTGTTTGTAATTCATATATATTTATATCTTTATTTCTTTGTATTCATATATTTATGTTTATTTATTTCGTGCTTTATTCTTTTTTGTTTAGCTATCTCTTTTTCATGCCCTTTCTTATTCACCGATCAAACTAATTCTTCTGCTCTTTTTACCCATTATATACTCACTTCTCTGCTCTTTTAGCTGGTAATTACTGTTTTCTGTGCACTTCAATTCGCGATAGGTACCTTATCGCATCGCGATAGCTATGCTATCGCAGTGCGATACCTATGCTATCGCGTCTCGATACCTATGCTATCGCGGTGCGATACCTATGTTATCGCGACTCCATAGCTATGCTATCGCGAAGCTGGTTCGGTGTTTCCAGAGTTCTTCTCATTTTTATCGTATTTAAATATTTGTATATTTGTTTATCTCTATAAATAACCATATAAACCCCTACATATATAAATGCATGCTTATCTTTATATTCATCTATTTATATATCTATTTATTTCTTTCTTTATATTTTTAATTCTTTATTTTCTTATTTGTTTATTACTCTTTATCCATTTATTTATTTATTTATCTATACTTTCTATCTTATATATACCTAATTATTTATATATTTATTTTGACTATTATCTTATGTCTTATTTTCTCCAGAATACATGTTTATATCTTTGCGCTTTTATTTGTATATTTCTATATATCTATATATACTTATTTCCAAATCGTTTTATATCTTTAATTCAATATATAAACAAATATGTATATATCTATATGAATATCGCAACGACTATATATTTATTTATATCCCCTACTCTACCCTCTTTTTCTCTTTATGGATACCATTTATGGCTTATACCCATATTCAATTCCTATTTATCTATTTCTTCATTTTAATATATAAACAAATACCTAAACCTATATATAAATGTACTTCTATATTAATATTGCTATGCTTATATATCTATATGTATCAATAAACTTATATATTTTAATCTAAATATCCTTAGATATATTTGCCTATATAATTATTTATACCTATCTTTGCATTGTCGTTCCAGGCGTGGACTGGCGGATTTGAATGTTTATTGATACATTTAAATATATTGATAATTGTTTATTTGAATATTTCTTTAATTGAATGTTTAGATATTTCTTCATTTTAATAAATAGATATTTATTTACTTGAAGATGTGAACAATTACTTATATAAATGTTGAAATGGATGTTCATTTGAATAAATAGATATATAAATATAGGTGAAATTAAATATTTAAAGATATAAACAATGAAGAACAGAAAAGTCGTGTTCGCCAACCAAAAAGGCGGTGTGGGAAAGTCAACGCTGTGCATGCTCTTTGCCAACTATCTCGCGTGGAAGAAGCAAGATGTGTGCATCATCGATACCGACCTGCAGAAGACCATCATGATGCAGCGAAAGAAAGACCTCGAGCTCTACCCCGACGCGGAGGTGCCCTACGAGGTGCAGGATTTCGACGTTCAGGACCCCGACCTGATGCAGCAGCTCATGGACAGCGCTTCACAGACCGAGGGCTTCGTCTTGTTCGACTCGCCGGGTAATGTTTCCGAGGACGGTCTGGTGCCGATGTTCACCAACGCCGACTTCATCGTCTGTCCTTACGAATATGAGGAGAAGACGCTCGACTCCACCGGCACCTTCGTCCAGGTAATCAACGCGCTGCGCAGCGCTACGCCGGAGATGACCGCAAAGCTTTTCTTCGTGCCCAACCGCATCGACGTGCGTATCGGTAAGGCCGACGAGTTGAGGATGTGGAAGCAGACCGACGCTATTTTCAAGCAGCTCGGTGCGGTGACGCCCCGTATTACGGCCAGGGCCACGCTGAAGCGTATCAACACGCTGGAAATCACTTCGGTACAGCGCTCTTCGGTGAGCAGCGCCTTCGAGTTTATGATCCGGAGGATGAGGGAGTGATGGGAAGGGGAGCGAGCGAAGGCCCCTACCCCACCCTATCAACGATAGCTTTTATAGAAGCTATAGAAACTATAGACGCGATAGAAACTATAGAAACTATAGAATTTATAGCAAATAAATATATAAACAATTAAAAGTATAAAGATATAAACCTTTAAATATATAAATAACTATGGCTGACTCAAATACAAACAATGCCAGAAAAGCTACGAAGCACACGCGTGTAATCCTTCCTGGCGGCATTCAGGGACTGGTGCGCGACCTGCAAAACGGTACCAATCGCAGTGCGCAGACCGTGGTGGAACAATCAGATAATCAGGATGTTAAGACGGCTGAAGAGAAAGCTCCCAAAATGTCGCAGCAAGCTGTCGATGGGGTAGGAGAGCAGGCTGCAGGCGGTCAGCAAGGCGGTGCTCAGCGCGAAAAAACAGAGGCGATTTCGCGTACAGAAAACGGCGGTGCTGCGAAGACTGCACAAGTCGCTGACAGTGAGACGGTTGGGCAGCGTGAGGAGCGAAATGCCGCTGGTGGCCGTTATGCCGCTGATGAGCCAAGACAAACGGTTGAAAATCAGCGTGGTAGAGTAGGGGAGCAGTCGGCTGATGAAGCCCTCGCAAACGCTCGCGAGAAGGCCGTCGAAACGAACGAGGCTGTATCTCCCTCCGAAAATCGCCAAAATAACGCCGCTTTTGAAGGCAAGCAAAACCAGTCGGGAGCTGCTCAGAATCGTCAGGATGCCCAGGGCGCTGGCTACGGGCAGCAGGGTAGGGGCTTCGCTGCTGGCAATCAGCAGGGTGCTGGTTTTGGTCAGCAGGGTAGTGGGAACGCTCCCGCCGATCTGCAAGGCGCTGCGCAGGGCAATCAACAAGGTGCTGGCTATGGTCAGCAGGGTAGGGGTTTCGCAGCTGGCAATCAGCAGGGTGCTGCAGCTGGCAATCAGCAAGGGCAAGCTCAGCCGCAGGGCCGTGGTCGTCGTCCGAAGGAGAACACGATGAAGTCGTACACCATCGTCAAGGACGACAGCCGTGACTCGTGGGAGCTATTCCTTGACATGGCGAAGCAGTATAAGGACGGCGGCGGCAAGCTCGCTACCATCTATATTGACGGTCAGTTGAAGAACTTGTTGGACCGAATGAAATACGTCGGCCCAGAGAAGCTCACCACGTCGGCCATCCTGTCGAGCATCGTCGCGCGCTTTATCTACGACCACGAGGACGAGATCCGCAAGGTGCTGTTCTCCGGCGATCTGCTCTAAACGGTGGCGAGCTATGGCGATTTGCTATAATCGGCGGTGAGAGCCGCTGTTCCCAGCCTTACCCCTCGCCTTAAAAAGGCGAGGCACACAACACTGGTGGAATGTAAAGGTGCTAAAATAAGATGAAGCGTTCATTAGCGTGCAATCGTCCACCACAATCACTATGTTGTAATCGTTTCGCCGCAACCGCTACGCGGTAAAATGAATAAGCTCACCGACGAACCATCCCCCCCCGGGGTTTCGCTGACGCTCAACCCCGGGCTAATCTCCGCAACCGCTCCGCGGTAAAATGAATAAGCTCACCGACGAACTATCCCCCCGGGGTTTCGCTGACGCTCAACCCCGGGCTAATCTCCGCAACCGCTACGCGGTTGAGTGAAATGAATAAGCTCACCGACGAACTATCCCCCCGGGGTTTCGCTGACGCTCAACCCCGGGCTAATCTCCGCAACCGCTCCGCGGTTGAGTGAACGGTATCAACTTGTCTTGCAGTCTCGATGCGGCAGAGTGAGTAGTATCGTGTAGCTATGGTTTCTCGATGCGGCAGAGTGAGTAGTATCGTGTAGCTATGGTTTCGCGATGCGGCTGGTGGCCGGCACAAGACCGGCCACTACACTGGTTGTTTCGGCGGCAGGAATGCCGCCGCACCGTCGCAGCGGATAAAGTCCGTGGAGGTATGCAACCTTGGTAGCAGTGTAGTGGCCGGCCTGGTGCCGGCCACCAACCCTTGGTATGGCATTTTTCCCACACATCAGCGCGATTAGCGTAAGCGCAGTAAGTTTCTCACGCGGATAACGCAGATTTTACCGATGCCAGTCTCTGCGCTGTCGGCGAAATCTGCGTGAGCTAAAAAGGCGGATGTGCTTACGCTAATCTCGCAGATGGAGACACGCCCGCAACAACGGCAGCTGGTGGCCGGCACCAGGCCGGCCACTACACTGTCACCGGTAGCATACATCTCCACGGACTTTATCAGCTGCCCCGCCGCACCTACTTCCGCTTATTGTAATGACTGGACTTCCGGACTTCTGGACTTCCGGACTTCTGGACTTCCGGACTTCTGTCTTCTGACTTCTGTCTTCTGACTTCTGTCTTCTGTCTTCTGCCTTCCGGCCTTCCGTCTTCCGGCCTTCCGGCCTTCTGGACTTCCGGACTTCCAACTGTCTTCTTTGGCGAAAATGAGAAACTGCGTACGCGGGACATTTAACAGTTAGACTGGTTTCGCCGCTTATCTTGCTTTTCTCTTATTCCGCTTTTTAGTTCTCCATATAGTGTATTTATTTTACTGTATTACGACGGAAAGTACGAAATCGCGCCAAATTTAGCTATTTGGCACAAATTAGGCGTGATACGGTAGTTTAGTTGTTTTGGCCTTTCTTAACTTCGCGGTTGTTGAAACAAGAAAGGCATGTTTAGGCTGCTCTGCGGAGTTCCTCACACGTCCTTATTCATAATAATTTGAAAATCTCTAACCCCAGCGGGCCTTTAATGACTGTAGACCCATTACTCCGAGTTATCACGATCATACATAAAACTGAAACAGTACAATCTAAATATATAATGACAAAGTCTTTTTGGATCTTAATGTGTTCGGCATTCCTCAGCCATGCAGACGTTTTCGCACAGGCAGATGCGAAGACGTTGTTCTTCATCTCCGATTCTCATCTGGATACCCAGTGGAATTGGGATGTAAAGACGACCATTGGTGAATACATCAAGAATACGATGGAGCAGAACTTCAAGCTCTTGGACAAGTACCCCCATTTCAACATCAATTATGAGGGTGCCATCAAGTATTCTTGGATGAAGGAATACTATCCCGATGATTTTGCCAAGTTGAAGCAGTATGTTGCCGATGGCCGTTGGCATCCGTCTGGTTGTTCGGTCGACGCCAACGACGTGATGGTTTCCTCAGCGGAGTCCATCATGCGCAATTTCCTTTATGGTCACGTCTTCTACCAACAGGAGTTTGGCGTCCGTGGCGGTTACGACATCATGCTGCCCGATTGTTTCGGCTTCCCTTATTCCCTTCCTTCGTTGGCCAAGGCCTCAGGCATGAAGGGCTTCCATTCGGCCAAACTGGGATGGGGCAGTGCTCAGTATGACGCGCTTGCGCCCTGGGGAATATGGCAGGGTGTAGACGGTTCGCAGATTTACGCCATCTACAAGCCGCATGCCTACGACTCCCATGAGGATTATAATAAGGATATGGCCAACGACGCCGGTATGGCATCGACGATACAGTCCAATTATGACAAATACGGTCTTGCAGCCGAGATGCGGTATGTGGGTCCGAGGAGTGACCACGGCGGAGGACTGAAGGACAACGCCTCCTCGAATGGGGAGAACACACCGTACTGGTTGAATTACAGCGTCACCTCCAGCGGACCTGTAAAAGTGGTGTTGGCTACGCCGGACTCCATCTTCAATTATATGGACAAGTATCGCAACGACAAATATCAGGTTTACACCGGCGAGTTGCCCATGCGCACCCATGGAGTGGGGGCTTATACCTCACGGGGCATGCTGAAACTGTGGAACCGCCGCAATGAACTTTTAGCCGATGCCGCCGAGAAGAGTTCTGTCGTGGCAGACTGGCTTGGCTTGGCTTCCTATCCTACAGCATTGCTGCGCAGCGCTTGGATGGGTAACCTTTGGCAGGCCCATCACGACGGTATCACCGGCACTTCCATTCCAAAGGCCTATGTCTATTCTGAAAATGAGTATGTCATTGCCAATAAGACCTTTGGCAACGTGCTTGAGAACGCCGTCGGTGCTACAGTCCGTTTGCTCAACACGAATGTAGAGGGCTGTCCGGTGGTGGTCTACAATCCGCTTTCTCAAGACCGCACCGACATCGTTGAGGCGGAGCTTTCCACTTCGACCCGCCCCGCCGGCGTACGCGTATATAATAAGGATGGAAAGGAAGTGCTTGCTCAGGTCAACGACTATGACTCTGTAGCAGGCAAGGCTAAGATAATCTTTGCCGCAACGGTGCCTTCGTTAGGTTATGCCGTCTACGACGTCCGTCTCGGCGAGCGCTGTTCGCTGACCTCCAACCTGACGGTCGACGAGAGCAGCCGTAAGATGGAGAACGACAGTTGCGCGCTGACCATCAACAGCACCGGCGACATCGAGTCAGTGATACTGAAGAGCCTGAACCGACGCCTGTTGTCGCCGCTGTCGCTTCAGATGTTGGATGACAACTCCACCACTTGGCCCGCATGGGAAATCACTTGGGACAGCGATCACGGCGACCCCATTGGCACCGTCGACGAGAACGTGAGCATCTCGCTGGCCGAGAACGGTCCGCTGAGAAAGTCGTTCCGCGTCTTCCGTACGAAGAACGGTTCGTCTTTCGTGCAGTATATCCGCCTCAATGCCATCAGTCCGCGCATCGACTGCGTCAGCGAGGTGGACTGGCAGTCAAAGCGTACCATGCTGAAAGCCAACTTCCCCATCTTCCGCATGAACGTGGATTCCATCACCTACGACATCTCGTTGGGTACCATTAAAAGAGGTGTAAGCAACGAGAACCTCTATGAGATGCAAGGCCATCAGTGGGCCGACATGAGCAACGGCACCTGCGGCGTGTCTGTCATGAACGACTGCAAGTATGGCTGGGACATGCCGAAGAAGGGCAATTTGCGTCTGACGCTCATCCATACGCCCTACACCGGCGGCAACTATTCGCCGCAGGGCTATCAGGATATCGGCGTGAATAAGTTTACTTATTCCGTCTATCCCCACAAAGGCAATTGGAATGAGCAAACGCAGATAGCGGCCTCACAGCTCAACCAGCCGCTTCTGGCGTTTGAGGCACCCAAGCATGACGGCGCTTTAGGCAGGAGCTTCGGTTTTGTCTCGCTCAACACCGATGAGGTAGCCGTGAAGGCTTTGAAGAAAGCCGAGCTGTCAGACGATTATATCGTGCGCGTGTATGAATGGACCGGCAAGAACCATCACAACGTGACGATGACCTTCCCCGCCGACGTGCTCTCCGCTAAGGAAGTGACGAGTCTTGAGGATGAGACCGTCAATGGCGGTGCAATGACCGTCAGTGGCAGGACCGTGACGTTTGACCTGAACAAGTATCAGCCGAAGTCGTTTGCCGTCAGGCTTGCTTCCCCGCAGTTGGAAGTGGCTGAGGATAAGCCCGTTTCTTCTCCTGTGGCCCTTGACTATGACGTTGATGTGATGAGCTACAATGCCAAGCGCAGCGATGCGACGGCCGGCATCAAGTATGCTTATCCCGCTGAGCTTATTTCCGACACGCTGGTGGCCGACGGTATCGCCTTCAAGATGGGCGACCGCGCCGACGGTAAGAACAATGCCGTGAAATGCGCCGGTCAGACCCTTTCCTTCGAGAGAAAGGCCGGCCAGAATAAGCTCTATCTCCTGCTGATGAGCACGAATACGGGTGGAGATGTGGCTGCTGTCAAGGCCGGAAAGGCTGACTATGCCTTCAATGTGCCTTACTACGGCGGGTATGTCGGACAATTAGGTTCCGCCTTTACCACCACCATGTACCGCAAGGAGAACGTTGCGCTGACGGCAGGGCATTGCCACAACGTCAGCAGTGGCAAGGACGAGATCTTCGACCATCTTTACCTTTATAAATATGTAGTATCGCTGTCTGGCGGGGTCAATACCGTGACCCTGCCAGATAAAGGCAGCGTTTACCTGCTGGCCGCATCGCTCTCCGACAACGCGGACGATGATGTCAAACCCCTGTCCGCCATCAATACCTATATCGACTATGACGAATTGGGCCCCACTGACGACGGCGATTGCGGTACTTATCTGTCACCGACGGCCATCAACGCGTCGGGTGCGACCAACGCTAATGAGTTGGGTAAGTTTGCCGCCGACCGTGACGTGAGCACGAAGTGGTGTGTCACCAATCAGTCAAATCCCTGGTTGGAGTACGATTACGATACCCCCGTGGAGGTGTGCAAGTGGGAAGTGCTCAATGCCGCCAGCGAGTCAGATGATTGGGTGACCAGGAACTTTAAGTTGCAATATGATGATAACGGTGTGTGGAAAGACGCCGACGAGGTGAGCGACAACACAGAAAACCATGTGGTTCGTGGCGTCAGCCCCGTCAAGTCGGGTAAGTTCCGTCTTTTCGTGGGTCAGGGAGAACAGAACGGTACCACCGCCCGCATCTATGAGTTCGCACTCTATGGTGAGGACTCGTCTACATCCGGTATCGACGATGTCGTAGCCGACGCAGGGTCTGACTTCAAATTGTTGGGCAACAGTCCCAATCCTTTCCGTACCCAGACCACCGTGCAGTGCGTTGCACCTCAGGGACTTCACGCTGTCAGGATGCAGGTCATTGACTACGCCGGCTGCTTGGTCGATGAGCGTACCTTCCATCTTGGTGGCAGTGGGTTGACCTCTTTTGTCTGGACCAATAATCTTCCGTCAGGACTTTATCTATATCGGCTCGGCGCCCACAAGTCGGGCCGTGATATCTATACACATACAAAGAAACTTTTTATTAAATAACTTGTTTTATTAACCAATCAATCTTAATGTTTATGCAAGACAGTTTACATTTCAAGAGGACATTGGTCTTTGCAGCAGCTTTGCTGACTTCTGCATGGGGATTCTCACAGACGAAGATCTCCGACGCAGCTGGTCTGGCAGCTATCGCCAATGACCTCGCGGGTGACTACGAGCTTACAGCCGACATCACCCTGACAGATGAGTGGACTCCGATTGGATCAGAATCGACGCCATTCACAGGTAAATTTAACGGTAATGGTCACGCTATCAAGGGAATGAAGATTACCAGCAGAGCCAACTACGCTGGTTTCTTCGCTAACCTGAGCGGCGCTACCGTCACCAATGTGCGTTTCGAGAACAGCTATGTTCTTGGTAACGAACATGCAGGTATCGTGGCTGGTCGTGCCAACAACAACACTACCATGTCCAAGGTGATGACATCCGGCTACATCACCGGCTACGACCACGTCGGTGGTATCGTCGGCGACGCCGGCGATGTCGCTTCTACTATTTCTTCCTGTATGTCTTCAGCTTATGTGTACAGCACTGCATATCAGGCCGGTGGCATTGCAGGCTGGGCAAAAGGCACCAACACCTTATCCAACAACCTCTTCCTCGGTAAGGCCGAAATAGGCGGATGGGGCGGCTGCGGCGGTATCGTTGGTTTCTATGAGAATGGTACAACGACTGTAACCGGTAATGTTTGCGCCGCTGTGTCGCTGTCTGGTTGGACCGACACGGGTACAGTGAAGATTGGCAACCGCTATACTCATGGTATCGCAGGTACACCGCTGAATGACAAGTCAATCCTGACAGCAAGCTCCAACCTGGTCTCAAAGGACACGAAGATCTACAATTACAGTTCTAAGAAGGAGATTGCCCACGCCGACCTCGACGCTACCAACAATGGTACCGAGACCGATGCTGCCGACCTGCAGAAGGCTGCTACCTATACCGCTCTTGGCTGGTCGGCTGACGACTGGTCACTGGCTGACGGCCGCTATCCTGTGCTGAGCAGCATGACCGTACCTTTCGACGGTGACTACATCTGCTACACCATGCCTGAGAAGCTGTTCTCGGGAATGACTGTTGACACCAAGGCCGTCAGCGCATTGAGCCGTACGGTGACGGTGACCAGCAGCGACCCGACAGTCGTTGCTGTCAGCGGCACAACGCTTAACTTCCTGAAGGCCGGTACGGCTACCATCACCTTTGCCACAACCGGTGACAGCTATATCAATGGCTACACCCAGACTTACGATGTGAACGTAGCCGATATGGATATGACCATCAGCAAGGCTGCTGATCTGCAGAAGCTGATTGACAATCCTGAGGGTGACTTCACGCTGACCAGCGACATTGATATGTCGGGTGTCGAGTTTACTCCTATTTCTACCTTCTCTGGTTCTATCGACGGTAAGGGTCACTACATCCGCAACCTGACTTATAAAAATGAAAATACCGACAACGCCGCCTTCATCAAGACCTTCTCGGGTAAGACCATTAAGAATCTTGGTATTGAGGACGCCTACATCGTTGGTAACCAAAACTCGGCTGCCTTCATCGGTACGATGACCAGTGGTACGCTGAAGGATTGCGTCGTTTCTTCAAGTTACATTGAAGGCCGCGACCACGTTGCTTCTTTCGTCGGCAATGTCAACGGCGGTACGGTTACCGACTGTCTCTCCAATGCAGAGATTAAGACCCGTTCTTATCAGGCTGCCGGTATTGCCGGTGTGATCAACGCTGGCGTTATCCAGAACTGCTTGTTCTGTGGTACGGTTTATGCTCCTGGAACCAATGGTGCAGCTATCTGCTCATTGCTTGACAACGGCAACAACACCTCCACCATCCAGAACACTGTGTCAGCAGCTGCTTCTATTCAGACCGGTCGTGATGGTATTGTCATCAATATCTACAATGGCAACCCGATGACGCTTAAGAACAACTACGTAAGCGATTATATGCAGGTCAATGGTGCTACGATAGCTGCTACCAGCGATGCTGATGGCACCAAGGGTGCTACCGTTGCAGACGCTAAGACCAACCTCCGTAGCAAGGATTGGTATACTACGAATGTGAAGTGGGACTTCGACAACGACTGGAAGTTCCTTGACAATGCTGAAGGCAAGATGCTGCCCGTGCTCTCTTGGATGACTGCTCCGCTGAAGACGAAGGTGTTCAACATGCCTTCTGAGGATGGTGTCTCTTTGGCTTACATCTCTGGTTCTGAGATGTATGACTACTCCGGTATGATAGGTTCTTGGGGTCAGGATATTACCGTTACTCAGGTTGACGGTACCGACTATGCTTCTCTCGTGGAGGATGACCATGCTATCTATGTCGGTGATGCCGATGGCAACTACAAGGGTGCCGGCACGGCCAACTTCAAGATTGCTTTCGATCCTGCTGTCAACAGCTGCTTTGACTTAGGCACCAACCGCAGCACTTTTGCTGTGAATGTTTATCAGTCTGGCGAGGTTGTTGAGATTGGAACGGCTGATGACTTCATCGACAAGGTGAAGAAGAACAGCGCAGGCAGCTTCAAGCTCACTGCCGACATTGACCTTGCTGGCAAGGACTTCGCCGGCTTCTACAACGACGGCAACACTGCCTTCTCTGGTAAGATCGATGGCAATGGCCACAGCGTGAAGAACGTGAGCCTGAAATTTGATGGCTCAGTATCCGACAAGGGTCTGTTTGGTAAGACCAGCAATGCTACGTTCAAGAATATCGCCTTTGTTTCATTCAATATCGATGGCGGTTCTAAGGTTAACCATGTAGGTCTTATCGGTTCTGCCTCCAACACTACCTTTGATCAGGTAGCCGTCGTTGGTACGGTTACTGGTAACGACCACGTTGGTCTGCTCGCAGGTGATGGTGATGGCGTTACCGTTACCAATACCTATGTAAAGGGAACTGTGAATGGACGGTCTCAGGGCGGTGGCTTCTTCGGTTGCACGCTCGTAGGTGGCGCAGACATTCAGAACAGCTACTCTAATGTTGACTTGACGCTGAGCTATCGCGGTTGGGCCGGTGGCTTCATTGGCTTGATTGATAAGGCCAACAGCACTGTAACCATCAAGAACTGCGTCTCTATCGGCAACTGCACCTCTAAGGGTGACGGCAATCCTCACGTAGCTGCTCCGTTCATCGCTGGTAACAACGCCGGTGATACGCCGAATGCAGTCATCAATTTCGCTGACAACGTCTACAACTCAACGGCTGTCTACACTGGTGGTGACGAAGGCAACAATGGCTGGCCTGCAAAGAACGAGACCGCTGACGGTGGTTCTGTAACCGCAGCTACCACTGCCGATCCTAACGCGCTGCAGCAAATCGCTACTTACTCAACGCTGGGTTGGGACTGCGACAATATCTGGAGCATCAACAGCGCTTCATCTTATAAGTATCCAGTTCTGAGCAAGGTGGCTGTTGACGAAGGCGTACTCACTGGTATCAACACCGTGAAGACCGATGCCAACGTTGAATATGCTGTATCTGCTTCTAACAATGTGGTTACCGTTGAGGGCTTGAATGGCAATGCCCGTGTATCGGTTTACAACACTGTCGGTCAGCTTATCGCTGCCAAGACCGGTGCTCACACCGTGCAGGTTGCTCTGCCTGGTACAGGACTCTATGTGGTCGTCGTTTCTGAGAATGGCCATGTGAAGTCTTATAAACTTGTAAACGAGTAATTTGAATCTTTCCATGAGGGTGGCGCCCTTGGGAGCCACCCTCTGTTTATTGTGATTTAAATGTAGCTAACTTCAAATTATACTCTTAACTTTAGAACATGCGTAAAATGAATGTAAAAAGATGCCTTAGGTGCATAATGCTGTTCATGGCATTGCTTCTTTCATTGCCTGGTTTTGCCCAAGACCTTAAAGTAACAGGCCGTGTGCAGGATGTCAATGGAGAACCTCTACCTGGCGTTGTCCTTACACAAAAAGGAACTCAAAACCGTTCGGTTACCGATGTTAACGGTACCTATAACATTTCAGTACCCAAGGGCTCGGTGCTTGTTGCTACTTACATGGGATTTGAGCCTGCTGAACGTAAGGTCACGGGCACATTGCTTGACTTCAACCTGAAGGAGCATGTCAACAAGCTTGATGAGTTTGTCGTTACGGGTTACACCACGCAGAAGAAGATCTCTGTGCTGGGTTCCCAGACCTCCATCAAGATGGATCAGGTGAAAGCACCTGTCGCCAACATGAGTACGATATTGGCCGGTCGTGTCTCGGGTGTCGTCTCTGTACAGCGCACTGGCGTTCCCGGTCAGGATGATGCCGATATCTGGATTCGTGGTATCTCTACGCTGACTAACCGTAATGAGGGTCCCCTTGTGCTCGTGGATGGTGTTGAGCGTAACTTCAACCAGTTGGACCCCGATGATATTGAGTCAATCACCGTGCTGAAGGATGCAGCCTCTACCGCTGTGTATGGTGTGAGAGGTGGTAATGGCGTTATCATCATCAAGACAAAGCCCGGTTTCGTTGGTAAGCCAAAGTTCTCGTTTGATGTCTATCAGGGCGTGACGAGCCTGACCAAGGTTCCTGATCTGGTCGACGGTATCGAATACATGAAGGCCGTCAATGAGGCCTACATGAATACCAAGGGTAGTACTTATTATTCTGATGCTTATATTACAAACACAAAAATCGCCAACAATATGCCGCTGACGGCCGATGAGCAGGCTTATGCCCAGACCGTTGCCGGCGACCGCACCATCAACAAATACCTCTATCCTAATGTTGACTGGATGCACGAACTTTACCATAAGTTGGGTTGGAACAGACGTTACAATGTCAATATTCGTGGTGGCGCTCCTAATGCTACCTACTATGTCTCTCTTTCCTATTATACAGAGAAGGGTCTGACCAAGACCGATAAGGCACAGGACTATAGCTCGGAAATCTCTTACGACCGCTACAACTTCCTGACCAATGTGAACTTGAAAGCTACAAAGACGACCAATGTGGACATTGGTGTCAGCGGATGGCTTACCAGTGGTAACTATCCTGCTGTCAGTCTTTCCGATATCTTCAGCAAGGCCATGCAGACCAATCCTGTCATTTATCCTGTGCAGTATCCTAATGGTGAGAACCCCGGTATCTCGCCTGACAACCGCGAGCTCGACTCTCCTTGGGTCACCTTGACACGTCGTGGCTATCAGCGTCAGCATAATACCCAGATCAATACCAACCTGAAGCTCACGCAGGACCTGGGCTTCTGGAATTGGAGCAAAGGCCTGTCATTGCGTGCACTCGTCTCCTTCGACGTGAAGGCAAAGCAGTCTATCTATTATAAGGTCGACGACAGCACATGGGCTCCTTCGGCTTCTCTCGATCCTTCCACCGGTACATGGGTGGACAATGAATATCTGTATGATGCTGATGGCAACATCCTCCTCACCGAAAAGTACAAGGGCAACAAGGATATGTCGGTAACCTCTGACAAGTGGGTTTACCGTACATTCTACTTTGAGTCAGCCCTCGACTACAAGCGTACGTTCGCCAAAAAGCACAATGTGACCGGCCTCGTGCTGTTCAACCTTCGCAACTACGTGGATGCCAACGTGGATGCCAACGCAGATGCCAAAGCAGCAAGCCTCTTCACCACGCTTCCTTACAAGCAGGAGAGCTTGTCGATGCGTCTGACCTACGACTACGACAACAGATACTTCGCTGAGTTCAACGGTGGTTACACGGGTTCTGAGAACTTTGAGCCTGGACACCGCTTCGGTTTCTTCCCTGCATGGGCTATAGGTTGGGTTCCTTCCAACGAGCCTTGGTGGGGCAAGATGTCCAACGTCGTTTCCTTCTTGAAGATCCGTTATTCTGATGGTTATGTAGGCAATGACTCGTCAGGCGACCGTTTCGCTTACTTCACCAAGATGGCAAGCAATGGCGGTAGCTTCTCCAACTATTGGACGCGCAATGGCGCCAATGGCAGCTGGCATTATTCCTCCTACGGTTATCGCGCTCAGTGGTCTAAGGTGCGCAAGCAGGACTTGGGTATCGATATCAACTTCCTTAAGGATGACCTGACCTTCGTGTTCGACCTCTTCAAGGAGCGTCGTACGAAGATCTTCGTTGAGCGTCAGAACATGCCTCTCATCAATGGTTTTGAGGCCAATCCTTTCGCCAACGTGGGTATCGTTGAGAACAAGGGTTATGAGGCATCTTTCGAGTATTCTCATAAGTTCGGTAAAGACTGGCTGGTTTCTGTCCGTGGCAACATTGCCCACAACAGAGACAAGGTCATTGAGAACGCTCAGGCTGAACCCGCCTATCCTTGGTTGGATCGCCGCGGCCACAATGTGCTGGCTGCTTGGGGTTATGTCGCTGAGGGACTGTTCACCAGCGAGGAGCAGATTAAGGAGCGCAACATTCCTCAGTTCGGTGAGACCTATGCCGGTCAGTTGGTGAAGCCGGGTGACATCATGTATAAAGACCTCAACGGTGATGGCAAGATTGATGACTATGACCAGGAGTGCATCAGCCACGGTGATGTGCCAAGCACCTACTATGGCTTTGGCGGTGATTTCCGTTACAAGAACATCGGCCTGGGCATCCTGTTCCAGGGTACAGCCGGAGCCGACCGTATCTTGAGAGGCACTGGTATCATCCCGTTTGAGAGTTCGAGCGGCGGCGGTACGCTTTATTCCAACATCACTGATCGTTGGAGCCCTGATGATCCTACCAACACCGACGTGTTCTATCCCCGTCTGGCTTGGGGTGCTACTGATCCTTCCAATGAGAACAACTACGTCACCAGCACGTGGTGGAAGCGCGACATGAGCTTCTTGAGACTGAAGCAGTTCACCATTTCCTACTACTTCCCGAAATCATGGACTGGCAGCGTGCTCAAGGGTGGCCGCTTCTACCTCATGGGTGAGAATGTGTTCACATGGAGCAAGTTCAAGCTTTGGGATCCTGAGTTGAATACCAGCAACGGTATCTCTTATCCTAATGTAAGGACAATCTCTCTTGGTGTCAGCTTCAATATGTAAGTATGGAAGGCATTAATATTAAAATAACGATGCAGAAAATGAAAAGTAAAATATTAGGCTCTTTGATAGTGGCCGCAGGTTTGCTCACCGTTACGTCTTGTGAGGATTATTTTGACGATGTGCCCAACAATGCTACATCCCTTGAAGACATATTCTCCAATCGTGGACAGGCGCTTGGCTGGCTTACTAATCTTTATTCCATCACTCCGGACAACACCAACCGTTATGCTGGCGGAACAGCTATGTACTGGGGTCCTGCCACAATAGAAGGTTATTTGCCGTGGGACTGGGTGGAGACGCACGACATCATCCAGGGTACCATGTACTCTTCGACGAGTTGGGTGGAGCGTATCTGGTCCAACTATTATCGTGGCATTCAGAATGCCAACATCTACTTGGCCAACATTGACAATTGTAAGGCCATGCCTGACGATGAGAAGGAAACCACGAAGGCTGAGGTAAGGGCTTTGCGTGCTTACTTCTATCTCAATCTGGTGAAGGAGTATGGTCCGGTGCCATTGATTGGCGACATGGTTAGCAATGTGGCCGACCCTTTAGAGAAGTCACAGATTGCACGCAGTCCGATTGACTCTTGCTTCAACTATATCATCAGTGAGTTCAAATCGGTCCTCGACGGTGGACATCTGCTCTCGCAGTTTGATGGTCAAGGCGCTTACAACTCACAGACGAAGGGCAACTTCACCAAAGAGGCTGTTGAAGGCTTCTTGGCCGACGCTTATCTGTTCCGTGCAAGCTATCTGTTCAATGGTGATCCTTATTATAAGAATTTGGCCAACGCCGACGGCACCAAGCTGTTCCCACAGGAGCGTGATGACTCCAAGTGGCGTGATGCCCGCGATGCTGCCAAGAAGATTATCGATGAAGGTAAGTTCTCGCTTGTCTATCGTGACGTCTATGGCAAGAAGGTCTCTTCTGTAACTGAGTCTTGCCCATTCAAGTCCACTTTCTATGCCAGCATGGCAAGCTCTGACAATGAGGAGCTGATCTACGGCCGTCCAAAATCAAGCAACGAGACCTATTCGATGGTTCCCCGTTTCGGTTCTCTCGGCAGCAGCTACGACAAAGGTGGCGGTGCTTTTACCGTACCTCTTGAGTTTGTTGACCTTTACTTCACCAACAAGGGCGTCTCCATCGACGATGACCCCGACTACTTCACTTATGATACCAGCGACCCACCCACGGCTGCCCGTGGCAATAATGCCATCACCAATACGAAGGCTTACAAGGACCCCATCTCTGGTTATCAGTATTTCAGCATGGCTTCGTCGGGTGGTGCAGTCACCTATTCTGCTCCAACATCTATCTTGAAGCAGTTCTACAACCGTGAGGCCCGCTTTTATCTCGCCATCACGTTCCAGAACCGTCTTTGGGACTTCCAGGGCAACGCAGCCGTGCAGATGCAGTTCAATGGTAACTCTGGTCCTGACGGTAAGACCCACGACTTCCCCATCTTCGGTACCATCTGCCGTAAGCTCTACTATGCCAAGGAGAGCAACTGGGATATGTCTATGGTGCTCCGCTTAGGCGAGATTTACCTTGACTATGCCGAGGCATGCGCCGAACTGGGCGACTATGCTGAGGCGCTGAAGTATGTCAACTTCATCCGCAGCCGCGCAGGCATCCCTGAGTATGCTGTTTCTGCAAGCGATGCTACCAAGGACGCCCGTGGTTTGGATCGGGTCACTTTGAAGTCTTACGACAAGGAAACCGTGCTTAAGGCTATCTACCGTGAGCGTATCCTGGAACTCGCTTATGAGTCTAAGCACTACTTCGACGTACGTCGTTGGGGCGTCGCTGAAGGCAAGTGGCGTACCGATGGCGCTGAGATGACTGATGGCTGGATTTATCCGGCTTATCATAAAGGCGGCGAAGGTGGCGACATGACGGGCTTCAATGTCAACAACGTCGGCCAGACCGCTGAGAACAAGAACGTCAACTTCTACAAGCGCATCGTGCAGCAGACCCGTGTCTTCACCAAGCGTATGAGCTTCTTCCCAATACCTCAGCAGGAGGTCAATCGTGACAAGGCCATCGTGCAGACCACTGGCTGGGAAAGCGCAGGTGATACTGTCACTAAGTAAACTTTGACTTCTATAGGATGGATGAGGTTGTGCCACAATGTAGTGTTCACAAACAGACTTTGGCGCAACCTCACCTTCCTTTAATTTTAACCATAAGATAACAATAAATGATCTGTCGGTTCCGATAGACCTATAGTATGCACAGTATGAATAGATTCTACACTACATTGTTTCTTCTTTTGACAGTGTTGACAGCCAATGCCTTTGAATTGGGAGCATTGAATAAGGTATCCCTTGGCTCGAAGTCGCTTTTCGTAGCCAATGCTTCTCTTGATGCCAGTGCCAACGTGGTGCTTTGGACAGAGACCGATGTTCCCGCCCAGCGATGGCTTATTGCTACGTCGTCAGAAGGAAAGGTGTCTTTGCAGAATGCTTATTCAGGCTATTTCTTAGGTGTAGCCTCGTTGCACAGCAATGTGGTGGCGGGACAAAAGGCCTATTCCAGTTCAACTTGCCAATGGGTCTTGAAACCTGTTGAAGGAAAGAAGAATACCTATCAGATTTTCGATGGAGGACAACAAGCTTATTGCCTCGCCGTACAGTCTACGACTGACGACGGTGCTTTGCTCAAGCTGGTCGAAGCATCTTCTGCCGTCGACTCGCTCAGCGAGTTCGTGATTGAGTCGGCTGATTTATCCACCTCATTTAATATAGCCGACCGCGAAGCGATGATCACCGGTTATATGAACCAGTATTACCATAAGGCATCCACAGGGCATGTGCTCGGTGGCGGTGGCTGGTGGGGCGACGCAGAGATGTTTGAGACCCTGCTCGACTGCTTCGCGACTACAGGCGACCTGAAATACAAGACCTACTTCCATGAGCTGTACACCAATTTCCTGTCGCGTAATGGCACCGACTGGACCAACAACGAATTCAACGATGACATTACGTGGATGGTGCTTGCCTGCGTCAGGGCTTACAAATATTTCGGTGTGGCCGATTATCTGACGAAGGCCAAGACCAATTTCGACAATATGTATGCGCGTGCCAAGCAGCAGTTTGGTACTTTGATTTGGAAACAAAGCCAAAGTAACAAACGGTCAACCAACTCGTGCATCAACTGCCCTGCGACCATTGCAGCCTGCTATTTGGCTCAGGCCACGGGCGACGATACTTATTATGAAAAGGCGTTGAGCATCTATACGGGCCAGCGCAAGCTGCTCTTTGAGCCGTCAACCGGCCATGTCTACGACAGTGGTTCATGGAACGCCGACGGTACGGTGGGCAGCAATCCCAATAAATGGGCGTCCACCTATAACCAGGGCACCATGTTGGGCGCAGCACTCCAGCTTTATCGTCATACCCATGACGAAAGCTATAAGCAGGATGCGGAGAAGATTTACGAATATTCGTTCGGTCATCTGACCGACCAGCACCATATCATTAATGTATGCCAGAATGTGGACGGCGACTTCTGCGGATTTAAGGGCATCCTGATGCGTTATGTCCGTATGTATGCCGAAGACCTGCGACATGAGGATGCGCTTGCCTTCCTGGAGAAGAATGCCTTCCATGCGTTCCAGAACCGCAACTCAAAGGGCGTGTCGTGGTCAGCCTGGCTCACCAAGACGGATGAACAGCTGAAGCGTGTTGAGAACAATGAGAACAAGGATGTCTCCAATGATGCCTTCGGTGGCTCAACGGCAGTGTCGGCCGCATTCAATGCCCACATCAACCGAGTCTTCCAGAAGGATGCTTTCTCTGAGATTGGAGCAGCCGCATTTGATGACATACAGTTTACCCAAATCTCTGATACACAGACCGACGGTCAGACGCCGGAAACCGTGGGCAATGCTTTGACCAACGGCTATCTCTGCTTCAAGAATGTCAGTTTCGGCAGCAACGTGGCTTCCCATCTCCTTGTACGTGCCTACGCGGGGAAGTCGCGGTCACGCATCGTCGTCTATGTCGATTCGCTCGCCGACAACTGCAAGATTGCCACCTCGGCTTTCTTGAAGTCGAAGACGTGGGCTGACTATGACTTGACGTTGGACTCTTGTCTGACCGGAACCCACGACATCTATGTCCAGTTTGTCAATACTGGCATTCAGTTCCATTACATGCGTTTTACCAGTGCCAGTTACCTTACTCCCGACCTGACCGACAATGGCGGCACCTTGACAGTGGTGCCGGAGAACACGGTTGACGGCAGCAAGCTCATAGACAACAATCCCACGACTGGCGTCAGCTTTGACACGAATACGGTTACGCTGACTTACCATTCCACTGCCCCCCTGCTTCTCAAGGGGTATGCCCTCTGTCCTTTGCCATCGGCTCCGGCCGCCAGTCTCTCCCTTTTGCTCGAAGGCTCCAATGACAGCACGTCTTGGAAACAATTGGACCGGCAAACGGCCCATACATCGCAAGGAGCCAAAGCAGCCTTTGACATCAATGCAGGAGAGACCTATGATTTTTTTCGCTTGACCATTGTCTCTGATCAGCCGGCCCTGGCCTTGGCCGACTGGCAACTCTATGGCAGTGGTCTGATGGAAGGGGACATCACCGATGATGGTGGACAAGTCGCCGTCAGTCCTGACAATGCGTCAGCGGCACTGCTTACTGATAATAAGGTGTCGACCGCCCTGTCACAGGCCGCTTCGTCAATGCCGTCCTTTGTCTATAAGGCGCAAAAGGAGTATGTGCTTTCAGGCTATTCCATCACCAATGCGGCTAAAACGACCGACAGTCCGGTCGATTGGAAGCTGTATGGTTCAAACAACGGAAAATCATGGATATTGATAGATGAGCGTAATGGGCAGAAGTTCCTATATCCCGAAGAGACGGAACCCTTTGTCATCGAACAGCGCCCTAATGCCTTCAGTCAGTACAAGATAGCATTCAGTGGCGCTGCCGGCGATACGCTTTCCCTATCCGAGATACAGTTGTGGGGAGACGTCAACTATGGAACTTTCTACAACGATGTCACAGCCAATCATGGTACGCTTACGGCGTCGGACGGCAGTGATGCGCAATTGCTAATCGACAACGATGGCACTACGGTGGCATCGGTCAAGGGTGACACGCTCTACTGGCAGTATGATTCACCATTCCCTATTACCTATTTAGGCCTCTCCATGGTGTCAGGCTCTGACCTTTCCAAAGCCCCGCAACGTATCACTGTCTATGCTTCGCAGGATGGTGCTGCTTGGTCAAAGATACATACGGTGTCTCCGGCCTTCAGTTGGGGCGGACAACGGTGTACCAAGCTGTTCTCTGATATGGACTATTCCCATTACCGTCTGGTCGTCAATGAAGTTGCCGACGGTGGTGATGAGGCTCAGTTGGCTGAATGGGAACTGATAGGAACAGGCATCTCCAAAGATGCATCCATCTCAGTGCCTGTCAAATCATGTGAGCCTTCGGCTGCCAATGCACTTTGCAACTTCCAGTCTGCCCCATATACTACTTCATTTGCTTCGCCCTTTGAGGTGACTTATCAGTTGAATCAACCGGTTGCTATCGGGAGCTACGGATTAACAAGCGGTACTGCCACAAACTGTGATCCTAAGGCATGGACGTTGATGGGCTCTGTTGACGGCAACGATTATGTCGTCCTCGACACGCAGCAGGATATGGCCTTTGCCGCAAGGAAATGCACGCAATACTATGACGTCAGCGATACCACGGCGTATCAGTATTACAGACTCTGCGTCACTGAGGTAAATGGTTCGTCCGACATCAGCTTGGGCGAGTGGCAATTGTTCAGCAGATTGTCTACAGGCATCGTTCCAGTTCATGCTCAAGACTGCGGGATGCATTTGGAAGGTGACAAGTTGAATGTTTCCGGCGCAGCGGGAAGTCAGCTGCGGGTCTATACCCTTGACGGCATCCTTGAGCAGCACGCGACGTTGAAGGGCAGCCGCTGTCGGTTGACGCTGCGGCCGGGTTGGCATCTCTGTGTATTGACCAATGGCCGGATGAAGACCGTAAGAAAGGTCTATGTCCTAAGATAATGAAATCATAAAACAAATATGAGAAATCGAATATTACTACTCTTACTATCCCTTTTCTGCCTCAATGTCATGGCATCCCCATCGGGCGACGACCTGGCATTGCAGAAAGTCGTGAGCTTCCTCAATGCCAAGACTGGCGGCAAGCGCCGTGTGTCGGCGGTGAAGAAGGCAGACTTAAAGAAGGTACAAGTAGCCAAAAAACTGTATGCTTACAATGTCCGTCAGCACGATGGATTTGTCCTCGTCTCATCTGTGAACGATTCGCCTATGGTCTTGGGCTATGCTGACCATGGCACCATCGATACACAAAACATGCCGGATGGTCTGAAAGACCTGATAGCCAACTATCATGAGATTATGACCATGATGGAGAAAGGACAGGCACAGACCAAGAATCTGAAACCCCATAAGGTGGCTTCGGTTCAGACCAAGTCATCAATCAGTCCGATGGTTACCTGCAAATGGAACCAGGGCGATCCTTACAACCTCTACACTCCGTCTTATGTCGACAAAAATGGCGTGACCAATGCGCATAGCGCTACGGGTTGTGTGGCAACGGCTATGGCTCAGGTCATGTACTTCTGGAAATGGCCGCAGGACTCTACTGCCGTCATTCCTTCATATTCCTACAATTGGAGTGGCAATTCCCGCACGTTGGATGAGCTGCCGCGCACCAAGTTGAAGTGGGACAAGATGACTGACGAATACAATACCAGTTCTACCCAAGAGGCCAAGGAAGCCGTGTCGGAATTGATGGTGTATGTCGGTCATGCTTTGAAGACCGGTTATGCAGGCGCATCAGGAGCAGGTGTGACCAACACGGTGTCGGCATTGAGAGATTGCTTTGATTACAATCCCGATCTCTATTGGGCTTCTCAAACCAATTATACCTATAAGGAATGGACCGACTTGATATACAATGAGCTGGCCGCAGGAAGGCCATTGATCATGAATGCAGACAACTATGAGCGCACTGGCGGTCACGAGTTTGTTGTCGATGGCTACGACGCCGATAAGGACCTCTACCACATCAACTGGGGTTGGGGTGGCTGGGATGACGGCTATTTCGTTCTTACCGTCATGGCTCCCGACAATCAGGGTATCGGTGGTACTGACGATGCCAATGGCTATTCTATGGGCCAGGGCATTTTGGTCAATGTGAAGCCTGACGATGGGAAGAAGGTTGACGAAACCGTACGTCTGTCAATCTCCGGCTTGAGTTGTGGCAACAAGACCATTACCCGTACCGATGGCGTTTATAACCTTTCGTTCTCTTCCAAGTTGCGCAACACCTTGCACTATAACTATTACGTCGACTATGCCTTCAGGTTGTTCGACGCTGATGGAAACGTTGTTGCCGATACATTGGGAATAACTAAGAATACGTATTTCAATACCAATGCTCATTATTCTTATTGTTTCACCACCGCTAAGATTGCCCAAGCGTTGGCTGATGGTACCTATTACCTTAAAGGTATCAGCCGTAAGACGGGAACAGACGACTGGTATCTTGACCTTAACGCCGACGCCAACTATCTGAAGTTGACCGTTGCAGGCGATAAGATGAATGTGGAGGTTCTCCCGGGTGAGGGCTTTGACCTGCATGTGGACAATATCGAACTTGAAGGCGAAAGCACGACCGGCGAGTGGCAGATGATAAAGTACACCATAACCAATACGGGCGATGATTTCTACGGCGATACTTACATGTTCCTTGACGGCGTCAGAAGCTCCGGTAATACCATTGCCGTTGCAGCCGGAGAGACAAAGGTGGTAACCTATAAGTTCAAGGTCCCTGCAACAATGGGCGCCCACCAGTTTATCCTCTCGTCGTCAACGAGCACCGACAATTCATTCAGCACCACCGATCTGATGCTGAAGTATCCCGTCTATTGGGACGCACAGGGTAACCTCAACAAGTTTAAGTCTACCACCTCAATCCGCATTTCCTCCGACATGCGTGCGGCTTATGTTCCCGGTACTAATCCTAAGCCCTCGTTGACGACTGTCAATCCCAACGTGCTGCTCTATTTCGACAAGGACGCCACAGTGACCAATCGTCAGAAGAAGATCTTTGAGCGTAATGGCGGCATCATCGTCATGGGTGACTCTGCCGACGATGTGGTCCTCAGCGATTCTGCTTCCCTGTATGTACCGAAGTCGTTCAAGGCCAACAGCATTGCGTATACCCGCAACAATGTGCCGGCTTGGAGTACGATAGTCCTTCCGTTTGCCATCCAGAAAGTCACCGTCGACGGCAGCGACATCGACTGGTTCCATAGCGAGACCGACGAGGGCAAGGCGCTGTTCCTCAAGCAGCTCTCGGGTTATCGCGCCGGAAAGCTCTTCTTCCGTACCTTCGTCGATGAGGCTGAAGCCAACAAGCCTTATTTGTTGGGTTGCGCCGGAAAGCAGAACGGCAGTACGTTTGACTGGACTGGCAAGCGCATAACCTTCAGTGCCGAGAATGTGACGGTAGCTCCGTCTTCTGAACTCACTGATGCGATTACCGCTGTAGCGATGGTCGGCAGCTATCTGCCGGATACCATCTCCTCAGCCTATTTCTGGTCGGTTGAGGGCAACAAGTTTGTGAAGCAGGATAAGGGAGTGGCTGTACCGTTCCAGGCTTACGTCATGCCTAAGAATGCAGTCAAATACGCCGAACTTACCATTAGTTTCCCGGAGAATGAGGACCCGACGGGCATCCAGTCGATCCGCGTCGACAACAGTGTCCACGCTGATAATAAGGTGTACAACCTTAATGGTGTTGCCGTCGGCACCATTGACCAATGGGGCCAGTTGCCTCATGGCATCTACATTTGCAAAGGAAAGAAGATTGTCAAATAACGATATTTAATGGCTATAATATATAAAATGAAATCCGTTTTAAATAACTCCTTAAGCAGATCACACCGCCATCGCGGGCTGAGCATTATGAAATGTGTATTACTTTCATCGACGTTGGCGCTGACTCCCAATATGGCTGAGGCCCAACAGAACAAGGCGTATGTTGTGTCGGATGCCCATTTCGATACACAATGGAACTGGGATGTGCAGCAATCCATCAGTGAGTTCATTCCGAAGACCATGCGCCGCAACTTCATGTTGATACAGAAATATCCTCATTATGTCTTCAATTTTGAGGGTGCTGTCAAGTACGCTTGGATGAAGGAATATTACCCCGAGGACTATGAGTTCGTAAAGAAATACGTTCATGATGGCCGGTGGCACGTCACCGGAAGTCTGTGGGACGCTACCGACATCAACATGCCTGCACCGGAGGCTGTAACCCGTAATATTCTATATGGTCAATGGTTCTACCGCGATGAGTTTGGCACAGCGTCGAAGGATATCTTCTTGCCCGACTGCTTTGGCTTCGGCTGGCAGTTGCCCACCGTGGCAGCCCATAGTGGACTGATTGGTTTCTCTACCCAGAAGTTGCAATGGCGTCATCGTCCTTTCTATGGCTCCAGCAAGATACCGTTCCGCATCGGTCTATGGCAAGGCGTCGACGGGCAGCGTATAGTCCTTGTTGCTGATGGCGGCAACTATACGACCAAATGGAATGACGGTGACCTGAGCCACAACAAGGAGTTGTTGGCCCAAGCCCAGGAGTCACCCATCCATGCCACCTATCATTACTATGGAACAGGCGATACGGGCGGATCACCTACCATCGGGTCGGTGCGCGCCGTGGAGAAAGGTGTCAATGGCGATGGACCACTGCAGATCATCAGCGCTACCAGCGACCAGTTGTATCTGGACCTGCTGCCGTTTGACAAGCATCCTGAGCTGCCCGTATTCAATGGCGAACTGCTCATGGACGTACACGGCACAGGCTGTTACACCTCACAGGCAGCAATGAAACTCTTCAACCGTCGCAACGAACTGCTTGGCGTTGCAGCAGAGTGTGCTGCAGTGACGGCAGACTGGATGAAGGTGCTGCCTTATCCTAAGGATGAGCTTACCAATTCATGGAAACGCTTCATCTGGCATGGCTTCCATGATGACCTGACCGGCACATCCATACCTCGTGCCTACGAGTTCTCATGGAACGATGAACTGCTCTCACTCAAAGACTTCTCGAGTGTCATGAGCAGTTCGGTCGGAGCCGTGTCGCGTTCGTTGGACACCCGGGTGAAGGGCACACCCGTTGTAGCCTACAACCCGTCAGCCTTTGAGGCTTCCGACGTCGTCAAGTTGACTTTGCCCCATACCTCCTCTTCCGTTTCCCTCTATGACCGGCAAGGCAATCCGGTTCCCAGTCAGGTCATTGCCAGCAAGGGAGACAGCGTAGAGCTGTTGACACTGTTGCAGGCTCCCTCGTTGGGCTATCAGGTCTATGACGTCAGGAAAGGAACGGGCAAAGTGAGCTCAAGCCTCGTGGCAGGCGACCATTCATTGGAGAACAGCGTTTATAAGTTGACGTTGAACGCCAATGGTGATATCTCCTCCATCATTGACAAGCGGAGCGGGAGAGAGCTGGTCGAACAGGGCAAGGCTATCCGCTTGGCTTTGTTTACGGAGAACAAGTCAGTGAGTTGGCCTGCATGGGAGATCATGAAGTCGGAAATCGACAAGGCTCCTGTCTCCATCACCGATGATGCTCAGGTAAGCGTTGCTGAGCGTGGACCGGTGCGTGCCGCTTTAAAGGTTACCCGCCGCTATGGTGACTCTAAGTTCACCCAGTATGTTTGTCTCAACGCCGGTGCTCAGGCCGACCGCATCGACATCATCAACGAAGTGGATTGGGCTACGACCAATGCCCTGCTGAAGGCGGAATTCCCACTTACCGTCAACTCGCCGAAAGCCACCTACGACTTAGGCATCGGCACGGTAGACCGTGGCAACAATACCGATACCGCCTATGAGGTGTATGGTCATCAATGGGCCGACATGAAGGATGCCGCTGATGGCTATGGCGTGGCGGTGCTCAATAATTGCAAGTATGGTTGGGATAAGCCCAACGACCACCTGTTGAGGCTGACCCTCATCCATACGCCCGGAACGGAGGGCAACTACACCTATCAGAACCGGCAGGACTTCGGTAAACATTACTTTACCTATTCCATTGTCGCGCACGACAGCAAGATGACCAACAGTCAGATTACCCGTAAGGCACAGGTACTCAATCAGTCGCTTTACGCCTTCACCGCGCCAAAGCATGCAGGTGCTTTAGGCAAGGAGTTCTCATTGGGTGCTTGCGACAATGAAAACGTATTGCTCAAGGCTTTCAAGCAGGCTGAGAAAGGTCAGTCCTACATTGTCCGATTCTATGAGACGGCAGGCAAGAGCGAACAGAAGGCGACCTTCAGTTTCTGCGCACCCATTGCCAAGGCTGAGGAAGTCAACGGCATGGAGGATACCAAGGGCGCAGCAACGTTCTCAGGCAACGACCTCACCTTCACGATTAAGCCTTACAGCATCAAGAGCTTCCGCGTGACCTTGCAGTCGCCCGACCAGACGCCTGCCACGGCTGTGCAGACTCCTCTTACCCTGCCGTTTGACCTCTGTGCTACGACCTACAACGCATTCCGTCAGACAGGCAACTTCGACGGCAAGGGCAACAGCTATGCCGCAGAACTCTTCCCCAAGACGGTGACGTTCAAGGGCGTTACCTTTAAGATGGGAGAGCCTGACGCCGACAATGCGCTCAAATGTCATCAGCAGGAACTGCGTTTGCCCGCCGGTCATCACAACCGCGTTTATCTCCTGATGGCGTCCACCCAGAACGACCTGAAGGCAACCTTTATGGTTGATGGCCGTCCTCAGACGGTGGAGGTGCCTTACTATAGCGGGTTTATCGGACAATGGGGCCACAAGGGTCAGACCGAAGCTTATGTCAAGTCGGCTGATGTGGCTTTCGTCGGCACCCACAAGCATACCATGATTGGCAACAAGGACCTGCCTTACGAGTTCACTTACATGTTCTGCGTGCCGCTTCAGGTCAACGACAAGACGCGCTCAATAACGCTTCCCGACAATAAGCATGTCGTGGTGTTTGCCGCGACGGCCTTGGACGATGTCAACAACAATGGTGTAAATGCCGTTTCCGACCTGCAGAAGGTTTATCTGCCGGTCAAGCATGCGGTGGCTGACGATGAAGCCGCAACGAACCTGGTAAAGGGCAAACCCGTGATCGAGCGTACGGGTCAGGTGAATAATCGTGAGCGTGCAGAGTTGGCCGTGGATGGCGATGAGACCACGAAGTGGTGCGATACAGGCCTTGACAAGAACAAGTACATCACGATAGACCTTGGCGAGACCAAGGAAATCAAAGGATGGTACGTGCTTCACGCAGGCCTTGAGGACTTGGACTATATCACCAAGGAGTTCTGCCTGCAGGTGAAGACCGACAAGGACAGTGACTGGCAGACGGTAGACAGCGTCTCCGACAATCTGTCGCTTGAGACCAACCGGCTTCTCGATCATCCCGTGAAGGCAAGATACGTACGCCTGTTCATCACGAAGCCCGACCAGAGTGAGGGCCATGTCGCACGCATCTATGAGTTCGCTGTCCAGTAAATTAAGAAGAGATGCACTTTCTCAAGCATATACTTTATCTGCCCCTCCTTGCGCTGCCCTTGATGGTGTCGGCGCAGGAGAGGGTGACATCGTATGTCAACACGATGATAGGCACCAACGGCATGGGTCACACCTTCCCGGGTGCCTGTTCGCCTTTCGGCATCGTACAGCTCAGCCCTGAGACCGACACCATACCGCATAACGTTGATGGCAGATACCAGCCCGAGGTCTATGCCTATTGCGCAGGCTATCAGTATCATGACCCCACCATCGTGGGGTTCAGCCATACCCACCTCAGCGGTACTGGCCATAGCGATCTCGGCGACGTGCTGATTATGCCGACCAATGGTCCGCTTCATCTTCAGCCAGGTAGGGCCAGTCATCCCGACGAGGGCTATCGCTCGCGTTACTCCCACAGCACGGAGCATAGCGAGCCGGGTTATTACGAGGTGGAGCTGAGCGACTACGGCATCAAGGCGCAGCTGACAACAACCCAGCGGGTAGGCGTTCATCAATACACCTTCCCCGATGACAAAGGCCGTATCATCATCGACTTGGGTCATGGCATCTACAACTACAAGGGAAAGACGGTATGGACTTATCTGCGCGTGGTCAACGACACGCTGCTTGAGGGTTATCGCCTCACCAATGGTTGGGCAAGGCAAAACTACACCTACTTTGCCATCTCCCTCTCGTCGCCTATCCGCAGCTATGGTTATGCCGACCGTCAGCGTATGTTGTATGGTGGTTTCTGGGGTGGCTTTGACCTGCACCATAACTTCCCCGATATGGCGGGAAGAGAGATGGTCAGCTATTTCAATTTTGACCTGCCGCAGAAGCAGCTCGTCGTGAAGGTAGCCCTGTCAGCCGTAAGCATGGAGGGCGCCCTGCGCAACCTTCAGCAGGAGGCCATGGGCAAGTCGTTTGCACAAATCCGTCAGGAGGCTTCCGACAGTTGGGAGAAAGAGCTGTCGAGCATCCGGATTGCGGGCACCAAGGACCAGAAGGCTATGTTCTACACCTCCTATTACCACACGCTTATCAATCCGTCGGTGTATATGGATGTCGATGGACGTTATCGCGGCATGGACCAGGAAATCCACCAGTCCAATGGCGCAACCAACTACACCATCTTCTCGCTTTGGGACACTTACCGGGCTGAGCATCCTTTGCTCAACTTGATGAAGCCGAAGCAGGGTAGGGACATGGCCGTCTCGATGCTGAACATTCAGCGGCAGAATCCGTTGCATGTGCTTCCTATTTGGAACTTGATGGCCAACGAGGGCTGGTGCATGAGTGGCTATCATGCTACTGCAGTGCTTGCCGACGCGGTGGCTCAGGGGTTGCTTGACGCCAGGGAGGTGTTGCCGGCAATGACGGCTACCGCGACGTCGCCATGGATCTCCAAGATGAGCGACTACCTTCGCTTGGGCTATGTGCCTTATGATCATTGCGGCACTTCGGCTTCACACACCCTGGAATATTCGTTCGACGACTGGACCATCTACCGCGTGGCCAAGGCGGCTGGCGACAATGATTTGGCAAGCCAGTACCGGCAGCGTGCCCTCAACTACCGCAATGTCTACAGTCCTGCGGTGAAGATGGCATGCCCAAGGTATGCCGACGGAACGTTCAAGAAAGACTTCAGTCCGTTGCAGACCTATGGCGAGGGATTTATCGAAGGCAACTCGGCCAACTTCTCCTTCCACGTACCTCAGGATGTTTTCGGCCTGATACGCATCATGGGTGGCGACCGCACATTCATCAAGCAGTTGGACGACCTCTTTGCCACGCCACTGGCCAAGGTCTATTATGAGAAAAACGAGGACATCTCTGAGGAAGGACTTCTTGGGGGCTACGACCACGGCAATGAGCCGAGCCACCACATCGTCTACCTCTATGCCTGGACCTCTCAACCTTGGAAGACGCAGTATTGGGTGCGCGAGATCATGAACCGGATGTATCAGAACAATATCAACGGCCTTTCGGGCAATGACGACTGTGGACAGATGTCGGCTTGGTACATCTTCTCGGCGCTTGGCTTCTATCCCGTTTGCCCCGGCGCCGGTCAATACGTGCTCGGTGCGCCTTATGTGCCCTACGCCCAACTGCTGTTGCCCAATGGCAAGACGTTTACGGTCAGCGCCAAGGGCGTGAGCGACAAGAAACGCTATGTGCGCGCTGTCAAACTGAATGGCAAGCCTTACACCAAGCTGTATCTCGACTACAAGGATGTGGCCGACGGTGGCGTATTGACCTTCGAGATGAGTGCCTCACCCAATAAGACGCGCGGACAGGCTGTGACCGATAAACCCTATTCGCTGACATCATTTGAAGAAAACAATTAACGCATAACATCAGAACAATTAAATGAAGAAAAACCTTTTTGTCATCGCTCTCCTGGCCTTGCCGCTCTGCGCATGGGCAGGAAACCATAAAAACAACAATGTGTCGAAATGGGATAAATACCCATTGGGCAAAGTCATCTTTACGGATAAGGATAAGGTCAGCAATGGCGCCAAGATTTATCACAAAATCATCCCTAATCCGGAAGCCTTCATCCAGACGCAGGCCAAGCAAGTGCTCAATACACTGTATTATTCACCCAAGGACAGCATACCTCCTGTCTACACCATCGACTATACGATAGAGAACGCTGATGGCATCTCTGCCAAGGGAGGCGATCATGGCAATATCAACATCTGGTACAGCACCCGCCACGTGGAGCGCAGCTTCAACAACAATGATACGGCAAAGGTGCTGTATGAAACGGCCGGCGTGCTGTTTCATGAGCTGACCCACGCTTATCAGTTGGAGCCACAAGGCATTGGCAACTACGGTAGCAATAAGGTGTTCTGGTCGTTCATAGAGGGCATGGCCGATGCCGTGCGTGTGGCCAATGGCTATTTCCATCCTGAGGACAGACCTAAGGGCGGCAGCTATATGGACGGTTACCGCTACGTTGGTTTCTTCCTCGTGTGGGTACGCGACCACTATGACAAGAATTTCCTGCGTAAGTTCAACCGCTCAACGCTCGAGGTCATTCCCTGGTCGTACAATGCCGCCTTCCAGAAGATTTTGGGCAAGAAGAATACGGCTGACGCGCTTTGGCATAAATATCAGGTAGCAATGGGGGATATCAAGGAATGAAGCAAGTCTTATTCAATGCGCTGCTGTTGGCCCTCGTCTGCACACCGGCAGCCGGCAAGCCTTCCAAGGCAGTCAAAGCGCCACAACGGCTGATTGACTATGTCAATCCGCTGGTGGGCACTGATGGCTATGGCAACACCTATCCTGGTGCCCAGATACCGTTTGGTGGCATTCAGATTAGTCCTGACACCGATGAGCATAATTATGACTGTGCATCGGGCTATAAGTATAGCAGCAAGACGATACAGGGCTTCAGCCTTACCCATTTCAGTGGAACGGGCATTCCCGACCTTGGCGACTTCCTCTTTATGCCGGGTGTGGGCGACTATAAGCTGACCGCCGGTACAGCTGACAATCCCGACGCCGGTTACCGTTCGCGCTTCTCTCATCAGGAGGAATGGGCGGCGCCCAACTATTACGCTGTCATGCTGAGCGACAGCCATGTCAAGGCTGAGATGACGGCCGGCATGCAGGCCGGCATGTTCCGGTTTACTTACCCGACGACCGACAAGGCTTACATGCTCATCGACATGCAGCATACGCTCTGGCAGCATTGCGTATGGGCTAACCTGCGCATCGTCAACGACTCCACGCTGGTGGGCTACAAGCTGGTCAATGGATGGGGTCCGGAGCGCCACGTCTATTTTGCCGCTGTGTTCTCGCAGCCGCTCACCCACGCCATGCTCTTTGTCAATGGCAAGCGCGTGTATTACGACAAGTCGGGCCGCTTCCGCTCCGACCGTGAGGCTTATGGGCAAAACCTGATGTTCTGTCTGCCGTTTGCTGCTGAGGCCCGGACACCGCTCACCATCAAGGTGGCGGTCTCAGGGGTGAGCACCGACGGCGCATTGCTCAACCTGCAGCAGGTAAGCGGCACCACGTTTGACCAATTGAAGGCAGCGGGCCAGCAGCTTTGGGAAAACGAACTGAAGAAGTACGAGGTGGAGGGTTCACTGAAAGACAAGCGCACCTTCTACACCTCTGTCTATCATGCGACGCAATGCCCGTTCGTCTTTCAAGATGCCGACGGCAAGTATCGCGCACTCGACAAGAACATAGACCAGGCCAAGGACTTCACCAACTACACCGTGTTCTCGCTTTGGGACACTTACCGCGCCCTTCACCCGTTGTTCAACATGGTGCATCAGGATATGGCCAAAGATATCTCCCTATCCATGCTGGTGCATTACGACAAGAGTGCTGAACACATGTTGCCGATATGGTCGTTCTGCGGCAATGAGACGTGGTGCATGATTGGCTACCATGCGGTGTCGGTGTTGGCCGACATGATTGTCAAGCGTATGCCCGGCGTCGATTACGAGCGGGCCTATCAGGCCATGAAGACCACGGCGCTCAATCCGCATTACGACTGCCTGCCTACTTACGACAGCATAGGCTACGTGCCGTTTGACAAGGAGAATGAGTCGGTATCGAAAACGTTGGAGTATGCCTACGACGACTATGCCATCGCGCAGGCGGCCAAGTCGTTGGGCCATGAGGCTGACTATAAGTATTTCCTCCATCGTGCGTTCAACTACCGCAACATCTTTGATAAGACCACCCATTACATGCGTGGCAAGGATATCAATGGCAACTGGCGCACGCCATTCTCTCCGATTGACTACCAGGGCCCCGGTTCAAAGACGGGGTGGGGTGACATCACCGAAGGTTTCACGGTGCAGTACACATGGTATGTGCCTCACGACGTGCAGGGCTTAATCAACCTGATGGGGGAGAAGTTGTTTGCGCAACGTCTCGACTCGCTCTTTGAGTGGTCGCTGCCCGACAACATCCCCGGTGCACACGACATTCAGGGCCGTATCGGCGCTTATTGGCACGGCAACGAACCCTGCCATCAGGTGGCTTACCTGTACAACTACATCCGGCAGCCGTGGAAATGCCAGCGGTGGGTCAGAACCATCATCGACCGCTTCTATGGCGATGAGCCCGGCTCGCTTTCAGGCAATGATGACTGCGGACAGATGTCGGCATGGTATATCTTCAACTGCATGGGCTTCTATCCTACGGCACCGTCGAGCAATATCTATAACATTGGCTCACCGGCGTTGCCCCACGTCAAGATGCAGTTGAGCAACGGACATTTCATCGATGTGACGACGTCGAATTGGAGTCCGCGCAATGTCTATGTCAAGCAACTGGAGCTTAACGGCCGACCCTATACCAAGTCATACCTGACGTGGGATGACCTCAAGAATGGCGCACGGCTTCATTTCCTGATGAGCAACCGCCCCAACACGAAACGGGGAACGCTGCCAGCCGACGTGCCGCCTTCGCTGTCAGCGCCTTTGCAGCATCAATGAAGTGCCTTTCCCTGCGGCTGGTTGGGGCAACACCACCAGCCGCAGGAAGGCTACTTCCGAAAAAATGAAGCAGAATAGTTTGCGCTGTTAGCTTTTTTCTGTATTTTTGCTCTTATTATCATCTATCCAAATGTTAACAAAGAGACATCATCGCAGTTTATTAGCTGTCATCAGCAACATGATGGTTGCCATTGGCATGCTGTTGTTCGCATTACCCATGACCGGCCAGTTGGCATCCAATTATCGGATAAAAACCATTGGTAAGGACCAAGGGTTGTCTAACAGTGCCGTGATGTCGCTTTATCGTGATGACCTTGGACGTATCTGGATAGGTACCTACGACGGATTGAACCTGTACAACGGCATTACGGTCAAGTCGTTTATGTCGGATGGCGGTCAAAAGTCGTTGTTGAGCAATAACATCATGCTCATAGACCGGGCCGAGAACAATTGCCTTTGGCTGACGACCAACCTCGGTCTCAATAGGTTCTCCATGTCGGAGCAGTGCGTTGTGGGTTCCTATCTGTCGCAGCATGGCGGGCTCCGGGTCTTTTCCTATGCCTGGGGTAATGGCAAGACGTGGGCTATCGACGATCGCGGCGTTTATTATTATTGCTCGCGGTATGACCATTTTGTCCGCACATCGCTGCCCTATAAGCATGTTGACCAGAACCTCTCGTTTGTCGACAAGAACAATGTGCTCTGGCTTGTCTTTACCAATGGCGATATTCTGAAGGCGTCGGCCTACAACTTCAATGCGGATGATGGCAAGACGCAGACATCTAAAGTGCGTATCCATGCGTTGCCTTTCCTCTATATGACCTATCAGGAGGGCATGATATTGTTTGTAGATACCCATGGAGAACTGTATATTTATTCTCCTGACACCCGCATCAAGCTCTTCGTCAGAAATATCAGCGACCTCATCAAGCACAATAGTGAGATAACGGGATTGAGCATGGCCAACGGCAACATCTTCCTTTGTTTCCTTAAGGGTGAGTTCTATCAGCTGCGTGCCGCCACTCATTATCAGGTGGAACTGGTCTACGACGGCGTGCGTATCTTTACTTGTCTGAAAGACCCCAAGCAGGACATCCTTTGGATAGGCAGCGACTGCCACGGACTCTTGCAGTTCCGACCCGGCGTGGAAAGCGTCAGACAACTGCTGTTTGAGCAAGTCGGCAACCGCGTCGACCGCCCTGTGCGCTCCATCTTCGTCGATGCGCACAACAATCTTTGGCTGGCAACAAAAGGCGACGGTGTCTTGAAGCTGCCGCCTCATCCCGGTGCTAATGGCCGATACAGTTATCAGCTTGCACAGTGCACCATCTATTATCCCAATACCCGCTATTCGCTGAGTTCGTACAATCGTTCCCAGCTTGAATATCAGGTGCTTACCCTGCGCCCCGATATCGATGGCCAGGGCTTCTGGGTAGGCGGCGGTCTGCGGAATATGCTGTCGCATTATGACCCGGCGCAAGACCGGATAGTGACGTTGGCCAATGTTCACGGCTTCCAGTTTATCTATGATATCATAGAGCGCCCCGGTCACGTGCTGTGGGTCAGCACCGAAATGGGTTTGTTCCGTCTGGTCACCGATGCGGCGAGAACGCGGGTGATTCATCTGCGGCACATCCGGTTTAAGGCTTTCAAGAGCATCGACCCCTCCATCGGTACGCTGATTATGGAGGGCGACTCCGTGCTTTGGATGACGAGCCGTGGCTGTGGCTTGCTGCGTTATGACATCCGACGCAACCGCTGTATTGCCTATCGCTATAACGGTCAGGATAAGGTCTCGGCCAATGATGTGCTTTGCTGTTGCCGATTGGGCAACGATATGTGGCTTGGCACCAACGTGGGACTTATCCGTATGTCGTTCCGGCGTGGCCGCGCACCGCTCGTCTCGCGCATCGGCAACCTCTACCCGATGCTCAACAGCTATGTCCATGGCATCATTGCCGACCGGATGGGTATCCTCTGGCTTAGCACCGACAATGGACTGGTCAAATACAATCCAAAGACAGGCATTGCCCACAGTAGCGGCCTGAACGTTTTCAATAAGTTGGGGGAATATAGCGATGGGGCCGTTTACCGTCGGCCCAACAGCGACGATCTCTATTTCGGCAGCGTCAATGGATTGCTCAGCATCAACAGCCGTTGGGCTATCCATTCTGCGTTCAACCCCGAGGTTGATTATTACAACATTGATATCGATGGCAAACCTTATGCCTTCAACGAGCTCTACAATCATGACAAGCAGCGTCTCGAGCTCACCTTTGCCAAGGGCAACCTGCGCATGAACGTGGCGATACTCGACTATGAGCATAGCGACGACTATGAGATTTTCTACCGTCTCGTCGGGCGGTCCGACCATTGGCACCACATCGACAATAATCTCATCAGCCTGTCCAATCTGCGTCCGGGTGACTACACGCTTCAGCTGCGTGGCCGGCTGGATACCCGCCAGACGAGCGACTGCGTGCGTGAGTTGAACATTCATGTGAGCGCCCCCTGGTATCTCTCGTTCTATGCCATTTGCTTCTATCTGATTATCGTGGCGTTGCTTGCCGTTTATGGCGTGCGTTTTTGGCGTCATTCCCATCGGCAGGCATCACTGCTGCGCGAGCATCTCTTCCGTGAACAGAAAGACAGTGAGCGTATGCTTCAGCAGCGTCGCTGGCGTTCCATCATGGGAACGGCGTCCACCCTGGTGACCAATGGACTGTCGCTGAAGCATGAGTCACCCGACGAATGGCGTGACTCGCTGATTGCCAAGGTGTGTGATGACTTGCTCTCACTGCGCCCCTATGGAGAGCGGGAGGTCACCTATCAGACGCTTTCCGACATCCTGAAGTTGGCCGAGGAGGCACCTGCTGCTCCTTACGCTTTCAAGCAGCTCGCCGATGATATCGTAGACCAGCTCTCCAATAGCCTGGAGGAGGGCAGCGTGGGCAATATTGTGCTTGAGCTGCCTGAGACGCTCAAGGTCAGTCTGCCGTGTCATCTGCTGCTCTACACCTTGCGCTATATCCTGCTTCAGGCATCGCGCTCCGATATTCCGGTGCACGTGAAGTGCTCGGCCGACAACGATACCTTGCATATCGCCGTTGAGGCTCCTCAGCCTATTCTCCGTGCGCTGGCCCTGCAGCAGAACAACCGTCAGGAGGACCATTCGGTGGACGCCAATCTCTACCGCATCAGCCTGCAACTGCTGAAATGCACGCTGCAGTTTGACCGCGACACAACGACCGTCGCTATACCGTTGCCCGATGCTGCTCCAACGCAGGTCGTGCATTCGTCAGCGGGCAATGAGACCTTGCTTCTGCTTGAGGACAATCCCGCCATGGCAAGTTATCTGGCTGATGTGTTGTCGGCCGATTATCAGGTGCACTGCGCCAGCACGATTAAGGAAGCGTTCTCCTTCCTTGAGTCGGAGCATCCGACGGTGTTCCTGGCCGACTTGCAAATCTGTTTCCGTGAGGAATGGCTGTTTACCGATTATGCCACCACCATCGACCGGGGTGTCATGCGGGATGTCGTCTTTGTGCCGATGTTCACCTGGCAGGGCTGTCTGCGCTTGGGCAACCGGCTGGATGGCCTGACCGACGGCTTCCTCATCGTTCCTACCGGGCTCGTCGCCGTGCGTCAGGTCATCGCCTGTGCGAGAAACAGCCACGGAAATGCGCCGGCCCGCGATGACAACATGGAGATAAAGGAGTCGAGAAACCTCTCGGCTGAAGGTGAGCACTTCCTCAACAGTGTTCATGAGCTGGTCTTGAAAAATCTTGGCAACGAACAGTTGACCGTTCCTTATCTTGCCGAACAAATGAACATCAGCAGCCGAATGTTTTATCGCAAGTTCAAGGAGGTGTCGAGCCTTTCGCCTACGCTCTATATCAAGAACTTACGCATAGAGCGGGCTGCCGCCCTGCTTGCCGAGACCAACATGAGTATCGGCGAGATACTCTTTGAGACCGGCTTCCAAAGCAAGGCTTATTTCTATAAATGTTTCTTTGCCCGCTATGGCTGTACGCCGAAGAGCTATCGCGCCCAGAAGCGTGTCTATTGACTTGCAACCACATTAAATACTAAAAGATTATGCATAAAAATACGATCACTAAAGTGTGCCTGAGTGCATTGTTGTTGCTCATCGCTCTTGGCGCCTGGGCTCAACAAAAAAGCCTGAGGCAGCTGCAACAAGATTTTGAGGACCTCCGCTTTGGTATGTTCACTCATTTCGCGCTGCCGACTTATGCGCCAGCCGATTGGTCGGACCCCGACATGCCGCCATCGGCATTCAATCCTACCAAGCTCGACTGCAACCAATGGGCTAAGGCCGCAAAGAGTGCGAACATGCGCTTCGGTTGTCTCTCGGTGAAGCACCACAACGGCTTCTGCCTCTGGGCAACGAAGACCACCGACTACAACGTCATGAACAGTCCGCTGCACAAAGACCTCGTGAAAGCATATTGTGATGCTTTCCGCAAACAGGGTATGAAGGTGATGTTTCATTTCTCGGTGCTCGATACCCACAACAAACTGCGGCCACACATGATTACGCCGGAGAAAATTCAGATGATGAAGGATCAGCTGACGGAACTGCTCACCAACTACGGACCGGTGACCGCCATCATCTTCGACGGATACGAGGCGCCCTGGGGAAGAATATCCTACGAGGACGTGAACTTCCAGGAGGTGTACGACCTGATAAAGTCGCTGCAGCCCAACTGTCTGGTCCTGGATATGAACTCAGCGAAATATCCGAGAGAGGCCCTCTTCTATACCGACATCAAATTCTATGAGCAGGGTGCCGGCCAGAAGATTTCCACCGACGAAAACACGCTGCCGGCCGTGGCCTGTCTGCCATTGCAGCGCACGTGGTTTTGGAAAGAAGACATGCCGCAGTCAAAGCTGCGCGACCCCAAGGACTTTGTTGAGCATACGTTGATACCTTACGGTAAGGCGCACTGCACTTTTATCCTCAATGCGGCGCCCAACCGCGATGGGCTCATCGACGACAACGCCGTGGAAACGTTGAAGGAAATCGGTAAGTTGAACAGAAACGACATCAACAACACCTACCCGCTGCCGCTGTGCGAGGCGCCGATAACGGAGAAGAACATTGCGAAAAACAAGCCCAGCGAGTCGTCGTGGAGCGACGATACCAACATCATGGATCTGGCCAACGATGACGACTTCGGCAGCGCCTGGTATTCCTTCAGCGCGGTGAAGACGCCCTTCTGGGAGGTGAACCTTGAAGGCGAGAAGCAGTTCAACCAGATTGTCATCACTGAGCCTCGCGGTGGCGTGATTCAGGCTTACCGGCTGCAGTATCTGCACAACGGCAAGTGGAACACCTTATTCGATGGCCCTGCCAAGACCAACAGCCGGGTGAAGATACACAACTTCAATACCGTGAGAGGCTCGAAGGTGCGCATCACCATCACCTCGAGCAATGGTGAGCCTGCCATAGCAGAGTTCGGAGTCTATGAGCCGTTCTGAAATGCAAAGGGCCCTCCCCTGAAGGGCCTCACCCAGCCTCGCGATACCATAGCTATCGAGTCGCGATACCATAGCTATCGAGTCGCGATACCATAGTTATCGCACCGCGATACCATAGCTATCGAGTCGCGATACCATAGTTATCGCACCGCGATACCATAGCTATCGCGAATGCCCTACCATTGCTTGCCGGCACAAGTCTTTTCGGCAAAAAAGAGGAGGATGTATCAGAATTGGAGAAGTCCGGGAGTTCAGAAGTTCAGTCAAATGTATTACTGGTAATAAGGTATTATTATAGTAATGACGGGACTTCCCGACTTCCGGACTTCTGGGGCGCACCCGACAAACCCTGTGGATGCGTCTGTACCGGGCCTACTGTACATGGGTTGCTGTCGCAACTTATTTCTCACGCCGATTACGCCGATTTTGGGGATGCAGCACCTGTGCTGTCTGTGTGAAATCCATATGAGCTAATACGCAGCAAGCACAATGCTGCATCAGTGAAATCAGCGCCATCAGCGTGAGATAGAAATTAGGATGCCAAAGTTATCGTCCCCCACGGACAATCCCCCTTGGGCCGAAAAAATAGATGCAGGGAACGAAATATACACCATTTGGCAACATTCTATCCACCTTTTCATGAGATGACCTGCTTGCGCAGTCCGGCGATGACGCGGTGCACATCGTTGCGCACCGACTGCACGTTGATGCCGAGCATCCGGGCAATGTCGGACGACGGTAGCTCCTGCACGTAGCGCAGGTAGATGATTTCTTTCTGATGGGGCGTGAGCGTCATCAGCGCACGGTTGACGCGCAGGCGTCTGCGCAGCATGTCGTCATCGGGGCTATAGTCATCCATGGCCTCCATGATGCTCTCTTCCGCCTGCTTCCGCAGGGTGTCGCTCTCGTCGAACGAGCACAGCCGATCTGTAGAAAGGTTATTGATGAGGTTGTTGCGAAAGGCCTGGAGCAGGTAGGCCTTCACATTCTCGACCTCGGGCAGGCTGTCGTGGCGTTTGATGATGCGCACGAAGAGGTCCTGAATGATGTCTTTCACCTGTTCTCTGTCGGGCGTGAACTTCATGCCGTATGCCAACAAACTGTCGGCATACAGGTTGTATAGTTCCTCGAAGGCGCTCTCGTCGCCCTCGCGCACCTGACTCCATAGCATTTTCTCAGTAAGAAACCTCATGACCTGCTACTATTCATAAACATAGCAGTGGCAAAGTTAGGAAATTTTTCTTTCCCAACCAATTCTCTGAACCAAAAAACATAGCCATTGTCATACAAATGTAACAAAAATAAATGTTAAAACATGAGTATGACGCAGTGGTTTTCGCATCTTATCAATAAACGCAGCAGCATCGTTATGGATAAGAACCATACCTTATACCATCTCATGAGCGGTCTCACCACCAGTGA
>Ga0256404_1002193_pt1 | contig 44091 bp, 52 predicted proteins | sample RumenRJG_01DNA_FD_185990 | JGI IMG/M metagenome (GOLD analysis project Ga0256404, IMG submission 185990) | Bovine rumen microbial communities from Lethbridge, Alberta, Canada - RJG_01 | ecosystem: Host-associated > Mammals > Digestive system > Stomach > Rumen | place: Canada: Alberta | collected... | reverse complement strand
TGTTCAAAAAGCAGACCGGCCAGACCCCGCAGGAGTTCAGGGCTCAGGCGTAATGGTGGAATTAAATCGACAGAAATCTACTGTTGTGACAGCCAATGTTTAATGACGTTTAAATAATTGTCAGCATCAATTAATCGAGTTTAAAATCGGTGCCATCCTGACCGAATCCGAGTGCCATTTTGACAATCGGCATGCAAGTTGCTTTTAGGTGAGTGAAAGCCGACGCTAAATAGGCCGAGGCAATCAACAACATACGTTAAACTAAAAGTATAATTAGGAGGTATTGATTATGTTGAACGGATTAATGAAAAGCAATGGTTGGTTCCCAACGATGTTTGATGATTTCTTTAACACTGATTTCATGCCTCGTGCCAACAGTACAGCACCCGCAGTCAATGTCAAGGAGACAGACAAGAGCTATGTAATGGAACTTGCAGCTCCAGGCATCAAGAAAGATTATTGCCGCGTAGGCATCAACGACGAGGGCAACCTCACCATCGCTATTGAGAACAAACAGGAACACAAGCAAGAGGACAAGCACCATCACTATCTGCGCCGTGAGTTCAGCTACTCGAACTACGAGCAGAGCTACACGCTGCCTGATGATGTAGTGAAGGATCAGATCTCTGCCAAGGTTGAGGACGGCATCCTGACCGTCACCATGCCGAAGACCGAGCCGAAGCAGAAGGTCACCAAAGCCATCGAGGTATCATAAGCCTTGACAGGCTTTGTCTAAAAGGGAATTCTAAAAACAGTTGGGAGCAGCATCCATAGCGGTGTTGCTCCCATTTCTATTTTGCAAATCTGTCTAACAATGCCTGGCAGCCTTCAAGGACATCGCGCCAAGTGGCCTCGAAGTTGTCCGTGTACCAAGGGTCAGCTACATCGCCGGGTCGTTTGGTAAAGTCCATCAGCATCACAATCTTCCCTTCAGGGTCGCCACCGCAAATGTTTCGCATGTTGCGGATGTTCCACGAGTCCATGCCTATCAGCAGGTCGTAGCGGTTATAGTCCGAGCGCGTCATCTGCCGTGCCGTCTTACCCGCACAGCCAATACCGTGTTCCGCCAGTTTTCGTCGGGCTGGGGGATAGACGCTGTTGCCTATCTCCTCCGTCGAGGTGGCCGCTGATTCAATCATGAAACTGTCCTCCAGTCCCACTTTCTTCACTAAGTCCTTCATTACAAACTCTGCCATCGGGCTTCGGCAGATGTTCCCGTGACAGACAAAAAGTATTCTGTGTTTTGTGTTGTTATCCATTATCTAATTACCCTGTTCCAGCTCTTTTATCCTATTATCAAGTCTTTCCTTCTCTTGCTCCAAGTAGCGCACGGCATCTTTCGTGGTTTCCTGTATGATGAACTGCTTTACCATCAGCGTCAAGTTGGTGATGGCAGCTTCCTCTTTGGGGATTGCACCATACTTTTGTGCCTCCTTCAGCTGTTCCCGCTGCTTTAGGACATAATCATAATCACGACTTAGCTGGTCGATATCCTCCTCAGTGTAGGCATCCTTCTTTTGAACTAAGTTGCTGAGTTCGTCCTGCAGATATTGTGGAATCAAGCTTTTCTTCTTCATCTTTTTACCTCTTAAGCGGGTGCAAAGGTACGAAATAAAGGGCGAAAACCGCTTCCTTATTGACGTTTTATGCTATAATTGGCCTTTATTTCATCGAAAATTCGTACCTTCGCAGCCACTAATTGAGAGTTAGATGGAATATTTAGTCACATATTACGTTAAGAATACGAACAGTGCAAAGGACATTTTCAACGTCATCCCTTATGCATCGTCTGTGGTCACTGGTAGCGAGAATGAAGTTTTGGAACTTGTTGCTTCCAAGCTGAAGAAGAATCCCTTCTTTCGTTGCTGTAGCGTCATGGACCACTGTTCAGGTAACAAGAAAGTGTTTGAAACGAAATTCATACTTGATAATCCGCATTTCAAGGAAGATGCCCTGCAAACAAAGTTCAAGGTTCTGGAATCCGTTGACCATAAGGAAATCGATGATACTGGTAAGAACGTCAACGAGGCGGCCAGTACAGAGGATGTCCGCAAGAGTTTTGAAGTGAAACTGGATCATGAGAAAAAGGTTATCCGCATCGGCGCGTATTTCTATGACCTCAAAGGTGTGCTGATATGTGAGGCCACAGAAGAGGATAAGAAGAAATACTATTGCAACCGTTTTATTACTTTCCCGATTGTTGATGAAGACTGGAAGGTATTAGAAGATGAAGATATATCAGATGGCTTTGAGCGCTTGATTATTGGTAAGACCGGCGATACCATTCCCTTGGCAGCGTTAAAGGATGCAGCCGATTACAATGCCAGAGAGCACGTGTGTGGTTATGACGAATTGTTGGTTGGTCTGGAAAGAAGGGGGATAACAATATCAAACAGGAAAGCCATTGATTCCCCAGAAGAGTTGTCAGATACTGTAGTCATTGAACTTTCCAAAATTCCCGGCAAGCATCATTTCAGGTTAGACTCCCATCAGGATAGCTACTATATTCCGAGACGCTTCTTCCATGTGGGTACCGATGACGAGCTATATCAAGATGCAAGAGAAGGGAAGCAGCAGACACAATATACTTACGATAAGATCGTTCAACAAATAGCCGATGATGTCTTTTCACTTTCCTGGTTCTTCCACAAGCCTAATCTGAAGGTACTGGTCATTGCCTACGCGGAAGAGAGTGATGCCTCTCATCGCTACGAAATAGGCCCCGTTCCGACGGACTGGTTCTATACCGTCCAGACACTTGAAGGAGATATCAACCGCAAGCTGGACGATATGTACAAAGAAGAAGGCGATAAATACTACAAGGAGAAGAGACCTCTATCCTAATATCAAAGTAGGCGAAAACAAGTTGGGACCAACACCGCGATGGATGTAGCATCAATAATCGTAAGATATCTGTTCTTCCTCTAGCCCAGCCAAGACAAAAAGGAGCTTTGGGTGCCCATAGTGAAAAGTGTAACAATGCCCACCATAAATGTGAGAATATAGAATAAAAGATATACATTACAATAGTATAATTTTCGTTAAATCTTTCGGTTTTCATGCAAGGTTTTTAGTTTTCTGGGTTTATAAGACAGAAGGATATATCAAATAGAATATGAAACGATTAAAGATTATCATCATGACAATGCTGGCCGCGTGTATGTTTACGGCCTGCTCCAATAGCGATGACAATGAGGGTGATAACAATTCTGCGAACCTCTATGCTATCATCAAGCCAGAAGGAGCACAGTTAATAGATATTGTCCCCAGTGATTATGTGCTGACACTCGACAATATCATTGCCGTTAATCCTGAAACTGGTGAGTTCAAGGTAAAAGATACGGAACGGATTGACTCGAAAGCCTATCCTATACCAACTCAGTACGTCATCTTGTTCTATTCTAACGGTAGTTTCCTGTTTGATGCCAAACTGAACAGCTCCATTTCCAGCTATTTACCCAAGGGGTTGACATTCTGCCATTTCCTATCCGACAAGAACGGCTTGGCAAGATATGACCTTGGAGCGACCCGCATTGGCAGTGCAGACAGAGAGGTAATAGAGGGTAATCCCACAGAGCAGCAGGAGCAAGGAATGCAGCGCATGTATCAGATACTGCAAAAGGCTGGAAAGATTAGAAGTAACATCGATTATGACTTTCAGTTCAAATAACGATTAAGATAATGAAAAAGGCCATTTTTAGTTTCTGCATGACACTTTTCATGGCAGTGTTCATGACAGGCTGCAGCAGTGACGATGATGAAATCTTCGGCACAGGACTGACGGGGAAATGGGATTTGGTGGAAGTTCAGAACGGTCCTGCAGGGTTCTGTAAAGATGGCTATACCAATCATTATCCGTCCGGCACTGTCATTATCGAACTAAAAGGAAACGGAAAGATTGTCTTCAACTATGAGGACGGGAAAGTTGAAACCCTTGACTATTCTATCCCTGAAGATCAGGAAAAGTATGGTTCTACTTTGCCTGTCATGAACATTGATGAAGTCCCGTTCGGCTATGCCATCGAAGGGAACAGCCTGAAACTCCATTACTATGGTTTCTATTTCTGCGACCATATCCCTGCAACATTTGTGTTTAAGCGTACAAAATGATGGAACAATGAAGAATACAACGTTTTTGTCCATATTCATAGCCATTGCATTCTCTCTATGCGGATGTAGCAGCGATGATGATTCGGATCTTTCCAGTATAGAGAGGTCACTTGTAGGTTGCTGGCAGGTAGTGGAACACTTCAACTACAGCCATCAGGAACCTATCAATGGTATACAGGTCATAGAGTTCAAGTCAGACCGCACACAATCGTTCTATCAGGACGGTGAACTACAGTATGAAACTCAGTTCTGGGCAAAACCCACCAATAACGAGGATGGTTATTATCTTTGTCATCAACCTGACGAAGACTATTCTCAGTCAACATATAGTTGCGGATTTGAAATCGTCGGAAACAGATTGACCATCTGGGAAAGTGGATGCTTCAATGTCTCAAAGACAGTCTATCAGCGCATACCAAGTCTGAATGCGGCTGATCCAGAAGTCGGAGCCTATAAATACGAGGATAATCCTACTACGCTTGAAGGTACATGGCATCTGGCAAAGGCCAATTTCTCATTTGGCGGCATATATGAATTTGAACCAGGTGATGTCATCGTCTATTTCAATCCTAACCATACCGTGCAGGTCATTAACAAGTCGGAAACCAAGGAGAGGAAGCCATTCATGGACTCCGGCTTCTATTCCTATGAGATTATCAAGACAGAGACGAACAAATACGATGGCATGGTATTCACCACCATCGACCTCAACGGTCAGCAATTCACCTACTGGTTTAAGGATGGCATGATGACACTCGATTACGGCATGGCATACGATGCCCCAGGCTATTTCTTCAAGAAACTGAAATTCACAAACTAATTAGAAACACTTATGACAAAGAGAATACTCACCATATTTGCCGTAGCTTTGACTCTAAGCCTTTTAACAGCATGCAGTAATGATGACGATAATGTTGGTGACCCTGTTGTTGGTGAGACCAATGTCCTGCTCATCCAGTCAGATAATGGCAAGACCAGCACTTGTACGATGTACAAAAGCGGCGAGACGTATAATCCTCCTCATTGCTACTTAGGCAAGGAAATCAGGTATAACGGAGGTAATGAACTCACAGTCTATCACATGGGCTTTGGGGCCAACATCAAAGGTTCCGATGTTTTCGATATGCTTAACATCAGCTTTGAAAGCAATCAGCCGATGAGTTTCAGCAATCTGAAAGCAGGAGATACATTTGACAGTAGCCAATTCCATGCCGCTGCTGCATACACTCCGACTTGGATGGAAGCTATTCTGATTCAGGCAACGGCATTAAGCGGAAAGGTCACTGTTATTGGCACAAGTAAGGTCGGCGACAAATCGTATATGACTCTGAGACTCACCGACCTTCGCTTTGATGCCATTGACCATACTTGTGTCTATACGGTCAATGGCACAGTGGAATACGAGATATGGGACATTCAATACGAATGATGCTATCCTCCGCTAATAGAGGATGAACAATCAAGCATACTGATTCAGCCTGTGATATTTTCTGGCAGTTTCAAGCAGTTTATTAAAACGTTCCAGCCTGTCAGCAGGAAGCAGACCTTTAACGATCTGCTTCTTGTTGTATTTAATCCAGTTAAGCATCCTATGATCTTCCAGTCTATGTCTTGAAGGACATCGATGATTCTGCTCCATGAACAACATGATTTCATCATAGTGCTTTTGCCAGCTTTCTTCCTGTTTCATTCCAACATGCTTTTAGTCTAAACTAATCCAAAGGCAGATAATATAGCCGTTCATCATTGTTCAAGAACAGTTTGCCACCTGCTATTCCAACACCTCGAATGGGAATGGTCAGTTGTATCTCTGGAATACCTTGAAGAGATACCAGCCAAATATCCTGCCTGCGACTGGTGGGAGAATAGACACACATCCAATCGCCAACCATACAAAGAGGCCAGTAAAGTGAATAGGCAGGGAATGTCTCGGATATCCTGAGTTCCCTGTCAACCATGAATATGTCGCCGTTTTCTGTAATCACAGGAAAGTGTACGCCGTCCGTGGCAATGACGTCAAACATGCTTTTGAGATTATAATAGGCATACACAGGCTGAGTGATAATTGCCCTCAACTGACTATGCTCCTTCACATCCCAAGGTGAGACCGTCACTGTGGAATCGTCAAGTTCATGCTTATAGGCCAGTCCGTCATCGAAGAGCATGAAAGCGCCTTCAGGATTCAGCACCGCATCCTCCACCATATCCTTCTTCAAGCTCAGCATGTTCATAAACTGACAGGCTCCAGTGCGCTTGTCAAAGGCTGCAATGAACGGGCGCCCCATCTTCGTGCGTTGCTGTCCGTTCTTCAGGCCGAATCCCAGATTGAACATATAGAGCGTGCTGTCATTGCAGACGAGTCGGGAAAAAGCCGAAGTCTTTGATGGGAACTCATAACTCCAGACTGTTTTCATCGTTTTATCAAGGCAGACCACCTGCTCACGGTCGGCAAAGTAATAGAGCGAGTCATCCTGAACGACATTGGAGTGCAGCTGATTGATGACGTTAGGGCCTACGACTCCCACCGGATAAGCAGCGTAGCCCGTTGCCATTGCACCAGCCACAGCCGCGCCCGCCATGACCAATCCCTGCAGGAGAGCCCCCTTGACATCACTTACACCCGTCTTGGCATCAAACGCACAGACTTCGCCTGTTTGGATATTCAGGCGATTCAAGTCGTCGGCCACAACAAGCCAGTGAACAGAGTCCTCACGGATGACATGGTTCCAGCCCCAGTTCTTGTCATGTGGCATGCTGGCTGTCCATAACAACTGCCCCGTTGTCATGTTATAGCCGCTCAACTTGCTTGATCTTGGTCCGGAATAGCCCAGAACGATATTGGTAGAATCGTCAAACTGCACGGGTGTGAACTTGCCTTGCCACCTGACACTACCCGTATTCGCATCAAGCATCGTGAACTTATTTCCTTTGGCGACGCCCACGCCAGCCTTTGTACAATAGGCAGATGAATTTCTGTAATCAAACGGATAAGTCCACAACAGCTTGGAATCCTTTATGCTATACGCACCTATCTCGCCTTTGAATTGCAGCCATTTCCCGCTTTTGGTCGTCTCGCGGAATTTCAGCAGCATATAGTCAAGCTCCGAATGGATGACGACACCCTCTATACGCCGTCCAAAAGACTGGCTCTCAGCCACAACAGCTGTGCTGTCAATGGTCAGGCCGACTGTAACTTTGTTGGTATCGTCTGCCTTGGATGGCATACACACCAATAGTAATAACACTATGAATTGAAAGTTCCTAATAAATACCTTCATTTATACTATGTAGTTATTTCGTGTGCAAAATTACTATCTTTTAATCAAATAGACTTATCCTTTTATGTTTTATTTTCTCCAAAAGTTAAAGTTGGCGAATAAATACTCAGAATTTGAACGGTTTTTCGTAACTTTGCCACAAATTGGTGATTGCAGATGAAGAAAATGCTCATAGCATTGCTGACCGCTGCATCCTTACATGCAACGGCACAGACTGAAGGAAACAAGACATTGCTTCCAGAAAAGACAGCTGATACACTCCAACTGATCAATCCTAAATTGGGCCCTCTTTCCCCTGACTCCCTTTTGCCAAGTGTCATGGTCAGAAAGCCTGCCGACGGTCTGAAGCTTAACCAGAATTTTACAAACTATGACAGGACATCCAACCTAAGTTTTGCCAACCAGTCCTTTGCTCCGTTCCATCTCTGGAAAGGTGCCGATGTTATCGTTACGGGGTTTCAGGATGAGATGCCAGGACTGATGGCCATTTCCACAGGACATCTGGCACTCCATCAGAGCCTCGGACGATTCCAGATTACAGCGGTGGGTATGGCCAACAAATACTGGATGCCAGCACAGAATACCCTTTACACCCATTTCGGATATGGAGGCAATATAAGCTATCAGGTCAACCAGAGCCTTACGCTGAATGCCTTTGGCTACTATTACAATCAGAATCCCCTTTTTGCTGCCTCTATGGCACCATATCTCAGCACAACATCATACGGCGGCTTTGCTGACATCCGCATCAACGAGCATTTTGGTTCTAGCGTTGGTGTACGCAGGTATATTAACCCTATGTCAGGACGCTGGACTACTGAGCCGATTGTCACGCCTTATGTTAAATTAGGAAAGTCGAAGATGGAGTTTCCCATCGGTAATATTCTAAAGACATTGATTTGGGGTGATAGGGATAATCCCATGAGGTTCAGGCCACCTGTACCTCCTCCACAACGAAAATAAAGAAAAGCGATGAATACAAAAGTAAAATCCATATTGCAGCAGCTGCTACAGAGTCCACGACGGTTCCCTGTTGAACTGGCCCTGGGAGTGGTGTTCTTCATCATAGCCGTATGGGATAGCGAGACGCACATATGGAATGAGAAGACGGCAGAGTATGAAAGTGCAGTCAATGGTGACATTCTCTGGTTCTTCGTGCCGCTCATGGCACTGACCTTCTGGCTCCATCGCGTCAACCGTTGGGCTTATTATGCCTCGTTTTTCCTCTTCCTACCGCTGATGATGCTCGACCTGAAGCCCTTCCTATGGACTTATGGTTTCGCTTTCACCTATGTCCTGGCGGCGATTCTGCTCATCATCGGCAACAGACGGTTAGACAACCGCTCGTTTGCAGCCCATGCCCTGCACGTAGTCACACAGATGTTCTTCGGACTGCTCATTTCAGGCATCCTCTATATGGCTGTCTTGGCCATCACATCCTCATTCTTCTACATCTTCGGCATCAACGAACCGCATCATTTCTACGAGCATATCGCGCAGTTCATATTTTTTGTGCTGGCTCCGCAGGTGTGCTGCACCCTTGTCCGTCAGAACGAGGACGAAGTGGCCGAGCCTTTCAAGATACTCAGGCTTATCCTTAATTTCATCCTCTCCCCAGCCGTCATCATCTACACCGTCATCCTCTATACCTATTTCATAAAGATAGCCTTCGAGTGGGACCTGCCTAAGGGCGGCGTGGCTTGGATGGTCATGGGATTCATCACGGTAGCTTTGATAGGTCGTGTGGCACAATCGATACTCAGCCAGCGATATTACGACTGGTTCTACAGTCGGTTCACGCTGATTGCCATCCCTCCGCTCATCATGTACTGGATTGGCTCCATCTATCGCATCCGTCTCTACAGCTTCACCGAAAGCCGTTTCTACCTGATGGTGGCAGGTGTGCTGATGACGCTCTTTGTGCTGATGCTGTTCCGCGAGCGTACCCGTCGCTATCAACTCATGGTGCTTATCTTCGGAGCGGCTATCATCCTCTTCACCTATATCCCGGGCATCTCTGCCAAGAGCATCGGCCTAAGCTGTCAGAAACATCGGCTCACGGAACTTATCAGCGAACTGAAACTGACCGACGCCAAGACGGGCAAGCTGAACGATGATCTTGACACCTGGAGTATCAAACAAGACAGTTTGCTGTGCGAGCGATACAAGGATGTAAGCAGTGTCATCAAGTATGTACGCGATGAAATTGGCGAAAAGGAGTTCGAGGCGAAATACGGCAAATGGTCGCATTCGGAGTATAGCTTCACCTATGCCAAGGCCAAGGATCGCGATTATAGTGATTACGACTCATATAGCAGGAGAAAGCCTGTTGAGTTAGGCGAATACACAATTATGCTACCCTCTAAGGCTTACCAATGCAACTATAATGACACTACGGTCACTGTCACACTGAATAAGGATACTGTACTCGCATATCCTATTCAAAAGATTGTCAGTAAGGACAGATCGCTCCTGCGTAATCCTGAACCATTACTTACATATCGCAACGACTCTCTACTGCTAATACTTGAAGGCATTTGCATCAGAGACAGTGTCATTACAGATGTCAGGTACTACGGCCTCCAGCTATTCAAGAAAAAACAATAAATATGTCATCAATCTTAGAAGAATTTCGGAAATAGAGAAAGTGATATAATCATATAACTTAGAATATACATCTATAACAATATGAACAGACTATTTGCATTTCTTCTGGCATGCGTATTCGCACAGTTCTCCTACGGCCAAAAGGAACTTTCAATTAAAGAAATGGAGGACTCTATGGCGCATGGCAATCTGAACATACAGGTTGATCTGGCTACGGAATATATCGTGGGCAATAAGGTAGAACAAAACCACGCCAAGGCTTACTCGCTAATACGTGATGCTGCCGAAAAGGACAACCGCTACGGTCAGTTAATGCTTGGTTTTTGCTACGAAGATGGCATTGGTGTAGAAAAGAATCTAAGCGAGTCGTTCAACTGGTTTACGCGTTCTGCAGAGCAGGGAAACGTTGTGGCACAATTCAAGATGAGTCAATTCTATGAGCAAGGTATTGAGGTAGAACGCGACCTGAAAAAAGCCTTTGAGTGGGTATCTAAATCAGCACAACAGTATCCTGTTGCTAAGTTGTCGCTGGCCAAATACTATTTTAACGGATGGGGCACTGATCCCGATAGAACTAAGGCAAAACAGCTATTGGATAGTTTGAAAACCGATGACGAACTGGGTGAAGCAGTCTCTCAATATTGTGACATCATAGAGCGAGGCGACACCATGACGGCCTATGAATTTCAGTTCCGTTGGATCCCAAGCATGCTCTTTGAGTGGGAAAAAGGCAATGTGGATGATACGCAACTTACCGATATTACCGCATGGAAATTAAATTTAGGCAGTATGTTTATCAGTCAATATGAGTGGGATTGGTCTGCAATTTCTGCGCAGGTGTATTCGCAACCTAACAATATTGATATTATCGTTTATAGAATGCCAGAACCCGAGAATCTTCCACTTTGTAGATATGTGGCTGCGGCATTGAATCGCAACCTGCACACGGTACGGTACTTCACACTCGAGCTTACTAATGGCATAGGAGATAAGGTTAGCGAAAAGAAACAGTGGATGTTCTGCGGTGTGGGTAGCGAATTTGCTCATCTCAATTATGGTTTTTTCAAAGGCGATGCTAACGAACAGGGATTTGTGGAGTGTATAAATAAGAAGTTATCGAAAGCAGGAAATGCAAATACTGAACCAGAAGTGATTCAGGCCATCAACGATAGTATCTGCGCCGAAGGTGCTGTGCTCTACACTGCCGAACGACTCAACTGGGTATCTACTGATTCTGTGTTGGCACGCTATCGTCATGAAGACTTGGGCGGAAACCTTATCTGGCAACCTACTGCCAGCACCTGGAGCGCCATCTTCTACGACAAAGAAAAGAAAAACTGCATATTTGAGTTGAAATTGAACACTAAGGGTGGTGCACACAGCCTATCATACGACATACGCCCACTAACTGAGGAGGAGCAGGTGCAGATAAAACTGAAACAAACCATGCTAGATAACGCCTTTGAAAAGTATGGCGACCAGATCAAGTACAACGATAAAATCGGTAACCCTAATTTTGACTTTGTGCGTATCAATGATAACTTAACCCGACTCTATGTACTCCAGGGCACAGTACAGCCAAACACCATTCCTTTTGGTAATGACTATTCCATCGATTTCGATAATAACGGCAATCCATTGTGTTTTCGTAAATACCATCAATCGTTGATAGCTGTCAAAACGGTTGATGACGAAGGAAATAAAGTCGTATCAGTGATGCATAGTCATCTGGCTGATAATCCTTATATCACGCCTACTGATGTTTGCAATTTCCTTTTGTATAGAGGTGAGCTGGAAGATAGTTATATCATGAGCACAGCATTAGGAGGTAACATTATTCACCACGCAGCAAACAACACTACCGAGTTTATACCCACAGAAAAAAAATAAACCTACCATATTATGAAAAGAGGTATAATTAAATTTATGGCGGCACTGGCGATTACTGCGGTGTGTGGCGGTTGTCATAATGTACGTGAGACTGTAGAAGAAGCAGCTGCGCATGCTAATGTGAGTTATGAACTGAAAGATTCGGAAAAGGAGATTATCAGCGCAACCAACGATTTCTCCTTCAAACTATTTCAATCGCTGGCAGACAATAATAAGGATAAGGATTTCATAATATCCCCATTAGGCGTGGTATATTCGCTTGATATTATCAGCAATGGCACTGGCGGACATACTAAACAACAGCTGCAGCAGCAACTGGGTACAAGCCAGTTCAACCAGGACGATATCAATTCGCTAAGACGCAAAATGATGCTTTGCCATGCAAAAGACTCTGTATCCAAATTCCTTGCGACAAAGATCGCTTTTATGAAATCGTCAAATTTGCTACTTTATCGTGAAGGGAAGACAATAAAACAGGACTATATCCAAACAATCGGTCATGATTATTTTGCAGATTGTCTATCGTATCAGGATGAGGATGATGCCAAAAGCACTGTTGATACTTGGAATAAAGAAACTAATCATGGGGCTATCAAGGATATTCCGCTGGAATTTGATGATAATTCTGTTGCTTATCTCATCAATACTTTGCTGTTTAACGGGGCATGGATTCAGGAATTTTACGATGCTAAACCAGATACATTCTATGTAGCAAAGGATGAGACTCGAATTGTTAATATGATGAGTAATACGGAAAAAGAAGGATGCTTTAGATATATGCAGAATAATAAATATGCCATGCTGTGTATGCCTTATGTTGGGAAATTTTATATGGATGTTATACTGCCAAATAACGATCTTACAGTTGATAGTCTGATAAGACAGATGGATATGGAACAGTATAAAAATAGTACCAAAGAACTTAAAAAGTATGATGTAATAGATGTTAGTTTTCCAAAGTTCCACGTAAAATCAGAGATTGATATTAAGTATCTGTTGCAAGAAATGGGACTCGCAGATATCTTTTCGAAGAAAGCTGACTTTAGTTTAATGAGCGAATCCCCATTTTATATCAATAAGATGAAACAGAACATCGAGATTGATGTAGATGAAAAAGGTTCTCATGTAGAGGCTGTCACATCTACTTCTTTTGTTACATTATGCTCATTGAGCAACCCCACCAGGGCAGAGTTTTATGCCAATCGCCCATTCGTCTATTTCATCCGCGACTATTTCGGTTCCATCTGCTTTGCGGGGGTATTCCGTGGATGTAAGTGATTTTATTAATGAGTACATAAGTTTAAATTGGTAAGATGGTAAACTTGTTACTTAACGTTTCTTTTGGCATTTTGATTCTTATGCCACAGGGATGGTTATTTATGATTCTAATAATGCTGTTGGAATCATTTATTTCATCAGAGTTGTTGTGTAAGCGTAAGTTTGATGGGCGTATCACTGCCACAGTCTTTTTCGCTAATTTTGTTAGCGGATTGTTTGGCATTATCATCACATTGATTCTTAATGGCGGATGGTGGTTGGTAGTCTGGTTCCCCTGGGTAAGCAGTCATGAGGTTGATTTTTCAATCCCCAATGAACTTACGGGTTTTATTATATACTACATTGTTGCTTTTGTCTTGTCAGTGGTTATAGAGTTATTGATTAACTACTCTATGTTAGGCAAAATCCATCCTGCAAAGAAAATATTCAGAACAACCTTGTTAGTAAATCTGGCCAGTTACTTTTTGGGAAGTATCATAATATATTCACTTGGTTTCTTATAAGATACGTAGTTATTCATCTTTTTCATCTTCTTCCAGCCTGCATATCCGGTGAGTCTCCTTGCGGGCCTCACGCCAGCGGGGGAAATACCTGTCCATGAGAGCATGGAATCGGGCATTATGGCTGGGTTCTAAGAGGTGGCACAGTTCATGAACCACGACATGCTCGACGCACCATTCCGGCAACAGTAGGAGGTAGGCAGAGATACAAATGCTACGGTCTTTCACGTTGCACTGGCCCCAGCGCGAGATGGTGGGCTTGTAATAGACGATGCTTGGTTTAACTCCCATTTCCTTGGCATGTTTTTCCATCATCGGTTCCACCAGCGCCTTCAACCGTTTCAATGCTTCGTCGGCTTGGGCGCGAGTGGTCAGTGGCAGCTTGTTGTAGAAGTCTGCCCGCCGCTTCTGTCGCTCGTAGGTCTTCTTTCTCGCCTCGTTGATCCAGTCTTTATGCTCATCGATGAATACCATTACCTTCTCGCGAGGCATTCCGATAGGTGCCGATACATGCACGTCGCCATTCTTTACGATGCGCATCGACAACCGGCTTGTCCGTCTGTATGTTACTTGAATCGCCATCTCTACTTTTGTTATACGTCTGGCCACGGCTCAAATTCCAATTCCAGCTCAATCCATTGATTATCTTCTTGTGGTGTGACACTCTTTTGATTGGAAACGCCCAAGCCTAACAGTCGGATGGGGTGGGAGTGGAACTCCACTTGTTGCATCAACTGCTTGGCCAACGGAAGGATTTCGTCTTTGGTGCGGAGAATATGATCAACAGTGATGCTGCGAGTGATTTGCTGGAAGTCCAGGAACTTTACTTTGAGGGTCAATGTGCGACCCTCGAAGTCGTTCTTCTCGATGCGTCGCACAAGTTCGAGTACCGTGTGATACAGGTGGATGGTGACGGCGGCGTTTTCGCTGATGTCCGACTCAAAGGTCTGTTCACAGCTGACACTCTTCCGTTCCCACTCGCTGATGACAGGCCGGTTATCGATGCCTCGCGAGAAATCATAGAACACCTGCCCCATCTTGCCGAACTCCTGAGTCAGTCGGCTCAGCGACATGTTTCTCAGGTCATATCCCGTGAAGACACCCATTCGGTGCATCTTCTCTGCGGTCTTTTGGCCCACTCCCCAAATCTTCTCTATCTTCAGCTGTGCGATGAAGTCCAATGCTCTATCTGGGTGGATCACTGTCAGTCCGTCGGGTTTGCGCCAGTCGGAAGCAATCTTCGCCAGAAACTTGCAGTAGCTCACGCCAGCCGATGCCGTCAGTCCAGTCGTCTTACGGATGCGCTGTTTGATTTCTCGCGCAATATCCACACCCAACTCAATCCCTTTCTTATTCTCTGTCACATCGAGAAAGGCTTCGTCGAGTGAGATAGGCTCTATCAGGTCGGTATAGTCATGGAATATCTCGTGCAACTGTGCCGACACCTCCTTATACTTTTGGAAATGCGGCTCCACGATGATAAGTTGTGGACACAAACGCTTGGCCACCTGAATGGACTGCGCCGAATGCACGCCAAACCGCCGAGCCTCGTAGCTGGCTGTTGACACTACACCCCGTTCGGCATCGTGTCCCACCGCTATAGGCTTACCCTTCAACTCTGGATTGTCGCGTTGTTCCACAGAGCTGAAGAAACTGTCCATATCCACATGAATGACTTTCATCAGCATCCAAAATCTCGTGCAAATATACGAATTGTTATCGATATAGCACCCCTATGAGCATGAAAAACCGCCAAAAACACACGAATTCGATAGTGAATCGTTAATTCACGCAAGATAATTTTCCGAGACCGCCGATGCCAGGGTAATGCTGTACTTTTGCCGACCGATGAGGGAAAGCCCCTCAGTTTATAACCAACACAAAAACTAAATTTTAGCACAATGGCAAGAGTGAAAACAGAAAAAGCACAGTCGAAGACTGCTGCAGCAGAGGGTTCTCAGGTCGAGAACCAGAATGAGAACAATGAGAAGACCGCTAAGGCGAAGGTGACAACCACCGAGGGCAACACCATCGACCGCATCCGCGTGTTCCAAAAGGACGACGCCACGATGGTACAGGTCGATTACGGTAAGCTGAACCCTGACGGTAAGACCCCTGAGGAGAAGCGTGCGGGTATGCGTACCCAGATGTCACGTCAGCTGACTCCCGAGCAGGCCAAGACCTATCAGGACTTGTACGCCAAAGACCCCGTTCAGGCCAAGGAGTTTGCGGTAAAGACCGCCTATCCCATGCATGTCGATGATGCCGCCTTCCACCAAAAGAACGCCAACATCAATGGCCGTGACGTGAACTACATCACCATCGAGAAGATTACCGAGGACACCCTTCTCCTGAATGCCCTCCGCAAGGATGGCGTGGACGTTGACCACATGAACAGGGAGCAGCGTGCCAACTTGATTGCCTCGATGACTCCCGATGCCAAGGACATGGCGTTGAAAGGCTCTGAGGGCCTCGTAGGCAAGTGGCAGCTGGCCTTTGGTGAGAAGGGCAACAAGGAATCCCGATTCTATGGCATCATGAATGCCGAGGATCTGGCCTCTCTCCGTCATCGTGCAGAGGTGAAGCTCGACGAGAAAGACCAGGTGAAATCAGTTGGAAAGCCGATGACGATGGCCGACATCGCCGGACGCATGGAGCAGCGCGTACAGGCTCAGCGTCAGACCAACGGCGAGAAGCTCGATGCAGCCCAGAAGGTTGACTGGAGCAAGTTCAAGCTGCCCAGTGCTGCCAACGTCACCAGTCTGCGCTATACAGCCGCCAAGGACAATCCCGACCGTGTATGGCTCAGTGGTAAGGTGAACGGCATCGAGTGTGTCAGCCTGCTTTCAGTCAACGAGACTACGGCTGTCAAGAACCGTCTCGCCACTCTCGAACAAGTGGCTGCTGCCAACAGAGACTTCCATAAGAAGGCACTCGACATTGTTGGCCCTGGTCAGAAGCAGGAGGTCAATGCCAAGGAGGATGCAGCCGTGAAGGCCATCGTCGATCGTGCTTCCGACTCCACCGCCCGCAACTTCTCGCCAGAGCAGATGAAGACGCTCAACGACTTCGCCGCCGGTGCCGAGACACCCGACGAGCGTGCGAAGGTGTTTGACGGATTGTGGGAGAAGGCCGCTTCGCAGTTGAAGTCCGCAGGTGTGAATGATGCATGGCAGAAGGATGCCCACAACGAGCTGAAGGATCTCGCCGAGGGTATCGTCCGCTCAGAGGCTCAGGGATTAAAGCGATAGTGTCATGCCGAAGGAGATGTCTTATTATCGCCGCTACCTCCAGCGACTGAAGGAGGAGTGGGGCATAGGTTTCCCCGTGAGTGATGAAGTCCTCGACGATCTGGCCGATGCTGCCGAGGAGAAGTATGAGAATGCCCGTCGCGACGGCTTGACCGTCGATCAGGCACAGGAGTTGGCTATGGCCGTGTTAGTGGATGGCATCGGAGATGAACACACATAACATGGCGGCAAGTCAGGGGTCAGGCTACAGCGGACAGCATCTGCTTACTGGCGAGGAAGCCCAGAAGGTATTGGGCGAGATTCTCGAAAGTGAGCGCAGGTCACGTAGCCTGACCTTTCCTGCTCATACAGGTGCGCAGGGCTATTTCCGAGATGGTGCCAAATACGTAGCCTTCGACACGGAAGCCCCCCGCCAATCGGGGGGCTGGCTTCCGCCAGGGGGCAGAAAAACACAGGAATGTTTTGCTTAAACGAAATATTTGCCGTACCTTTGCAGGCGATTAGGACGAATATTTAGCAAAGAAGAAAAATATGGTTGACGGAGAATTGCAAATCAAGGAACTGGGGCCGAGGTTCAAGCTGGTGCGCGAGCATTTCGGAATTTCACAGAAGGAACTGGCCGAGGCACTGGATATGAACCAGGCGATTTTGTCGAAGTTCGAGAACGGAGGGATGGTCTATGCCCGCGTGCTGCTCGACGTGATGGACTACTTCAGGGACAGAGTGGACATGAACTACCTGCTGCAGCCCGAAGGTTTCTTCTCGCTCGATGACAAGCGGGCGTTCCTCGTCACCGATGAGCAGACCAACGAATACATGAACAAGGTTGGCAAAGCGGATTTGGCCAATGTCCGCGAAATCATCGGCAAGGCGCATCTGGAGGTGGAGGACATCATCTACCGAACTTTCAACATGTGCATGACGGAGGGGAATTTGGACGCGAAATATACTTTAGCGGGACAAAATCTGACACCCTAAAAAGTAGTTCAGGTTCATAAGTCATGCGAGAACAGCGCACCCAATCGATGTACAACTTGTTATATCTAATAAGTATGTGTCTCTAAGGTGCCAAATCGGAACCTTAAAGCGATTTATATCAATTTGGCGCACCCAATCGGATGCGCCAAATTTCATTAGTAAAATGTCTCCTTTACTCACTAACCTTCGAGATCTCCACTTGAATCCTGAGCGGTGATGGTGAACCAGACCACGCCGCCACGATAGACCGTTAGGCTGTGGCCAGCCGCGACGTTCAGCCCCGTGAACGAGGCACCATTGGCATCGTGGCTGGTGGGGGTGATGGCATCGCCCGTACCATCGACCTTGGCTGTGAAGGCCACCTCGCCCAGATTGGTACCGCTGACGACTACACTGGTGATAGGTGCTGTGGCAGTGACGCTGCCGCCTGCAATGCTCTGGCTGACACCGTTGATACTTGCAGTGGTGTTAAAAGAAGGCTCACCAGGCTCAACGCCACCACCTCCGCTGGGAGAAACATCTTCGGTCGTTCCTGTGCCTCCAGATGCGGCATTGTTGAGATAGAACTCCGACTCCATGTCGATGTCGTAAGTGGCGTAACTCTTCTCTACAGCCTCAGACAAACTGCAAAGGTCGCTACCTAAGCCAGCCTCATTGAGCACGAGCTGACAGTTGCTGCGGAACCAACCACCGCTCTTGTCCTTGCGACTGACGATGATGCCGGCAGCCACCACATCTCCACCACGACCCAGCACAAAGGTGAAGTGGTCGGTGTCAAATTCAAACGTTGAGAAGTTCAGCTGGTTCTTCCAGTTAGAGCAAGGGAACTCGCCCTGACTGTCAACAATCTCAGTAGTCATAGGAGCACCGCTGCCGTCGGCATTGCGGGGGTTGAGCACGATGCATGCATAGTTCACTTCATACCTACCCTGGCGCTTCTGAACGGTCACGAAGGTCACTTGGTCACCACGCTGTAGTCCCCATGAATTGACGAAGTCAGCGTAAGTACGGCTGGGCGAGTTGACATACGCCTTGTGGCCACCTTCTGCATCAATGCTTACCGAGACCTCGGGCAGATGACCCATTGAGATGATAGCGGCAAAAGGACTCCACTTCTCACTCTGAAGCGGCATGAACTGATAGAACTGGTTCAGGCTCTGTCCCAGGCTCTGCAGCGTTGCCGCACGCTCACGCAGATAGCGCAGGTTCACCTTTTTGAACTTGTTCATACACTGGAAGCCATTGGTCACACCCTCGAAAGAGTGGTTGCAGATGGCCTTCAACATGGCATAGCATAATGCTACAACCTTCACCAACACGCGCTGTAATGTCTGCGCTGTAGTTTTGGGATTCTTTACTTTCATAACTTTAAATATTTAAAAAAACTACATAAATCCTACCCTTGGAGACTATGGTCAATTAGCGTTCAATTAGAGTCCAACATGAGATCAATTAGAGTTTAATATGAGTTCAACATGAGATCAATTAGAGACCAACATGAGTTAGACATGAGTAATCAATGACTCTGACCAAGTATCATCCATCTCGGGATCTTTCGGTTGCAAAGGTACGGAATCTTTCCCAACCCTTTTTACGATTGGAAAAAACACGGTGGGCGTGTGGAAAAAAATGTGAAGGCTCCACGTCGAGTCTTCACTATGTGCTATTGGGGGAAATTGCCGTCTGGCTGGGCTATATCATGAATTCTTTCATATTGTTTCGCATCTCTCGCAAACGCTTAAAATACCCAGATGTGTGGAAAAAATGGCCGATTTCGTGGAAAGCATCCTGAAGCGGCTTTCCGCTTGGCTCTGGATGAACATTAAAGTTGAACTTCAGTTTACCCGAATCTATAAAGTCCTGTTCTGTGTCTTTATAGTCATTGGCATAGCCAGTGAACGTTCTGGATGTAAACATCATTTCCTCCTTCAGCACACGCTTCTGCAAATATTCGCAGAAAGGCGTGCGAGTAGTGTTCTTCAGTATGTGCATCCTAATGAAGTAGTCATGCATCAACAGGCAGAAAACGGCTGGTTTATATTCCTTGCCATAAATCTTGCACGTATCCTTCTCTCCAAAGAAGTAGGCTATTGCCTTCTTGATGCAGTCCGACATGCTGCCGTCGTCAATGGGCGAATAGAACAGGCCGCTGTCGGGTTCAGGCGGGTTGTTGCGCTGGTTGCGACTGAGCACGAGGGTTGTATCCAAGAAGCTGTCAGCGTTTTGTTTCATTTGTTCAATCAGGGTGATCATCGCAGTGTACTGCTTTGTCCCGTCAACCTCGGCTGCGATAGCGACAGGTGGTTTCCGTACGAAGCGGATGACACCGTCCTTTTTAGCTGGACGTGCCTGTCGCTTTATCTGGAATTTGAGCCCCGATGACCGTCCACCACCACCGCGACCAGGAGCAGCCATTGCCAATGGTGTTTCAATTAGCGATACGGCAAACCTGTCCTTGGGGATAGCATTGATTTGCCCCATCGTCAGCCTTTGTACCACGAAGGGTACGTTATCATTAGGCAGAATTGCTGTCCGTCCTGCCAATGTCACCTTGGTTCCCAGTGCGCGAGAATTTGGAGGGCCTCCCGCAGGGCCGCCTATGAAATCTACCATATTACCTCAGTTTTGTGATGGCAAATATACACATAAAATCTGATACCTCCATGCGTTCTGCACTTTTTTCGCTGAAAATAGTAGATGTTTTAGCACTTTTTTGTATTTTCTCAGATGCGTTTTACGACATCTCCTTTTCTTTCAAGGAATTCAACAGAGATAATATGTTCTGGTTTTAACATCCAGAATGTAGCTTGAATGCTACGGTTGCGCTTATGAGTACGGCCAACTTCTTTGTCACGCCTGTTTAAATCAAATATGGCCTCCCAACTCTTTTCTATTTCCTTTTGTATCTCAACAGGATAATCGTCAAATTTCAATTCCTTGCCAGCTTCCTTCTCTAATAATTCAGTCTTCTTATCGATCCTTTTCCAATCTGTAAGTGGACATTGCCACAACACATTATGCCAATTGCTAAAACAAGAAAGAAGCACTTCATTATCAGGTATCTCAATTTCTATATATGCAGACACACCCTCTTGGATATCAAGAGGACTCCTTGGTGGCTTGTTTGATTTTGCAGAGTTATATTGATACCAGGCCCACATTGGATATCTTATATCTTTTATTGGTGGTTCACCTATACGTTGTCTCATCTGATCTGCCATCCAATGGTAGGCTTTCATAAACTTTTCGTCGTCACTCCATGAAGGTTTGGTACAATATGCCACCCCTTCACGTTGCAACTGCTCATATATTTCAATTCCTTGAATCGTCCAAAGTCTCATTTTCATTTTCCTCCATTTGTTCTATTCCTCCGTACTTCCTTTGCCCGCTTTTTTGCATTCATCAATTCCCGATTCCAATACTGTGCAATCTCCGAACGGCCAGGGCCATGAATAGAACCTATCTGCTTCTCACATTGTGCAACATAATACTTTAATATCGAGAATTCCCTATTCTCAATAACCTTATCAATATCATATAGCGCACGCTTTATTCTTACAACCGCCTTGATGCTGACTAATGCCGTGCATACCTCCTCTTCTTCCTCTGTTTTTCCTTCCTTTGCAATGAACGCTTCCTGCTCGTCATAGCTTGACGTTACCCATTTCTTCAACCTCTCAAGTTTCCGCATGAGTTTTTCCATTTGATCCTTACAGCGTATGAAGCCTTCAAGTTTATCCACATTCATACGCTGCTCAACTGCTTGTATCCTAAAGCGGCACTTTGCCAATAATTCCCCAGCCTCGTCAAGCATCCCTTTGGTCATCAAGATATCCGATTGTTCCAACTGCTCCAGTATATCAAGCTTATTTCCCTTTGCCCCTTTGGACTTAGGCTCCTGATTAGTTTGTTTTTGATTGGACTCAGGCTTTAGATTAGCCTTTACTCTCCTGTCCACCTCTTCTGCCAGAACCTTATCCCTATTATCCAACCACTCAGCGTGAGTCTTTGAGTTGTTGCTGGTCACATGATAGCCGCCACATATCTCGCAGTAATAGCTTCTAATGGGAGCCTTGCCAGACTCCTCCATTATCTCGCTACTATTGAACTTGATGAAGTTGTCAGCTTTTGCCTTTGTCTCGAACAGCATCTTTGGCCGTCCACAGGCCACACAGAATATTTGGTTTTTAGAGGGCTTCATTTATCGATTCCTTCGTTTCAAAAGTGTCTAAACTTCTAATTATACCAAATAATCAAAACTCAGTTCCATAAGACTGCTATCCTTTAAACGTCCATTTGAAGAATGCGACTATCCAATACCCTAAACCAATTATAAAAAACATGCTCCATATAGCAGGAAACAAATGCCCAAGTTCCCATAGAGCAATGAGTACGATAGTAATGAATATATAATCACTCTTCTTCATTTGCATCTTCAGCTTCCTTAATATAATACTCCAAGATAGCCATTTGTACCATACCGTCTTCTAACTCGAAACCATAGATTTCGCCTAAGGCAGGATCATCAAAGTAATCTTCCCACTGCTCAAAAATATCCAACGGCTTTACCCTGCCTAAAAAAGGCATTTCACAGAAAGCCTTTATTATATCTTCAAAATTGGCATCATAGCCATTACTATATACTGCATACTTATCCTCTTCTGCATTATGTAGGATCATTACTACAACTTGATTCCTCTTTATTGCAGCCCGAACTTCCAATAAGAAGTCATTTCTCTGTTCTTCCTTTTTGTCCACCATAACATTATTATTATTGATCAATTCACAAACTCGACTGCAAAGATAAGCGCAGGTTGTTCCAAATCGTGGTGCATGTTCGAGAAATCTTCACTTTTTCTCGTAATTTTTTAGTGCATCGGCTAACATTTGGTGAATTTTGTCTGCTAATGACTGTGGTTTGAGTACCTGAAGACGGCAACCTCTTGATAGAATCTGGCCACAGAAATCCAAAGTTGGACGGACATGACACTCGAAGTCCGTATAACCATCACCACTGCCTATCTCTACTTGACTTTGATGAATGGGAAGGTCGCGCAAATAGAGACTCTCATCACCGTATGCACGAAGGACTATCCGCTCTACAGGCTTTTCCTCATCCCTGACGACACCAAAACACTCGCTGAAGAAATTCTCAGCATCAAAATCTTCATCAATTTCAAAAGTCTCATTGCTGATTATCAGTTCCTTAATCCTGTCGAAGGAGAACACTCTGAATTCACCAGATTCATATCTGCCTAAGACATACCAACGTCTGTGATACAGTTTGATACAATATGGGGCCATTAAATGCTCTTTTGGCTCTTCTGCACCGTATTTATGATAATAGATGGTGATGAGCCTTTTCTTCTTCATGGCATCGATGATCGGCTCCAAATAGCCTTTTGCAGAAGGAATAGGTTCAAGGAGTATGCGTTTCTGGAGGCTAAGGCTTTCGCTGATGACATGATTGACAGACAGAGTGGATAGCATCCAGTTCTGAATGCTGTCTTCAGTGAGCACTTTTGGATTACCTATATAATACTTATAGCCATTCTTCCTGTCGCACTCGATGAAGATGCCGAAGATGTTCTCAATAGCATTCCTATGACGGATGAATGTGTTACGTGCCATTTCCACGCCACCGCTCATTTCCGTCTGAACCCACTTGCGGTTGATCTCATCTAAAGTGATGTTACGAGCCTGGTAGATGGTGTTCACCAGCCAGATATACTCCTTGAAAAGAATTGGTGTAGTCATATATTACTGTTTTTTAATTGTTTATACCAGTCCACCACCTCACGCATAGACATGATATACATTTTCAACATGCTCCTATCTAGTGGCTTCCGCTTTCCGTTCATCCAGCTCAGTTCCTGGAATTGCATGCAGAACACATCATAATCAATCTTGCCCTGTTGGTACCAGAGCAGCGCATCAGCATATACAGAGAAATACAGGTTGCAAAATGGTTTGAAGAAGATGAAATGTTCCTCGTCCTCATAGACCGTCTTGCAGAACTGATCCACGATGGTTGGTTCAAAATACTCGTCACTATACTCCGCCACGAGTTGTTTGTATTCCTTGTAAACGTCAATGGACTCATCCGTACTCTGTTCCTTTGTATGCAGGAAGTCCGTGGGTGACGAATGAAAGACGGTCATCTTGTTCATCATGTCAGCCGTTTTCTCCGCTTGCTGGAAAGAAGTCCGTTTTTCGCTCATGGCCAACTGCCTATGGAGCATCATCAAGTGATATTTGCCATACACCAATGTCAACTTACAGGCCAAAGTTACATCTTGTGAGCGTAGTTGATGCTTCTTTGACATAGTTTGTTGGAGCCTTAAGTGGTCAACAGTGATTTCTGAGAAATATCCCAAAGGATTATTCTTTATAGTAGGTTCTTTCATAAGCATGTCACGACATATCATTTCTTGTTCATACTAAGGCTATCAAACAGTTGCTGTATTCTCTCTAGTTTCTTTTCGTACTCTGCACGAATAGAGTCCTCGCGTTTACGGGCCTCGTCCTTCAGATCATTTATCTCTTGTAGGTGGTCAATTCGAAGTTGTAGCCATGCTAATTTAAATGGATTTTCCGATTCCTCTTTTTGGGCTCTATCTATTTCATTTTGCAATTTTGCAGAATCATCCATTTCAAAAAAACTAGTAATCGGTAAATTAAAATGATTACATATAGATATAATATGTCTTAATGGGAGCCACCCTCGATTGTCACTTTGATTAGTTTCATTATTATCACTCCGTAAGCCAGCCCACTCATAAATATTATTAACGCTTTTAACTCCTAATATTTTAGCTAACATATTTGCCGATATTTTATTTTCTTGCATCCACTGCCCAAGAAATTCTTTTTTAAAACGATACTTTCCATTTGGGATGTTTGATTTATGAATATCATTATTCACTTCTATATTATTTTCCAATACAGGATTGTCTTTCTTCATGTTTTGTAACCTCTCAATATGACGAGCATTATTGATATTATCTTCAAATGGTATTTGGGATGAACTATTAGAATCAGAATCATTCAAAAACTCTTCTATAATAGATTCGATACCTCTTATTTCATACATTTTCCAATCATCATCACGAAATCTCTTAGCTGTTGTCGAGTACGATTTCATGCCTAAATCAGACATCAACAGGTTTAGTCTTTGTTTTAGTCCATATTTAGTGCCAATGATTGTGAAGAAATATCCAGGTTCTGCAAGTGATTGTAAAATATTGCTTTTTTCGGCATCAGAAAAATTATCAGTTATAAATTTCTCTTTAATTTGTTGTATGCCTATCAGTTCCCATTTAGCAAAACCTTTTCTAAAAAAGCGCTCATAATGCTTCCCTCCATTGCATTTTATAGCTCCATTGTCCTCCATTAGTTGAGATAATCTTTTCTTCTCAGATGGAGACAAATCGTTCACGTCCAAATGACCACCACTTAATATACTATCAAAAATGCTTTTATCCATTATATTTTTTAGATATTTGTAATTTTGTTGCAAAGATAGTGTCTTTATTTGATAAATGCTAGCAAAACTCAAAACTATTAACAATTATTATAAGAGCAATAGTCTTATTAAAAAAATACCAAATATTACATATTTCACATTTTTATGGTTAAATATATTTAAGAACTGTGCTAGTTCAATAAGTTTAAAAATATTTATTTGTAATTTTGCATCAAAAATATTGGAGACGTATGAGATTCAAGTTAACAATGCAAATACAGCCGGAGGTGATGGGGAACGAGATGCCCATCAACTATCAGTATCCGTTGCAGGCTGCCATATATAGGACGCTGGCACAGAGCGACCTGGAGTTTGCTACATGGCTGCATGAAAACGGCTACCAGCAGGATGGCAAGCGCTTCAAGCTGTTTGCGTTCTCAAACCTAATCGTACCACAATATGGAATTGACAAGGAGCGTGAGCGACTTGTGGTGAAATCGGATTTCGTCACTCTCTTCATCAGTTTCCTGCCAGAAAAGAGCACTCGGAAGTTTATTCAGGGGGTATTCAGAGACCGCACCTTCCAAGTGGCAGATTGTCTTTCAGGAGTACAATTTATGGTGCGAGAGATTAAGGTGATGCGTCCGCTCGAATACCAACCAGAAATGACATTCCGTACTTTTTCTCCTGTGTGTATTTCTTTACGCAACGACCACAATCAGATGGACTATCTTGCACCCAATGATCCTCGTTATGAACTGGGTATTCTCACAGGTCTTCTGGCACGTTATAATGCTATCTATGGCGAACCTTATAGCGGTGAGCCCTATTGTCATCTACAGCTGTTGAGTGAGCCAAAGCCCACACTTATCCGCATTAAGGCAGGGACACCTAACGAGACTCGTGTTCGAGGCTACCGCTATCAGTTTAAGATAGACTTGCCTGAAGAACTTATGCTGATTGCCTACGAAAGCGGGCTTGGCGAGAAGGGCAGCATGGGATTTGGAATGATTGGATAGAATCAAAATGGATAGTATGTACATCGTCATATATAAAGGAAAGTTTGGTTTCATAAAGCCTTGGACAGCAGTCAGAGACGGCGAGACCTTTAGCCAGCAATTCTTGACGCCTTCAATCATTGAGGGTATCGAAAAGAAGCTTTTCCCAGAATTGCTGGAACGTAATGGCGAAATATGCAAAATCGTACGTCACAAATTGAGTTATACTGCCATTGACGTACAGCAGGAAGTAACCCAAGCACGAGGATGGAAAGTCAGTAAGACCCAAATGACGCGTGAGCGTTCTATCCTAAAGCGAGGTGTAATGATAGACCCTGTGCTGTATTTGGCATTTAAGGAAGAGGCTGATGCTGAAGTAGCATCAAGGCAACATATTTGTCTTTGCAGAAATGAGGATTTAATGTTCCCTGAGGCAGAGATACAACAGTTAGCAGAAGAAGAGTTTGATAATATTGATGGCTTTGAACTGAGATTTGGCAAATCACCTCAGTCTTTCTTGGTGGGGTATAACCGTTTTGACGGTGGCAAACCTATGTATGGCTGGATTGAGTACAACGGAAACAATTTTATGTAAGATATGATAGGCAATTACGACTACATATTGGCGAAGCATGGAGATAACGGTGGAATGCCGTTGACAGCGCACTTAAAAAGTGTCGCTGATGCTGCCGTCGTGATTGCACGCTATGCTGGATTGGACGAAGACCTTGCTAGAAAAGGAGCCATTTTGCATGATATAGGGAAAGTAAGTCCGCTATTCCAACGCACTTTGAAACATGGTTATATTCATCAGCCTGGCTTTGTCTTTAGACATGAAATTGCGTCGTTGCTGTTTATCTCACTCTTTCCTGAAGAGGAACGCCCAGCATTGATAGATATGGTTGTGGCCCACCACAAATCTATTCGTCAAGATGTTGGCGAAAAAGGAATACTTGATTTGGATGGCGACATGAATAGTTTTGCTCGTCATGCAGACAAGTTCGAGGAATGGAACCCTGTCGCTTTGGCCATATTGAAGGAATTTGGAATCGAGACACATCCCATTGACCTTGAAGAGGCCGAGAGGAATTATGAGTATGTCATTGACCATTGCGAAAACAAGCAATTGAACGTTTCTCTTTGGAAAGGTGTGTTGATGGCAGCAGACCATTACGCATCTGCATTGGAAGAGAAAGCAGAAGACTCGCTTGGAAAACTCTTCAACACACCTAATCTGAGTTTCTACAATAGGACACACCATTTATACCCGTTATCGTTTGTGGATGCCAACGATACTAGAAAGCATACACTTGTTACAGCCCCTACTGGTGCTGGAAAAACAGATTTCTTGCTTCGTCGCTGCAAAGGACGCGTATTCTATACACTGCCATTCCAGGCTTCTATCAACGCCATGTACGATAGAATAAAGGGTGATTTGAAAGATACTGGTGCGCATATTCATTTGCTCCATGCGGCCTCTGGACTGAAAGTCAGAGAGCAGGGCGTGGAAGAAAGCATCTTGCAGCACCACCTTGGGGCATCTGTCAAAGTTTTAACACCTCATCAGATGGCATCAATTGTCTTTGGTATCAAAGGCTTCGAGGCCATGCTTCTCGATTTGGAAGGCTGCGATGTGATATTGGATGAGATTCATACCTATGCAAGTGAAATCCAGGCCATTGTACTAAAGATTATCGAAATACTGAAATCCATTGACTGTAGAATCCATGTGGGAACTGCCACTATGCCGAGTGTACTATACAGCAAGATACTTGAGTTACTTGGTGGAACATCTGAGGTTTATGAGGTGTCTTTGCCTAACGAGACTCTGAGCACATTTAATAGGCATATCATTCACAAAGTGAAGGATTATGATAGTTGTAATGAGGTGCTTAATAATGCAATTAGGGAGAATAAAAAGGTTCTGATAGTCTACAATCAGGTGAAACGTGCGCAGCAGCTATACGACAACATTTGTGAGCAATATCCCAATGTCGTCAGGATGTTGATACATAGTCGATTCAGACGTGGTGATCGTGCCAATCTCGAAACAGCATTAAAAGATGACTTTAATACGTCAAACAAAGCTTGTATCGTAGTTTCAACACAGGTGGTTGAGGTGAGTCTTGACATCAGTTTCGATGTGATGATAACTGAATGTGCGCCTATTGATGCTATGATTCAGCGTTTTGGACGTATCAATCGCAAACGTACAGACGAAACTATAGGTAAGTACAAAGATATTTATGTGATTCAGCCGCCTCAAAATGAAAACGATGCCAAACCATACAACTTGGAAGTTTTGCAAAATAGTTTTGATGTGCTACCTAACAACAAATTACTTGAGGAATCTTCATTACAAGATTTAATTGACATGGTTTATCCTATAATTGACTTCAAGTCTATTGACTGGTCTGGTGCCATCTTTAAAGAAGGTGGGTGGTGTATTAAGGAATTGTGCCACCATGCAAAATCTGCATTGTTGGATGTCCTCGATATCAATTCTGCCACTTGCATAAGAGAGAGTGACAGAGACGATTATCAGAATAATCCGTTAGACAGGATGACGCTTGAAATACCTGTCAGTTACAACAGTATAGCGTACAAAGGTTTACCTCAGATGGAAATAGGCTCACAGCCTTTTGTTATACCAGATGAGGCCTACGATAAGGAGAGAGGACTCTTTATCGAGTTCGCTCAAAATAGAATCTTTAAAACTCAGAAATTATGATTACAGTGGCAATAGGAAAGATATTCTTGGATGCATACAACGAAAAATATGGCACTAATTACGATGCCAAAACATTTTTCGTTGAGATCTATCATCCGCTGTTCTTTGACAGTAATAAATATCTGCAATGGGTTTCTAACTCGCCCTTCGTCCAGATGAAAAAAGGGCAGAAGGTTGAGACCTTAACAATAGATGAGAGAAAAGAAAAACTGCAAGACTTTATGACTAAGGTTGAAGAGACATCTAAACCAGATGCGAGTATAGCGCCAGGCTTCCCTGCATCAGAGATAAAGGATTTCTCAACAACATCTGGTCAAGTAACGGATCTTGATATGTTGACTGAGAAAGAAGACTTCTTCCTTTCTTGGATTGGATCAAGCCTGGGTATCGGACTTCAAGGTGGTCTTTCTATCTTGTTCACAGAGCCGGAGATTCTTATGGACTTGTTTGACGGATGGAGACTATACAGAACGGTGCTGAATGAAAATGATAGCCTCAAAGGAAATCAGGTAAATACATGGAATGGGCAATGGTTAGCTCACCGTTATGACAAAGGTAATTTCTATCCAGAAAAACCAATGGCAGGCTTTAGTCCTTTTGAGATGACAAAAGAAGGAATGAGTGTTGCCATCCAATCTTGGACAAAAGTGCTGATAGGAATTGCATTACACTTTGATAGACCAAAGATGATGGGATATGTCTATAATTTAGGAAAGACCAATACCACTATTGGCTTTATCCCGTTTAATCTTGAACATATCAGGAAGCCTATCCAGCTTTATGCCCAACTATTTGGTGCAGAAGAAGGTAAAAATGCAGAAAGGCTATGGGGAACAGAAATAGGCTTTAGGGTTTGTTGTCAGAAAGGTGCTATCGGAATAGAAGCCATGCGTCCTAAAGGTATAAGGCAGTATATGGACGGAACCAAAATGCCAAAGAAAGTGCAAGACGAGAATCAGAAAATAACGTTCAATACATATTTAATTTGGATATTGTCTATGCTAAACAATCAAGATTTATGGAGCAAGTCCATGGAATTTGCCAAGGCCCTTCTTGATTACTCAAAATCAGGAAAGAGCAGCAAAACGGTAAATAGCCAGAAAGTTAATAACATTTTGGCTGCTACAAGCAAGAAAACATTCATTTCTGCATTGACAGAAATAGTTGGTGATAGTGAAGAACGTGAACAGATTGTAGAATTGGCTGAATTTGTTAATTCTATGCCAACGGATAACGTTCCTTACTTCTTGACTCTTCTTAGATTCTGCTTTGTATCAAATAGTTAAAACATAAAACTCATTACGATATGGAACCATACATTTATTTACGTGTTCTTAAACATGCCGAACACACTGTGTTCTGTGTAGAGGATGGTCAAAAGACTTATAGAGACCCTCTGTTCAATGGAAAGACTGTTGCCTATTCAAGTGGTCAACAAGTTAAGCGCTCTATTCTTCAGACATTGGTTGATTCGCTGGGTGAACAGTTGGCACCAGTAACATTCAACTACAACATCAACAAGAATCAGGCCCTTGAAAATAAGGAGCCTTGGTCTCCATGCGATCCTAATTATGTGGATCAGTTGCTTGGTGGTTGGATGCGTGCTGGCGATGGTATTACAAAGAAACGCCGCAGCCCATTGTCTATTTCAGCAATGAGGCCCTTGCATCCTCTGCTCGTTTCTGTTGGTAAAGAGAATCTGACTTTTGATCGCAGTGACAGACCAGACAATAATCCCATTATTGTAAGGATGGAGGGACGTGACAAACCTCTGACGGAGGAAGAGATTGAGACCTATTTGTTAAGTAACGAGCGTACAATACCTCGTCGTTCTTGGATTCCTGAAAATTCGCGTACAACAGGCCTTTTCGTATTTGACGTAGCTATTGACCTGAGAAGGTTATTCTCAGTGTCAACAAATCAGCATGAGCCAGAGATATCAACAGAGATGATAGAGGCTCTAAAAGGAAAGGGGTGGATTATAAGTAAGAATGTCTTTGGAGAGTGTCTTGTAATGCCTAAAGAAAGAAGAGATGAAATAATCCCCGCTTTGGCCCATGCATTACTGAATTGGCGAATTACTTCCAATCAGGCACGTACGTTCAGCCTGATGGAAACACTTGCTGTCGCCATTAGTGACAATGCGAACACAATCCCTGGTGCCATTCGTGCCAAGTTAATAGACGAAGGAGAACGCCCAACAGCAAAACCGATAATTGACGAAACCGCTGGAGCTGATGTGTTTGTTACGCTCCCATGCGCCAGCTATATCGTAACAGAGAACGAAAGTGCAGATGCATTGAACATGGCAGAAGAGAAACTCATTCAAATGATGAGTGACTTTGATTATGAGAATCAATGATCGTATTATATCATTCATCTAATTCATCGTACTAATGTAGAATTGAAAAGAAATAGTCATAGGCCGTCGGACAACCCGAGCTATGTTATAATCGTACTAATTTAGAATTGAAATACCAAATACGTTAGCGTTCAACGGTTGGGCCGCTTCGTCATAATCGTACTTATGTAGAATTGAAAATACTATCCCGTACCCGCTTGGTAGTCCATATTCTGATATAATTGTACTAATGTAGAATTGAAATTACGAACAGGTAAAGCTGGATTATATGACAGCCAAACGACAATCGTACTAATGTAGAATTGAAATAGCAGATAGGGATAGATTTCGTTTCACCTATCGTGATTGTAATTGTACTTAAGAAGAATTGTTTTACAAATAGAAGAAAGTATATTATGTTATATCAAACAAAGACAACGAACAGGCTACATTTTGAGGATTTGGAGCCACATCGCTTCGAAGATTTATGTTCTGAAATTCTTCAAAAAGATAGGAATTGGAAAAAGTTTTATCCTTTTGGAAGGAAAGGAACTGATGATGGCTTAGATATATTTTGCGAAGATGTAAATGGGCATAAGTGGTTCTGCCAATGTAAGAGATACAAAGAGATATCGTCAAATGATATCATGAATATCATTGATAAAATAGTCACCAAGAACGATAACGTAGATAACGGCACTATATTGTTAATCGTTGCATGTAATGTTTCAAAAAGATCAATTAAGTACTTCGAAGATTATGCATCTAAAAATCATTTCTCTGATGCTATTATTTGGACGGCTTCATATTTGGAAGCCATCCTATATAATAAATATGACTATTTACTTAATAAATATTTTGGTATTATGAACAATGGTCAGAAAGAAAAAGAAAACAGAATCCGATATGGGCATAAAGTCGAAAAGGAGTTTGCAGAAAAATTGATAGACCTCAAACCATTCAATACACCAGCAAAACTGATGGAACTAGTGGATAAACCATATTTGAAATTCAAATATGACTCCACCATAGTTCGATCCATTGATGATGAAACATATCCAGGTAGAGAGGAAAATGAAAATGCATCAGGGTGGTATAAGTGTTTTTTTTGTGATACTACGGAAAAAGGAGTAATCATATCAATTGCTCCATGGTCAAATGTAACAATAGCAATTAACAAACAAACTCAGTTATGGCGTAAGGTTGAGGAAAACGATGCAATATTCGACACAGAAATTGTTGTAGACACAGAGCCTGTAGTATTAATTCCCTATTATAATATTATAGATATTTGGGAAGAAGGAGATGACTTTTTCCCCATACCACATTTGTTTTGCAAATTTGATTTTAATTTATCACCTTTTACCGAAAAATTCTTGAAATATAGAAAACTCAATGTTTATTTTAAAGAAGGTAAGCCAATAGAACAAATGGATCTTATTAGAATTATAGATAAAGCCTAATAGAATTTGTTGGACAATTTCAATATGATGTTTTGGTTGAAAAAAGCAACGGTTATAATAGGTGTTATTGTTCTTATGCTAATCTCTATATGGGCATTGGGATTTCTCGGGCCTATTTTGGTTTCACTTGTTTTAGAGTTGCTGGCATGGTGGATAGAAAGAAGGAATAAACAGAAATAAAACTTGATTAAAAACGCCCCATCACGTAATCATGTGGGGCGTTCTAAGGATTAATCCTTTTCTTTTACAATACCTTCCTTTATTTCATCCTCGCTATTCACAGTTTTCTCCATTACCCAGTAATAGATGGGGGGCCTTGCATCAATCATGTGCGTTGAAACTAATTTCCATCCAAATTTGCCAAGATAGTTTGCTGCATCAGTAAGAGTTCGTGGATTGACTTTCTCCCCTTTGCTGTTAATGATCCACATTTGCTTGTCTTTGTCAACACCTGTAGGGGTGTCTTCACCAAAGTTAGCCCATACTTTAATTTTACCGCTGGCACCATGTTGAGCGGTCAACTCACAATAAACCTTGAATGCTCCCTTCTCTTGTGTTTGAGCTTGAATCGCTACCGTTGTGATAAAGGCTGCGATAATAAAAATAAACTTTCTCATCATACTTCTATATATTATTGGGATTAAAAACTCTAATACGAAAGAGTATCACTACCAATCTTCTACATTCGTAGGCTGCTGTTGCTTGATATTCTTATTCAGATAGTCCAGGAAGAAATAAGCATAGTTCATACATTTGCTATTGGCGTTAAGGAAGGCCATAGCGTAGCTTTTCTTGTGGTCTGAATTTTCATTGATGGGGAAGCAATCTGACACATATACCTGTTTTGAACTGCTTATTGTGACTGATGACAGTTTCAAGACTTTGTAGTCTTCGACTTTAATTGCAAACCTAACCCTGTTGGGCTTAAAGCGAATATCAAGATAAATGCTGGCATCCACCTGATTATACTCAAACCCAGAATTATATCCACCAATCTTGGGAATAAACCCTTTGAAGATTATACCATCATCTGGGCTACTGGTTTCTATATCTGCACGAGTGGCATTGCTGACATTGAAATGCCTGGCGATAAAGTCAAAGCCGATTTTACGCATGGTTGGAATACTGAGACTGTCTGTTGTAGTCATGATATAAACATACTCAAAACTACCATTGACATCCATCTTATAGATTCCCTTGTCTTTTAATTCAACCGCTCTTTTGGTATCAGAGCCCTTAACGGAGTTCCAAACCTTAGCATCTTCAAACACTTTTGGACATTCAAATGTTTGAGCTTGTGCTTGTAGGACTATACACATCATGGCTCCCAATAACAGTCTTTTAATTCTCATAAATGTTTTACTTTTAAATTTTTGCTATTAGTTGAAACAAAATAAAAACGTGGACAATCACTTCGCCTACGTTTTCCGGGTATCGCCAAACACCCCAACTGCTTTGAACGAGTAATGTGCCCACGCTGAGCGTGAGCATCCATCTTTACTCTTGCAGTTTTCTTCTATTTGGCGATTTCGGAAAACAAGATTGAAAAGCGGACGCTATTCCTTTATGTCGTTTTATCTTTTATCTATCCATTGGCGTACAGTATTTCGTTAAACTTGGTGCAAAGATACAACAAAAAAAAGAAATAGTCATTGAAAAAGGAAAAAATATGGGAAAAGGAAGAAACAATTCTTGTTTTTTCACATTGTTATTTGCTATTTCAGATAAATAATTGTAACTTTGCACCGTCATTGTTATGAATGAATATGGACTATATGCATTAAGATCCAATTTGCCAGAGGTCTATCCTTTGACATCTTTGGATGTTCACAAGCAGTTTTTCTTGATAGAAGAATTGTTGGATTTGATAGATGCGGGTGTCCTTGAGCTTTTAGACAATGGAAGTAAAGGGTGGTCTTTGGAAGAAAAGTCGGCATTTCTTCAGACGTTGATGTTGGGTCAGAACACTTCTGATTTGATAATAGATAATTCTGATATTAAGAATCGCCTTGTCATAGATGGCCAAGAATGGCTCAAAACAATATATGATTATTGTCGGAAAGGCTTTATTCCTCACCTCTCGTTTCCTTTAATTGTGGGTGTTAATGATTACAGATTCATGGAACTGCCATTGGTCGTAAGAAGACAGTTCCTTAACAGGAAGTTAGCGGCATTAACATTAAATTTTGGAGCGGATACAATTTCCAGATACAATTCTCTCAGCAACCTGATGCTTTTAAAAGGTGCCTCTGAACTGTGGAGTTTAGTTGAACATCTGTATCCAGAAAAATACCATGAATTGGAACGTGGTGCTGAAAGACTTAGGATGTCCTATTCGTATGTTTATAAGGGCATTCGCAGATATCAGGAGTTATTACTGGTGGCTTCTGTTTTAAGTGGAGCTCCTATAGATGATTTCAAGACTATAGACAAAGAATGGAATTTTGTCAATTTGAGTGCATTTATGGGCTATCTGGTTAGCTGCCCCAACTATGATCGTGATTTTGAAACCATCGCAGATTCGCATGATTTCCATTATCTTAATTATGTCGAGACTGATAGGGTATTCAAACAAAAAGAGTATCAGAAAAGGTTCTTGCTGTATCTGCTTATTGAGTCAGGAATATGGAGGTTCGAAGATGCCTCCCAGTTCTCTCAATTCCTTGATAGATTTGAATTATTGTGGAGGCTTTTGGGCAAGAAGCTGAAATCTCCAACCATCTACAATTTTTTCGCGAATTATGTATATTTTACTAATGAATTAAGAAAGGTTTAGATAATGTTACAATCTGTTCATCTTGAAAATTACAAATGCTTTGATAATTTGGACTTAAAACTAAGGAACATGACAGTTTTTGCTGGTGTCAATGGGTCTGGAAAGTCGAGCATTATTCAGGCGTTACTTTTGTTAAGACAGACACATATAGACAAGTCTGCGAATTTGAGTAAAGAATTACTTTTGAAGGGCAGCTATGTTAATCTGATAAGTGCTAATGCCATTCGAAACTTTATGAGCGATAGGGAGGATGTCGTGATTGCTGTAAATGAGGAAGGTCTGAATAGTGTGGTATTCACTATGCCTAGTATGATTCGGGATGATATTTCTTCAACAACTACCGTGGAAGGCCCTTTGGTTGAGTTTGTAGAAAAGTCAAATCTGATGGATACTAATTTCGTGTATTTATATGCAGACAGGCAGATGCCACAAGTGGATTATGACATTAAGGAACGCGATATAGTGGGAGCGTCAAGAATAGGAAATATTCATGGTAACTTGACCGCTTCCTTTCTGAATGAATGTGGAAACGTAAAAACCATCAGTATAGATGGTATGAGACACTCAAAAGCAGAAAACCTAACTGTAATTGCAAATGTTGCAGCATGGATGCAATACATAATGGATTATGATCTAAAAGTGAAGGCAGAAATGAGTGCCAGTGGAAAAAGAATAGACCTTTCTTATTTGGCAACAGTGAAAGGCAATGACATCCAAATTTCTCCTATGAATGTAGCTTTTGGAAACAGTTATCTTTTGCCTGTGGTCGTTGGAATCCTTACGGCACCGTCTGGAAGCTTGTTCATTGTCGAGAATCCCGAAGCTCATTTGCATCCTCGGGCACAAGTACGTGTTGCTGAAATGTTGGCTCGTGCCGCAAATTTAGGTGTGCAAATTCTAGTGGAGACTCATAGTGACCATTTTCTCAACTCGCTCAGATACAATGTATATAAGAACATAATTCACACATCAAATTTTGTGGCTTATTATAAGAATTCAGCTAATGATGTATTTGAAAAGGTAGAATGTGGGAGGAATGGTGATTATTTGAACGATGGCTTCCCTGATGGTTTCTTTGATGCTTCGCTTAATATGCTGACAGAAATGCGATAGAGGATATGAAAACGTTGAGAAATGGTGTGGTTCTTTCAAATGAACTATTCATAGAATATCAGAATTATCTTTCTGGTTCTGCGGATTATAGCCGAGATCTTCTAAAAAAGATTCTATCCTTTCATTTCGATGGATTTGTTTCTAATGTGAAACAGTATCAAGATTGTGGTGTAATCATACCAAAAGACATTGAAAGTGCAATGAGACAAAGTGGTCTTGTTGACCAAACGTTGGGTGACCTAGCTCGTGATTATACCATATATAAAATCATTCTTACTAATAACCCTGACAAACACAATTTCCCCTATGTCAACATTAATGATAAAGAAGAAAATGTTTCTGTTTCAGTAACAGGGTGTTTTAAAGTGGCAGAACGCAGGAGCAAGGCTGTGGAGCATATTGCAGCCTTATGTTCTGGCGCAAAAGAGCTTATAATTTACGATAAGTATTTGAATAATACTGATAGAGGCGTGTTAGATAGAATTGAATCTGTTTTGGACAGAATTATACCACAGACAACGGTTAAGGTCTTTTATGACACTCTATTGACTCGCTCTATCAAATACTTGTCAAACGCATGCCAACATAGGTCTTTTGAAAAGAAAAACTTTCCTGACCTTCATGACCGATATATCGTCATTGACAAAAGAATAGAAGTTATGTTGAGTAGTGGCTTTGACCATCTGTCATTTGACAATGGTAAAGAATTGACTTATGTAATACGGAGCATAAACAAGAAAACATTAAGATTGTCAGCGAGATAACTATCTACCTTGGCATCCTCACGCCATGCAATACTGTCGCCATCAGAGATACGGATGCCGGTTAGTTCGTTCAGGTCGATGCCTGCACTGATGTTCTGGTGGTGGATTTCCATCTCCACGATGCCGCCGTCCTCCAATAGGGCCTTGTCAGCGTCGGAGAGGAAAAGGGTGCGTGTCAGGATGGAAATGTTCTGTTTGATAATCTCCACGGGAACGGCCATCACCTGATTGATCACCTCGTCGAACTGCACAAAACAGCGTCCTTCTTTTCCCAGGTCTGCCTTTACGACGCGACCCGCTCTCAGCTGTTCCTGCTGGTCGATGCTAAACTCCTCCAGATCTTCGTCCACCCATTTGGGAATGAAGTACACATCTACTGAGCCGTCATCCAGACGGATGAGTGAGATACGGGCGTATGACAGAATCGTCTCGCCGTCGATGTTCTCAGTAACAATAGGTAACACGGGCGTAGTACGCGATGAAAGCAGACGGTGTATCACGTTTTGTGGAAGGTCCTCAATCATTTCCTGAGTGAGACCAAACTTCGCAAGGATTCCGTATGGAATTTCCTCTTGTTTGAAATGTTCTTTGTTTGCCATTTGTCTATTCAGTTTTTGTAAATGTGCTGCAAAGGTATGGCTTTATGGTGAGACGGGCTGGCAGATGAAGTTTTCGTTCGTGAATTAACACTTCACTATAGAATGACATCGTGAGTTGTTAATTCAGGGAACATAATTTATATTGGCATCGGGTTCCGATGAAAATGTGTTCCTTTGCACTCGTAATATTTTATTCATTGTTATACAATTAAAATTATCCAATGAGAAGATTTTGTTCACTCATTTTATGCGTTATCCTGGTCTGTCTGTCAGCCCAAGCGTGGGCGGCGGACAGAGATTTTTGGATTCAGCGATACCTGAGTGTATCGTATCCGTTGAAGCATGTAAAGGTCAATTCACCGTTTGGTACTCGCCGTGATCCGTTTACTGGAGCCAAGGCCTCACACAACGGTCTTGACCTGAAAGCTTATTATGAAGAGGTCTATGCCATGTTCGATGGCAAGGTGAAGAAGGTTGGTGCTGACCCTCGCTCAGGCAACTATGTGGTGCTGCAGCATGGGGAATATACCATCAGCTACTGCCACCTCTCAAAGGTCAGGGTCAGTGAGGGCGACGAACTGATAGCCGGTGACGTGGTGGCCGTCAGTGGGAATACCGGGCGTTCCACTGGAAGTCATCTGCATATCACCTGCCGCTATAAGGGCGCACTGACAGACCCCTATACATTATTATTATATATAGGGGACGTGAGGGCAGAAGCCTGTACGGCATTGTTGGGCGAGGGTGTTACAGCCGACATTGACAGCATCAGCCAGTACCAGCGGATGGATCGTAAGACGTTCCTTTCGCACTATGCCCCTGCCGCCATGGAACAACAGCGACAGTATGGCATCCCTGCCTCAGTGACATTGGCACAGATGGCCTTTGAGAGCGATTGGGGCCGTTCAGACCTGGCTCGCAAGGGTAATAACTACTTCGGTATTAAGTGTAGTTCGCAGTGGCTGGCCGAGGGGAGGCCCTATAGTCTGCACAATGATGACAAGCCGGATGAGAAGTTCTGCAACTATGCCACCGTCGAGGAGAGCATCGACCATCATTCCCGACTGTTGATGTCCGACCGTTACAAACGCTGTCATAGCTATCCCTCTACCGACTATCACCACTGGCTCCTGGCCCTGAAGGCCGCAGGCTACGCCACTGCCAGGGATTATGTCCAGCTCTGCGAACAGATTATCCGCAAATACCAGCTCTTTCGTTATGACAGACTCGTACAACCGTGAGGCTATGAGCTGAATCCTTGCTGACGGCGGTACTCGTCATAGAGCATCGCCTCGTATTCCCGCTTCCTACGGTCTTCCTCTGCTCGTCTGCGACGTTCGCGCTCACGCTTCTTCTTACGTTCACGATCCCGTTTGCGTTCTTCCTCTTCGCGGGCTTTCCTCTCAGCCTCCTTGTGTCGCTTCTCTTCACGGGTCTTACGCTCCAGTGCTTCCCGTTCCTGCATTTGCTTTTTGACCAACTCCTTCTCACGCTTGCGGCGGGCTTTCTCCTCTTTCTCTTGGCGCTTATCCTCTTCTTTCCGCTCCTTATCAGCACGAGGGGCATCCTTCTTCAGGGGCTTCTCTACCTGCTTGTGCTGCTTAGGAATCTTGTCCTTGGGCTGTTTGGTACGGGGGACATCCTTTCTTTTCTCTCTCGGTACTATCACTAACCCAATGAAGAGGATGGCCCATAGGATTATAAAGGCGGTAAAGGACAGTATTTTATCTATCATATATTTCTTCTTTATTAAAGATTAAATACTTTAGTGTATCAATAGCCACCTTCGGTACATATCTTGTCATAGAGGGTTTTCGTATCTTCTCCGGCTCCCATCAGCGGCAGGATTACCTTTGCAGCCTGATAGAGTTGTAGCCATTGCTCTGGCGTGGTGTCAGCCCACCTTGCATCTTTGGCCCGGTCTCTGTTGTAGGCGTAAAGGGCTGCGGATAACGAGAAGTTCTTGGCCAGTGTTCTCTCCCATATCTTGGGCTTGAAGTAAGTCCAATAGTCGTTGTACCTGTTGACAGGATCTACCTGACTGGCGTGGGTGTATCTCAAATAGCCCTTAATCCATTTGATACGGTCGCTCTTGTTCATGTGCTCCATTGCATCAGCAATCATCTCTGCCCTTTTCTGGTGTATCAGACTGAAGCAGACACAATAGGGCTGCAGGTCGGGTGGGAAATAGGTCATGTAGTAGATGGTGTCGCTGTCCTCGAACTTCCTGATAGTGCAGGCGTAAGTCTCAAAGCCATGAGGCGTTCTCTTGATCCACTTGACCTTATAGCCCTTCTTGGGAAATGGGCGATTTGTGTTCTGGGCTGTCGATGGCATTGCCACCATCAGCATCAGTAAAAGCATAAGTTTCTTCATTTTCATCATTGTTTAAATGGTTGCAAAATTAACAATATCCTCGCATCTGTCGGCATTTTAACACTTTTATTTCCTAACGAATTGTGACGCATACCGCTTGCACATCGGTAATGGCTACATGGTCAATGTCAGACCCATCCCACGTGATGGCTTTGACTGGTTTCAGTGTCTTGATGTCGTTCTCCTGGTCATATACGAACATGACTTCATAGGCAAGCGTGTCTGTTATCTCAAAGTAGATACACCATCCCTCGAAGTCAAGTGTGTCAGGCTCAATGATGTCAGTTGCTTCGTTTCTTTTGGATTTACTGAGGGTGTCCAGCGAATCATTGATGACGGCCGTCTTTCTAATGACTGTACCATCAGACTTGAATTTGCAAATAATCGTTTTCATATATCTTATTCCTTCTTGGTTATTACTAATGTTTCTCCGCTGTCGTTGTATAGCGCAAAGGCACTTTTGAAGAGTTTCTTGCATCGACGTGGTATGTTCGCCCATGTGTGATGCGCCTCATTCCACTGGATGCACAGGCCTCGGTCGCTATGACAGGAAATGCCTGGCACGCTGGTATTGCCAGTAATGAGGAAGGGGCATGTTCCACAGATGCCCGGTTCCTCATAGAAGTCGAATCCATTGATGTTCACCATATCAGTTGTGTTTTCTGAGCCATTGTTTGAACTCTTTGGAGTAGGGAAGGGCATAGCGCATATCCCGCATTCCCATGTTCTTGATTTCTGCCGGTACGCTCTTTGCCTTCCAATTGTCGGCAATCCACTGGTTATACTCTGCAGCCACTTCCTCGTCGAGGATGCGGGCCTCTGAGGACATCGCCCAAATCTTTTGCTTGATGTTCTCGAATAACTGTTCCTTGGTCTCACCGAACACATAGCATGTAGTGCTGCCTATCCCTGCACTTGCATTGTTCAGATTCTCGTCTCTCCAGATAATAGGCTGGAATGTGATTTTTACGCACTTGTTCATTGTTGTATTTATTTATATGTTATGAATTGATTCCGTTTATACCTTGCCGTTCTCCCGATAGCTGTAATAGTTCTCCGTACACACGATAACATGGTCGGCGAAATAGATGCGCATCAGCTTGCAGGCGTTCTGGATTGCCTTCGTTATCTCGTCATCCATCCTGCTGGGGCAAGTGTTCTCCGAGGGGTGGTTATGGCAGACGGTCAGGATGGTGGCGTTGTTGAGTACTGCATACTTCATGATCAGGCGAATGTCCATCAAGGTCTCTGTGATGCTGCCCTGCGACAACTTGATATGCTTAATCAGTCGGTAGTTCTGGTTCATCAGGAGCAAATGGGCTTCCTCCACTTTGAGATCCTGGCAGAACGGGCGCATGAACTGGTGTACTCTGAAAGCCGTTGACAGGTCCGGATGGTCACCCATCTGCGCCATCTGCCTGCGCTTGCCTAACTCGATGGCTGCCATGATGCGGCAGGCGATACTTGTGCCGATACCCTCCGTCTCGCAAATCTCGTTGAACTCAGCCTTGCCCAGTTCATGGAGGTTGTTCTGATGGTCTGCCAACAGGTGCTTGGCGATGTCCACAGCCGAAGCCTTGTGCGTACCGCTGCCAATCACGATGCTCAGAAGTTCTGCGTCTGTGAGTGCGTTTGTTCCTAACTCAATCATCTTGTCTGAAGGTCTGTCCTCCATGCTCCACGAACTGATCGGGAGTCTTTTTACTGCTGCTGTCTGCATAGTCTTGAATATTTAGTGTTTATAATGTTTCGTATGTCCGAGTGCGATACCGCCGATAACCTTGGCTCCCGTCTCTTCCACCATCTTGGCGAACTCCCTCATGCTCTTGCCGCTGCTGACAATATCGTCGAAAAGCAGGACTCTGGCAGAAGCGTTGAACATGTCCGGGTCGAGGTGTATCTCCTCGTTGGCTGCATCACACACCAAGTGCGCCTTGCTGCGGTGCAGTTTCGAGCGTTTGCCGTTGATGATGATATGTCCGTAGGCGTTGGTGGCTCCCGTGCGTTCACACACCATTTGAGAGAAGTTGCGATACCTCAGTGTGTTGGCGCGGTTACAGCTGGCGGGAATACATGCGAAGACCACGTTCTCCATGTTGGTCATACTCAGAGCCAGGCACACCTCCCTTGCTGCCCTCTTCTGTGCTGCCGACCTGCCGCTCTTGAAACTGAGGATGTAGTCGTGGGTTATCTGCGCCTCGAAGCTTGCATGTCCGAGGTAGCGGTTGGGGGTGTATGTGTTTAAGCAAATCGTCATATCGCTTGTCTTGATTTTATTGCCTACGGAGGAACGGGAAACCTTACTTTTTTGTTCAGGTTCATCTTGCCTGACACGTAGTTTTTTTTAATTCATTGTCTGCGTTATCGCGGTTTAACCTTTACTGGTGCTGAAAGTGCGGAATGGTCAGGCAATCAAATCCAAGAAATCCAGTGCAATTTTTCGTAGAATACCCAAATACGTGCATTTGGGAAGTCTGCTGCGAAAAATTCCTCTGGATAGGGAGCCAGCGACTGGTTATTGGTGGATTGCGCATTCTGCTAACTTTGCACCCGTAAAGGTGTTAAGAACCGAATAACTCTGACAGGAAAAAACTGCGAGATGTCAGGTGGTCAAGATGCAGCACAACGTAAATCGCGTTAAATTGCATCAAAGATGCCATAGAATACCGCCAATTCAAAATAATTTCGTACCTTTGCACGCAATTAGTATCAGTATGCTCAAGCAGATAGTAGTAGATAAGGTCATGGCACGACAGCTGTGGAAGTTGGGATTCAAGGAACCCACTTTATCTTACTATAATGTGGATGGGCAGTTACAGAATGCCGAAGGCGACACCCTGGAACTGAAAGACTACAATGCCCCCAAGGAAACACGCGGTCGCGGTGCCAGATGCTATTCAGCCCCCACTTTATCAGCCGTCCAGGACTGGCTGCGCCGGAAGAAGCACCTTGAATTACTGGTTTGCCGTGATACCTTCTTTCAGAACACGGGCGACTATTATTGCCGTCTCATCCGGCTTTCCGATGGGTTAAGCCGTGACACCCATCCCCGCAAGTCCTACGACCAGGCCTTGATGGATGGCATCAAGCAGGCTATTGCACTGCTTTCTTTAAAATTCAGCTGACTACACTCCGAGTTCCAAACTCCATTCATAGACGGGCTGAATCTTCATCTTATGACCATCCTCCTCTATTTCGCCGCTCGCATGGTCGGTGAGTACAAAGAAAATCTGTAAAACGCGATATTATACATAATAACGCTGCAATTTGTAGTTTTGTCGGGAAAGGACTACACGGACATAGTGCGCTCAACAATCTCCTGAATAAACTCCGATTTCATCTGATTATAGTAGTCTTTATATCATTCCTCAAAACAAACAAATTTCACCTAATAATATATAAAAGGTATAGACAAAGGGAACGATATCACATAATAATTCGTAAATTTGCACAGTCGAATTAGAACTAAGAGTGTGTCCGACATTCAACAGGACAAGGCGTGTGTATAAAATATCAAAATGATTTGAGTGCATAGACCTCAGTCAGAACGACAAATATAACATGGTATAATTT
>Ga0256404_1002192_pt1 | contig 44106 bp, 41 predicted proteins | sample RumenRJG_01DNA_FD_185990 | JGI IMG/M metagenome (GOLD analysis project Ga0256404, IMG submission 185990) | Bovine rumen microbial communities from Lethbridge, Alberta, Canada - RJG_01 | ecosystem: Host-associated > Mammals > Digestive system > Stomach > Rumen | place: Canada: Alberta | collected... | reverse complement strand
CAGGATTGTTGTCAAGTTGATGTTCTATGCTGTCGAGTGAATCCGTTGCTTCCTCGATTTTCTCAACCGTTGCTTTCAGACCCTTGACCTCCAACTGCTTTTCTTCAATCTCCCTGTCAAGCTCGGCAACCTCTTTGGCTCGTTCCTGCTTTTTGTAATCAAGGACGGACAAGTGCTGCTCGTGGGTACCTTTCTGTTCCCACTCGATACCGTGCCGCTCCATAATCTGAGCGAGGACTTTCTTTTCGGAAAGTATCCAACGATTCAGCTCGTTGTCGCTCTTTCCCTCGCCTTTGAAGCCCATATTGAGCATTGCCTGTTTTAGCGACACTCGTGTTTCCAAACCTCGTTTGCTGTCGGTGGTGAACGGTACAAAATCTATATGGATATGCGGCGTTGCTTCGTCCATATGAAGGTGAGCAGAGAACACTCTCAGGTAAGGATTACGTTCTTGGAAGCCCCGATAGTATTCGTCGAGGACTGTCCTCGCAAGCTCAGCGTGCTCTCCTGTCGCTGACATATCGTCCTTGTTGCCGATTTGGAAGATGATTTCGTGGAACAGCTTTTCCTGTTTTCCGGACTCGATATGCTTATAGTAATCGGCTATCTTTCTGTCCTTGCGTTTCTGTTTATCGTTGTACTGTTTCAGAGCTTCGTCAAACATTTCGTGATACACTTTCTTGATCGGCTCGTTACAGTAATCTATATTGAGGTGGGTGCGTTCGCTGTCCACATTCTCCGCTGTGAAAGTGCGGCTGTTGTGCGTGACGGAGCCTTTACCCACCATTGCGCTAATCGTTCTCTTCATTTATCTACCTCAAATCTGTATTAAAATATAGTTATCTCACTGAATTATCTCTAACTCAGGTTCTGTTACTCTTGCCAAGAGTAACGCAAAAGCACTTTTGACAGCAGGGCTATCAAAAATGCAACCTGCGAGCAGGTTTTGCGCTCTCCGAGGGGCAAGGGCAGCCCTTTGAAAAGGGTTCCCTGCACCCAGCGGAAACTTTTGTATTGTCACTTCCCGAAAAGGAACATTGCAAGATTGCAGGTATCTATACTGCTGCAATGTTGCAACCTTGACTATGCGGCAAGCTGCCAATACCACTTCGAGCCTATCTTGATTGACTGAACATCCAAACTCTTTTTCACTGTGTCAAGTATCCGCTTGGAGATACCCATACTCTCAGCTTTTTGTTGAATGACCTGCTGCGGACACTTTCCCTCAGCAAGACAATCGGTAATCAGGCTCTCAGCCATTTCCGATTTTTTCTGTCGGCTGAAACCGCTGAGTAAATCGTCAATGGAAATATCGTAGTGACCGATCCAGCGGAAGCCCGTCTCCTTGTTCAGTTCAAAAGCAATCGGCTCGCCTTCGGGAGCGAGAGAGGATTTTTGATGTGCCATCACTCGTGTTTCGGGGCTGTCCTTCACTCTGCCGACAACCAACACACTTCTTGCCGTTGCTTGAAAATCCACAGAGCCAAGTCCACGGTAGTTCGCTTTTGTCCCTTGCATTTTATTCAAATGCCCGACAAGGATAATCGCACACTTGTATTTCTCGGCGATGCGCCCCAGCTGTGAAAGAATGCTCCGCACTTCGTTAGCACGATTCATATCAACCTTTTCTCCGAGATACGCCTGCATAGGATCGAGGATAATCATTCGTGCGCCCGTCTCCTGAATTGCCCGCTCTACTCGTGCGTCGAGCATCGTCAACGGTACTTCCGATTCGTCAATGACCTTAATCTGAGTACAATCAGCGTTGCCTGAGAGCAAGCGTGGTTTTATCGTATCCCCCAAGCCATCCTCGGCGGTCTGGTAGATGATACTGATCGGCTCACGCTCGGTGTCGTCACAGGGGAGCTTATCTCCCCGTGACAACAATGCTGCAAGCTGTAAAATCAAAGTCGTTTTGCCTTCGCCTGGGTCGCCATGTATGATTGTAAGCTTCCCGAAGGGAATGTACGGATACCACAGCCATTCGATTTCCTCGACGGCTACCTCGTCCATTCCGATGATTTTTAATTCTGCCATTTACATATACCTCCTGTAATTTTTTCAAATCTATTGAATTTACAGAAGGAATCGGGTATAATACATTTGTTAGGTATGAGTGGCTGTCCTGCTTCTGCGCCAACAGAAGCGTTGTGGACAGTCATTTCATTTATCCGCATATACCTTCCTCCTTCATTCCATTGAGCGTGATTGTAATCAACTCGATATTGTCAAGCAGTTCATCACGGATATTGCCGCCCGCTTCAATGCGTTTCAGCTCCTCCAAGACTAAGGCAAGCTGCGTTTTCAACGCCTTATATACCCTCGGATTGCCCTGTACCACAATGTCACGATTCATACATTTGCGGTAACAATACTCCTGCTTAGGCAAGCCTGAGAGAGCAACGGCAGTGTTGATCTGCTCGTTTTCCTCGGGTGATACCCGAAACCCTACTGTGATGTTTCGCCAACGGTTGTGTTCATCTCTGTTTTTAGCTGACATTTTTGAAATCCATCCTTTCCTGATCTAATCGTTGTACCATTTCTGTCTGCCTTGATGGAAACAGATGGGCGTATCTCAACGTAATCTCGATACTCTCGTGACCGAGCCTGTCCGCAATCGCTACGGGAGTAAAACCCATATCAATCAAAAGTGAAACGTGACTGTGACGTAAATCGTGAATTCTGATGCGCTTTACACCTGCTGCTTTTGATCCTCTGTCCATCTCGTGATGAAGATAGCTTTTTGTCAGCGGGAAAACACGGTCTTTCTTTTTCAGCCCGTAAAGCGTACCAAAGTAATCCTGCATTTCCTCACACAGAAACTGCGACATTTTGATGACACGGTTGCTCTTTTTGGTTTTCGGTGTAGTAATAACATCCTCGCCGTGTAAACGCTGATAGGATTTGTTGATTCTCACCGTACTGTTATTGAAATCGAAATCCGCAGCCGTCAGGGCTAAAAGCTCGCCCTCTCGAATACCGCACCAATACAGCATTTCAAAAGCGTAGTAAGAAACAGGCTTGTCCATCATTTCCTCGGCAAAGCGTTTGTATTCGTCCTTTGTCCAGAAGTTGATGTTTGCACCGTCCTTGTCGCCCATACTGCCCGCTTTGGCGGCAGGATTGGAACGCAAGTCATAATGCTTAACAGCGTGATTGAAAATAGCGCTGAGCTGATTATGGACGGTCTTTAGATAAGTCTGCGAATACGGTTGCCGTTTTTCGTTGCGGTAGGCAAGAAGCTCATTTTGCCAAGCGATAACATCCTTGGTTGTAATCTCGCTGATATTCCGCTTTCCGAAATACGGCAGGATTTTGGTTTTGATGATATGCTCCTTAGTCAGCCAAGTGTTTTCTTTCAGGCGTGGGCGTATATCCTTTTCATAAAGCTGTGTAAAGGCTTCAAAGGACATATCCATATCAGCGGCGTTCTGCTGCTGAAAGGTACGTTCCCACTCCTGCGCTTCACGCTTGGTGGAAAAACCTCGCTTGCATTTCTGCTTGCGCTCGCCTTTCCAATTCACATATCGAGCCATCACATACCAAGTGTTATTGCTCTCGTTCTTAAATACAGGCATTGTTGAAATTCTCCTTTCCGACTCCGTAGAGCCTTTCGTTGAAGTATTGTCTGTTTACTCTTCCTGAGATAGTGACGAAGCCCTTTGCTTTCAGCTCATTGTTAAGTTGCTTAATAATTTTATAAGCATACGAAACAGATACATCAAGCTCAGTGGCTACCTCCTCTACTCTCATAAATTTATTCTCCATAGCATTTGTCCTTTCTTTATGATTTTTGATAAATGGATGTAAATAAACGCAGAGTTGTGCCGTTCTACCCGCACGTCTTTCCTGCCCCCTTGTTGTCAGGAGCGTTATCTCGCTCGCTCTTGCCTATGCAAGAGGTCCTGGCGGAGTATCCCGTGCAGACGGTCATTCAGTTGTATATAAATATAGCAGGTAACGCTATAAGTTTAGTATAATACACATATATGTTTATGTCAAGGGGTTTCAGAAAAAATAATTAAACTTTTTTATTTACATTACTCTTGACGACATTAAACTTATATGCTATTATAATTACAAGAAAATTCGACAAGGAGTGAGAATAATGGCTATTGGCGAAAGAATCCGCTTTATCCGTAATCTCAGAGGAATGACACAGAAATATTTAGGTATAATGGCAGGCTTGCCTGAAAGAACTGCCGACATCCGTATGGCGCAGTATGAAGCGGGAACAAGAACGCCGAAGGAAGATTTGACTAAGGCTTTGGCTCACGCTTTGGATGTGTCGCCCGACGCTTTAACCGTTCCCGATATTGATACCTATATCGGTTTAATGCACACGCTGTTTGCTTTAGAGGACATATACGGTCTGACGATTGAGAAAAGAGACGGAGAGATCCTTATGCGCATTGATCCGTTCAAGAGCAGAGAAGCAAGAAATCTTTTGGATGAGCTTCCGAGTTGGTGCGAAATGCGTGAAAAATACCGCAAGGGCGAAATCAGCAAGGACGATTACGACAAGTGGCGCTATAACTATCCTAAGTATGATACGTCCGGGCATTGGGTGAAAGTGCCGTCTAAAGAGCTGAGCGACGCACTGATTGAGGCGTTCAAAGATATAATCAAAGAGTGATACAAATCGAAGTATGTGGAGGGTAAGAAAATGAAAGAGTTATGGAACAGATATTTAAAGATACCGGCATTCTTATATTTCATGCTTTATACATTAGCTACTATAGCAAACAGCATATTCTATCTTGTTCAAGGTACATATGAGGATCCTTCCGGAAATTGGCACGAAATAGATAGAGCCGTATTAGTTCTTATAGTGGTAATAGCTTTTGCGCTTATCAGATATATTAAAATAAAGAATTTCTTGTTGAAGGTATTAACTGTTTATGTTCCTACAATGCTTCTTGTTTTCATATATGTATTTATAAGAGGACTTACAGTTGAACTTGCAGGTTCGGCATATAGAGATGTCTTTATTAATTATACAGCAGGATTTATTATAGTATCGATTATTGTCTTTATTATAACTATAATTAGAAAAAAGAAGAGTACAGCTATTAGTGATAAACAGACGAGAAAATAAAAATTAATACTGTTTAGCAAAATCGTTTCTGTCTATCACGATTAATAACGACAAAAAGCCCTTAGCTGCATTTGTACACAGCTAAGGGCTTCATCATATGGATTTTTACAGTCACAATCCAAAGAATGATTATTCCTTTATCCCACAACCACCTGATTCACAGAATAATTGCGGTAATAGCGACTGTTATCAAATTGTTATCAAAAGCAACGCAAAAGGCTCGTAACCTCGCATAAATACTGGGTTTTCGGCGTTTTACATATCACTCCCACTCGATGGTGGCGCAGGGCTTGGGGGTGAGGTCGTAGAGCACGCGGTTGACGTTCTTTACCTCAGCGGTGATGCGCTTGGTGATGTGCTCGAGCAGCTCGAAGGGTACGTCCTCGACGGTGGCGGTCATCGCGTCCTTGGTGTTGACGGCGCGCAGGATGACAGGCCAGCCCTCGGTGCGCTTGCCGTCGGTCACGCCGACACTCTTGAAATCGGGGATCGCGGTGAAGTACTGCCACACCTTGCCCTCAAGGCCGTTTTTCGCGAACTCTTCGCGCAGGATCGCGTCACTTTCGCGGACAGCCTCCAGACGGTCGCGGGTGATCGCGCCGAGGCAGCGAACGCCCAGTCCGGGGCCGGGGAACGGCTGACGGAATACCATGTTGTCGGGCAGACCCAGCGCCTTGCCGACGACTCTGACTTCGTCCTTGAACAGGAGCTTGACAGGCTCTACCAGCTCGAACTGCAAGTCTTCGGGCAGACCGCCGACGTTGTGATGTGCCTTGACGCCGTCAGACTCGAGAATGTCAGGGTAGATCGTACCCTGCGCGAGGAACTCGATACCGTCGAGTTTTCTGGCTTCTTCCTCAAAGACGCGGATGAACTCTGCGCCGATAATCTTGCGCTTCTTTTCAGGCTCGGGAACGTTCGCGAGCTTGTCGAGGAAGCGGTCGACCGCGTCGACATAGACGAGGTTCGCGTTCATCTGGTTGCGGAATACTTCGACAACCTGTTCGGGCTCGCCCTTGCGCAAAAGTCCGTGGTTGACGTGAACGCAGACGAGCTGCTGTCCGATCGCCTTAATCAACAGCGCCGCGACAACAGAGCTGTCGACGCCGCCGGAGAGCGCGAGGAGAACCTTTTTGTCGCCGACTTGGGCGCGGAGTTCCTTGACCTGCTCGTCGATAAAAGCCTGAGCAAGCTCAGGGGTGGTGATTCTTTCCATGGTTTCGGGTCTTACATTTCCTGTCATAATAACCTCCCAAAATAGTTGTCATTGCGTGGTTCGCCAAGGAACCGTGCAATCTCAACCGAATGATTAGTTAGATTATAGCAAAAGTGCGGTTTATCGTCAATATTTGAATCAAAACTGGCTTGATAAATAATGCTCAAAGTATTTGCAATATGGGATTTCTTTTTTTAGTAAAAGCGTAGACATTTTATTTTTCTAATGATATAATTCCTTATATATGGCATTGATGGCGGTAAAAAGGAGAGGTTGTATTGGCGTTTATAGATAAGTATATTAATGATGATATAAAAGAAAAGTTTGAGTTTCTTGATTATGGACATGCTTTAGAAATACTGCATGAGAGTTTTTATGATGAATGGTGTGAAATTCAAAAGGCGTTAAAGGACCTGAAACTTACTGTCAATGACATTACAAAAGCCGGAGGTAATGAATCTCCAATCCCAAAGAAATTTGATGATGTTTTATATCCGTTGGGATGGAGAGAAATACGGATTTCTGGAGACTTAATAGTAAAAAAATATCCGAGACAAGTGGCGCAACGCAGAGGGCGTTTTGCAAAGGAACCCTTTGAAATCGACACGATCAAAGGGTACATTGATGGACACAATATTGACTTTTTAAAAAACAGAGTGGCTTTTGATTTAGAATGGAATAGTAAAGATCAAACATTTGATAGGGATTTATTAGCAATGAGGACCTATTTTGATTGTGGTTTGATAGATGTTGGAGTAATAGTAACAAGATCAGAAGAGTTGAATGACATATTTAAAGAAATTGGAATTATGGCGAAATATGGAGCATCCACAACTTGGTTAGGAAAACTGCAATATCGCCTGGATAGCAGGCGCAACGGAGGCTGCCCTATATTAGCTGTGGGCATACGAAAGAGGTGCGTTGAAGGATATGAGTAATATAGAAGATACGATCAAGGATTTTTTAACGTTTACTAACGGAAAAAAGTATAATACGATTTATGCTGATCCGCCTTGGCAATTCCAAAATCGAACAGGTAAAGTAGCACCGGAACATAAAAGGTTGAATAGATATGAAACATTGTCTCTTCAAGATATTAAAGCTTTACCTGTAGCGGATATTGCAGATGATAAGGCACATTTATATTTGTGGGTACCTAATGCTCTTTTACCTGATGGATTAGCTGTAATGGATGCGTGGGGATTTGAATATAAAGGAAATATCGTGTGGGAAAAAATTCGCAAAGACGGATATCCCGATGGGAGAGGAGTAGGCTTCTATTTCCGTAATGTTACTGAATTATTGCTTTTTGGTATAAAGAAAAAGAGTGCGCCAAATCGAACATTAGCACCGGCACGATCACAGGTTAACTTGATTAGATCACAAAAGAGAGAACATAGCCGAAAACCGGATGAAATAATCCCTATTATTGAAGCATGTAGTTTACCGGCACGAATAGAATTGTTTGCTCGTGGAGACCGTGAAGGTTGGGATATGTGGGGGGATCAGGCATCATCAGACTATGAACCCACATGGAGCACCTATAGCAATCATACAAAAGCAAAGAAAGAAGCACAAAATAACATTAATAATATAGCTGTAAATCAATAGAAAAAGGGAGACTGTTTGTTCGCAGTCTCCTTGTTTATTTCCCGTCCCAGAGGTATTTTGCGAGGTCGACTCTGCCGTCGGTGAACGCGACGCCGTCCTCCTGCAACAATGATATTTGCTCGTTGATTCCGCCGAAGGCGAAGGCGCGGGACGGCTCGCCGTAGCGGTTGACCACACGGTAGCAGGGGATGTGCTCGGGGTCGGGGTTGACGTGCAGGGCGTAGCCCACCACGCGGCTCCATCGCGGGTTGCCCGCGAGCATGGCGATCTGTCCGTAGGTCGCGACCTTGCCGCGCGGGATTTTGCGCACCACGTCATAGATCAGTTCAAAGGAGTTCTTCATAGCAGTTTCAACTTTCATTATAATATTTTAGCATAACAGCGGATGCTTAGCAACGGAAAGGTTTGGCATTTCTCGTGCGACAGCATATGGAAAAGCCCTCAGCGAAAAGGATAACAGCTAAGGGCTTTGATGTTGGTTGTATGGTAGATGTCAAAAATCCTTCTGCAAAATCTCCGCTTTGGTCAGTTCGCGGTTTTCGGTTAACTCACTCCCACTCTTAAGTGCAAAGCAATCATTAAACAACTTCGTTTAATAAATATTGCTTCTCGTGTGAAAATATGGTTTCGATTATACATTTTTGTTTAGTTATCACAGCTTGTGCTATCAAAAAGCTATCAGTCATTTGCTATCATTCGTAGCTTGGTTTATTTCTGATCACTTTTGGTTTATTATAGCATAGCTGTCCTTTAAAATCAACACTTTAAAGTGATAAAATAATTATGCTTTATGAACCAAGCAACTAATCGAAAAAGTGTCACGTTTTTAGGCTTAAAAAGGTACTGTTTATGCGCCTTTTGGGAAGCAAAATCTGTTATGAAGGGTAAATGTGTTTAGGCGTTACGGATAATCTTAAAGCATAGATATAATCATTTTTTCAAGTAATATCTGCAATGACCTTTCGGACAATCATTTTAAATATCGAACACAATTTCCTTTATTCGTATTTTCCGTTCTTTTGTTTTACATATTCATATACTTTTTCTGACCATTCCCAGATATCCTTACAATTATTCGGGATGAAATGAACCTTTGCCTTTAATTCCTCGGGAATATGAACAGCTAAAGCCTTATAATGATTTGTCGGTGCTATGATTGCAGAAACCCAATCCTCAAGCACAACTTCATTTTTGATTTTTAACGGCAGAACGCCCTCGAAAACCGCGTCGGGGTGCTTGATAAGCTTATCATACCGAAAGAAAAACCGCACGCCCGGCGTGAAGCCTGTGCTCAAATCATTCTCGTCGGGAAACCTTCCGAGCTTTCTTTCCATCACCAGACGATCGCCCGCCTGACAGTTACCCCAAGCAAACATGATGTATTCAAAATAATCCGCAGGATCATTCGCAGCATTTCTGCGCTCTGTTCTGAGTTTTTCAGCACTCATCCTGCGCGCCAAAACGGGAGACAACAGGCTTCCGCAATCCAAAATTTTTATTGCATTATCAACCGAAGTAGTGTGGCACACAAAATCGGTCATACACCCCTTGTATTTCGGGCAGGCGGTGCATTCCTCGATCTTTTCGGGAGGTGCAATACGAACACCGCTTTGATAAATTTGTCTGTAACGGTTAATTGCATCAATTATATCTTTTTCGGCTTCGATTTTACAGCTCCTGCCGTTGGCTTTTTCGTATTCGATAAAGTCTAACACCGTCTGCATTTCCCAATCGGTAATATCGGGAAATCGGGACAGCTTTTTGTAAAACACGCCATCCCAACATTCTGTTATGTCAAATTGTCCTATTTTAATCAGCAACTATCTTTCCTCCGCAATCAAAAAGGATAACAGCTAAGGGCTTTGATGTTAGTAGTATGGTAGATGTCAAAAATCCTTCTGCAAAATCTCCGCTTTGGTCAGTTCGCGGTTTTCGGTTAACTCACTCCCACTCCACCGTGCCGGGGGGCTTTGAGGTGATATCGTAGACGACGCGGTTGACGCGGTCGACCTCGTTGATGATACGGTTTGACACCCTGCCGAGGATATCGTAGGGAATCTTTGCCCAGTCGGCGGTCATGAAGTCGTCGGTGGTGACGGCGCGGATCGCGACCAGCTCGCTGTAGGTGCGGCTGTCGCCCATAACGCCGACGGTCTTGACGCCGGGAAGCACGGCGAAGAACTGGCTCATCTCGCTAGAGTAGCCGCATTTGTCCATCTCGTCGCGCAGGATGGCGTCAGCTTCCTGCAAAATACGGACGCGCTCGGCGGTGACCTCGCCGATCACGCGCACGCCCAGTCCGGGGCCGGGGAACGGCTGCCGCCAGACGAGATCGTGGGGGAGACCGAGCTTCTCGCCGACAGCGCGAACCTCGTCCTTGAACAGGTCTTTGAGCGGTTCAATCACGTCCTCAAAGTGAATATCCTTCGGAACGCCCACCTGATTATGGTGGGTTTTGATTTTGGAAGCGTCGCCCTTGCCGCTCTCGATACGGTCGGGGTAGATGGTGCCCTGGGCGAAGAAGCCGGAGCCGTAGCTCTCGCGAATTTTGTTCCAGAAAACGTTGTAAAACTCGGTACCGATGATGGTGCGCTTTTCTTCGGGATCGGTCACGCCCTTGAGCTTGGAAAGGAACTCGTCCTGACAGTTGATGCGGACAAAGTTCATGTCAAAAAGCTCTGTGAAGGTGTTCTCGACAAAGTCGCCCTCGTCCTTGCGCATGAGACCCTGGTCGACGAAAACGCAGGTCAGCTGTTTGCCGACGGCTTTGGAGATCAGCGCCGCGGCGACGGAGCTGTCGACGCCGCCCGAAAGTCCGAGCACAACGCCTTTGTCGCCGATGGTCTCACGCAGTTCTTTGACGGTATCTTCGATGAAGCTGTCCATCTGCCAGTCGCCTTTGCAGCCGCAGACCTTGTAGAGGAAGTTGCGCAGCATTTGCTTGCCGTATGCGGTGTGGGTGACCTCGGGGTGGAACTGCACGCCGTAGAGCCCTCGGCTTTCGTCGCACATCGCGGCAGTGGGGCATTTTTCGGTGGTCGCGATGGTGGCAAAGCCCTCGGGAGCACAGGGGATGTAGTCGCGGTGGCTCATCCAGCAAACGCTTTTCTCGGGGATATCGGTGAAAAGGACGTTGTCCCTGACGGTGACCTCGATCTTGCCGTACTCGCTGCTGTTTTCGGCGCTCTCTACGCCGCCTCCCGCCATGAAAGCCATCAGCTGACAGCCGTAGCAGATACCGAGGATCGGTATACCCGCGTCGAGAATAGCGGGGTCGTAGTGGGGAGAAGCGGGATCGTAGACGCTGTTGGGGCCGCCCGTGAAGATGACGCCCTTGTAGCCTTCGGCTTTGATCTCGTCCACGGTGATTTTGTTGTAGGGTTTGATCTCAGCATAGATGCTTTGTTCGCGCACGCGGCGCGCGATGAGCTGGTTGTACTGACCGCCGAAATCCAGAACTAAGATTTTTTCCATATTACCACTCCTAATAAAAAATGTCATTGCGAGGCTTCTGAACATGCGTGTTCAAAAGCCGCGGCAATCCCACAATGAGGGAGAACGACCTCTCCGACAAGGGGATTCCCACGTCGGGGCACTGCCCCTCCTCGGAATGACATTGTTGTTGATTGATTAAATATTGATCTCCGCGTTCTCGCGGCTGATGTTTGCAAAGAGGGGGCGGGTCTTGTCGACCAGCGCCTGTACTTGCGCGGGACATCTGCCGATATACGCGCTCGGGTTGAGCACGTCGGTCATCTCGTCCTCGGTCAGGGGGAACTCGGGATCGTCAGCGAGCATAAGCAGCAGGTTGCACGCCTCGCCCTTGTCCATGCCGGCGATCGCCTCCATCGAACAGCGGCGGATGATCTCGTGCAGCGCCTGACGGTTGCCGCCGCGCTTGACGCCCTCCATCATGAGGTTTTCGGTCGCGATGAACGGCAGATAGGTCATGACGGTCTTGTTGATGACGTCGGTGTTGACGTAGATATCCGCGGTGACCTTTTGCAGGATACGCAGCACCGCGTCGGCACACAGGAAGCCCTCGGGGATGGAGATGCGGCGGTTGGCAGAGTCGTCAAGGGTGCGCTCCATCCACTGGACAGAGACGGTCATCGGCGCGTTTAAGGCGTCCGCCATCAGATAACGCGACAAAGAGCAGATACGCTCGCACATCATCGGGTTGCGCTTGTAGGGCATCGCCGAGGAGCCGACCTGCGTTTTTGCGAACGGCTCAAAGAGCTGGCGGTCGTGCTGCAACAGGCGCATATCGGTGGCGAATTTGTGCGCGGACTGGGCGATAGAGGACAGGGCGTTGAGAATACGGCTGTCCACCTTGCGCGGATAGGTCTGACCCTGGACGTCGAAGATTTCGTCAAAGTCAAAGGCGGACGCGATCTTTTTGTTCAGCGCGTCGATCTTCTCGCCGTCGCCGTCAAACAGCTCGACAAAGCTCGCCTCTGAGCCTGTCGTGCCGCGGCAGCCGAGGAACTTGACGTTTTTGATCGCGAAGTCGATCTCGTCGAGGTCGGACACAAAGTCCTGTAGCCAGAGGGACGCGCGCTTGCCGACGGTGACGAGCTGGGCGGGCTGGTAGTGGGTGTAGCCGAGGGTGGGCATGTCCTTGTACTTTTCACAGAAGTCGGAGAGGTTCGCGATGACCTTCAGCAGCTCAGTGCGGATGTACAGCAGCGCGTCGCGGTAGAGCACGAGGTCGGCATTGTCGGTGACATAGCACGAGGTCGCGCCAAGGTGGATGATACCCGCCGCAGAGGGTGCAACTTTGCCGTAGGCGTGGATATGCGCCATGACGTCGTGGCGAAATTCTTTCTCTTTCTCGGCGGCGTAGGCAAAGTCAACGTCGGTGACGTGGGCTTCGAGATCGGCGACCTGCTCAGCGGTGATGGGCAGACCGAGCTCGCTCTCGGCGCGCGCCAGCTCTACCCAGAGCTTTCTCCATGTCTCGATGCGCGTCTGCGCCGAGAACAGAGAGGTCATATACTGTGACGCGTAACGCGCCGAAAATGGGGATTCGTAATTGCTTGTCATTGAGGAATACTCCTTTTATCTGATAATGATGCTGTCGCGCTCGGGACCGACGGAGATATACTTGATATAGCAGCCGATCTGCTCCTCGATATAGAGGACATAGTCCTGTGCCGCTTTGGGCAGGTCTTCAAACCTGCGCACGCCGGTGATATCCTCGCCCCAGCCGGGCAGGTACTCGGTGACGGGCTGAGCCTTGTTGAGCAGGCTCGGGAAGGGGAATTTGTCGGTGGTGCGGTCGTCGAGCTTGTACTTGACGCAGACCGGGATCTTGTCCATGTAACTGAGCACGTCCATCTTGGTCAGCGCGATCGCGGTAGCGCCCTGTTTTTTGACGCCGTAGCGGGTCGCGACAACGTCGAACGAACCGACGCGGCGGGGTCTGCCTGTCTTTGCGCCGAACTCGCCGCCGGCTTCGCGGAGCTTGTCGGCTTCTTCGCCGAACCACTCGCTGGTGAAGGGGCCTTCGCCGACGCAGGTGGAGTATGCCTTGACCACGCCGATGATCTCGTCGAGCTTCATCGCGGGAGCGCCCGCGCCGATGGGCGCGTAGGCGGCGATGGTCGAGGAGGAGGTGGTGTAGGGGTGGATGCCGAAGTCGATATCTCTCAGCGAGCCGAGCTGGGCTTCAAACATGATGTTCTTGCCCTGTGCCTCGGCGTCGTCATAAAAATCGTCGAGGTCGCAGATAAAGGGCATGAGCGGTACGCAGTAGGTGTCGTACCATTCTTTCAATGCCTCACGGGTGGTGGGTTTTGCGCCGTAGACCTTCTCGATCGTGAGGTTCTTCCACTCCATGATCCCGTCGAGGTGCTCGAAAAAGGCTTTTTCGTCGAACAGCTCGCCCGCGAGCACAGTCTTTTTCTGGTACTTGTCAGAGTAAAACGGCGCGATACCCTGTCTGGTGGAGCCGAACTTTTTGTCGGCAAGGCGCTGTTCTTCAAGACAGTCGAGCTCCTTGTGCCACGGCAGCAGGAGAGAAGCGCGCGCGCTGATCTTGAGCTTGTCGGGGGTGAGCTTCACGCCCTTGGAGCGGACATATTCAATCTCTTTGATGATGCTCTCGGGGTCGACCGCCACGCCGTTGCCGATGACGGACACGACGCCCTCGCGGAAAATGCCCGAGGGGAGCAGGTGCAGAGCAAATTTGCCAAATTCGTTGATGACGGTGTGACCCGCGTTGCCGCCGCCCTGATAGCGCACGACGACGTCATAGTCGCTGCTGATGAGGTCGACCATTCTGCCTTTGCCCTCGTCGCCCCAGTTAATGCCTACAATCGCACAGTTCATAATTACCTCCAAATGGATTGTCGGATATACCGACGATGAAATTCAATAATTTACCGCATAACAGTATAGCATAAATCCAAGAAAAATAATACCAATATAAAAGAAAAATAAGAGAATTTCGGCTATATCACATAAGAATGGGGGACATGAATAAAAATTTATATCAAAATTATTCTAAATTCTCATAAAAAACAGTTGTATTTTTCAAAACTTTGTGGCATAATGTAATCGCACCATTATAGCATTATAGGAGGTATAATAATGTTAAAGAAAAGTATTTCGGTTCTGTTAGCGGTACTGATGATGGTATCCGTGCTTACTGTCGGCATCGTTACCGCCGGAGCCACCGATTATTCCGGTGTCACCACCGACTCGGGCAAGCTGTATTTTGACGCTAATTCCACCGGTTGGGATATGACTGACGCTAAGATCGCTTTCTATGCGTTCCCGCTGAGCGACGATGTCAGCACTCCCTACAAGGGCTGGGGCGGCAGGAGACTCCAGGGTGCCGACGCCGACAAGGACGGTATCTGGGAATTTTCTCCCACTAACTGGAAACTCGAGGACGGCGTACAGTACAAGATCATCTTCGCGAAGGCTGACAAGACCAACGCTTGGGTTGCACAGACCTACGATCTGTACTTTGACACCACCTGTTTAGGCCACATCGCTTACTGCAACGGCACCATTTACGAGAACCCCGCCGACTCTTCCAAGACCGCTCTCGCGGCTGTCTTTGACGGCAAGGACGCTACTGAGTTCGGTCCCGTACTGCAGGTTTCTTCTATCGGTAACGTTGTCGGTACCTGTCCCGAGCAGGGCAAGACCCCTTATGACATTTTTGTAGACTTCATCTCCGTCGTCAACTCCGAGACCGGCACTACCGTTCTGGATAACGCGCGTAAGTATGTTGTCACTCCCGGCACCAAGACCGAGCAGAAGATGATCGACGATATCGGTAAGGACTTAGGTCTGTCCAAGGATGACGTTGAGAAGGCGTTCACCGAGAACGAGGTTACTACTGTTTGGACTGCTGCTGATTCTACTCTGCCCGCAGGCGGAGAGACCCCGACCGAGGCTCCCACCGAGGCGCCGACCGAGCCGCACATCCATACCGCCGGCGAACCTGTCCGTGAGAACGAAGTTCCCGCTACCTGCAAGGCAGAAGGCTCCTATGACGAGGTCGTATACTGCACAGAGTGTCAGGAAGAAATCTCCCGCGAGCACAAGACCATCGACAAGCTGGCTCATACTCCCGGCGAGCCTGTACGCGAGAACGAAGTTCCCGCTTCCTGCAAGGCGGAAGGCTCCTATGACGAGGTCGTATACTGCACCGAGTGTAATGCAGAGATCTCCCGCGAGCACAAGACCATCGACAAGCTCGCTCATACTCCCGGCGAGGCTGTACAGGAGAACGAAGTTCCCGCTACCTGCAAGGCGGAAGGCTCCTATGACGAGGTCGTATACTGCACCGAGTGTCAGGAAGAGCTCTCCCGCGAGCACAAGACGATCGACAAGCTGGCTCATACTCCCGGCGAGCCTGTACGCGAGAACGAAGTAACCGTGACCTGCTTGGTAGACGGTTCTTATGACGAGGTCGTATACTGCACCGAGTGTGGCGAAGAGATCTCCCGTACCCATTGGGATGTTGCGCATCCGGGTCACAATATTATACATGCGGTAGAGATTCCCGCTACCGCTACCGAGGACGGCATAAGGTCTCACTATGAGTGCACCTCTTGCGGCAAGTACTTCTCCGACGCGACCGGCACTGTAGAGGTCGATCCCGCTGATTACATCATCAAGGCTGAGCATAAGCGCGGTGACGCGAACAGGGACGGCGTTGTCGATGTTCTCGACGCGACCATCATCCAGCGCGTGCTGGCTGAGTATGAGGTTGAGAATTATGATGAAATCGCTGCCGACGCTGATCTGGACGGTATCGTTGACATGATAGACGTTACTTTGATCCAGCGTATCGACGCTCAGATGACTACATTTGAAGCGTGGGACGAGGCTCACAAGGCTGCCTAACCATCGCTGAAACCGAATAGATTCAACAAGGGCTATCGCTTGCGCGGTAGCCCTCTTTTGTGCTTCGGATGATTTCTGCCTCCTTATCGAAAGCGTTTGATCGAACAAAAAGATGCCTGTCAGGCGGTCGATCAGGGCTCGTTTCGAAGGAGGGCTTGATCTGATTCGCGGTTGAGCGGTCATTGACGGAAATGTTTCGGGCAGGCACGCGTGCCGCGACCTTCCTCTGCAATAGACGCTGTATTGACTCCTCGCTCATGAATCGCGCATATTTGATGCAAGAAAGCGTGCGCTTGGAGCGCGGGATTTCGTCTTCCCATCGTTCGTGCGCACGAAGTGCGCGGCTGGGCGGGGGCTATCAATTTTTTGGTTGACAGACGTTACCGCAATCATTCAATTGGCTAATATATCTTTGTGCGCGAATAATCATACAGTTGGTTGTAATACTAAGTAGCAATAAAACACTTTAATATCTATTGCGGATAATTCCGCATAACTGCGTTGTCAGTCTTGACAGGCGCCAGCCTGCCTGCGCCCTCCGCCTTGTTATGCGAAATTCTCCGCTAATATCTTTTTAAAGCTTTTTATTGCTACTTAGTATAATCTCCCGTCACACAAAAAAACGGAGCTGTCGCATAGGCGATAACTCCGTTGTGTGATACGATGTTTACTTTTTTGCTGCGGTCGGTACGGTCGTCGGCTTTTGCGGCGGCAGCTGTTCAACGTTAATCAGCTCGGTGGAGCTGATCGTTTCCCAGCTGTCGGCGTCCTTGATCTCGAAGGAGACCTTGACGCTGTCGATCACGGCGATGTCGTGCTCCTCCATATCGGGCTTGTAGAAGGTGACGACGTCGACGGCGCGCTTTTTGGGGAGGATCGTGCGGTTCATGACCGAGGTCATATCACAGCCGTTGACGATAACCTTGCCGGTCTGGACGGCGATGTTGCGGTCGGTGCCGTTGTACATGTAGACCATCAGCTCCGCTCCGTCGGAGTAGGCGCGGTCGGTGCTCACACCCTTGAGGATGATCTTGATATCGTCCTCGTCGTAGGCGGTCTGGCCGCTTTCGTCAAACTCTTTTTCTTTCGGCTCGGCAGAGGTTTTGACGGTGAGCAGATCGGTTTTGGAGATGGGGTTGTAGCTTTTGGCGTCAACGATCCTGAGCTTGAACTCGATGGTCTCGAGCGAGGTGACGCCGGAGATCGCTAGGTTGAAGTAGGGCAGCGTCAGCGTGCCTTTGGCGGATTTTTCGGCGGGAACATTGATGCTGATCTCAGGGCTGACCATAAAGCCGTTGACCACGGCGTAGGGCGCCTGGATCACGATATCCTTTTTGTAGTGGTTCTCGACCTCGAGCTGTAAGCCCGGACCGGAGATCGCGTTGTAGTCGACGCCGGTCACCTTGACCGAGAGATCCTTATCTTCGTAGATGTGCTTTTCATATACGGTCGGCGTTTTGTCAAAGCCGGCAACAAAGCTCTTTAAGCTCAGGCTGCCGCCGCTCTCGGTGGGCGCGATGCCAGTCTCTGTTTGCGATACTGCCGCTGTCTGGGGCTGAGACCCTGTCGGCGCGTCGGTTTTTTGATCGCCGCACGCGCAGACCGATACAGCCATCAGCGCACACATCGCAAGACAAATCATCCGTTTCATGAGTTAAATCTCCTTGAAAAAGATTCCTTTTGGTTGCTTCTGATTTTAATGTCTGCCCATTATTATACTATATTTATTTAAAAAAAGTCAATAATATGATCGGTTGGCAAAAGACTTCGGTAAATTTTCACGAAATTAAGCATGTTTCATAGAATTTTTTCGGGAATTATGGTTGCTTTTCATAAAATCTTGTGTTATAATAGATAAACTATTTAAAGTGGGCTTCTAGATACAGTGACAGGAGAATCCCTTTTTAAGAGGTATTATGGAACAGATCATCAACATAGACCGTATGGAGCACGCCGCCGCGCTGTTCGGCAGCTTTGACTCCAATATCAAAATCATCGAGGACGAGTTCGGCGTGCGCGTCCACGCGCGCGACAGCGAGCTGAAGATCTCGGGCGATGCCGAGGGCGTGCTCAAGGCGACCAAGGTCATCGACAGCCTGCTGAACCTTTTGAATCGCGGCGAACAGCTCTCTGAGCAAAACATCACCTACTGTATCTCGCTGGTTAACGACGGCAGCGAGGAAAAGATCGAGACCCTCGCGTCAGACTGTGTCTGTGTAACGTCGAAAGGTAAGCCCATCAAACCGAAAACGATGGGTCAAAAGCGCTACTGCTCGGCGATCGAGAACAACACCATCACCATCGCCGTCGGCCCTGCCGGTACGGGCAAAACCTATCTGGCGGTCGCGATGGCGGTCACGGCGTTTCGATCGAAGGAAGTCAACCGCATTATCCTGACGCGTCCCGCCGTGGAAGCCGGTGAGAAGCTCGGTTTTCTGCCCGGCGATCTGCAGAGCAAGGTTGACCCCTATCTCAGACCCCTGTACGACGCGCTGTTTGACATGCTCGGCGCGGAGACCTACCAAAAGTATCTGGAGCGCGGCAACATCGAGGTCGCTCCGCTGGCGTATATGCGCGGCAGAACCCTTGACGACAGCTTCATCATCTTAGACGAAGCCCAGAACACCACCTCCGAGCAGATGAAAATGTTTTTGACCCGTCTGGGCAACAACTCTAAGATGGTTATCACCGGCGACATCACCCAGATCGACCTGCCCTTCGGCGCCAAGTCCGGGCTGAAAGAGGCGGTCAAGATCCTCAAGGGGATCAAGGGGATCGAGCGGATGACCTTCTCGGACAAGGATGTTGTGCGTCACCGGCTGGTGCAGGATATCATCCGCGCCTACGAGAAAGCAAGCCAGCGCAATAATGCGAACACGAAATGATATTTTTACTGAACCTTGTTGTTTGGTACGGATATAGCGGCCAACGGTAAACTTCAACCCATCCGATTACGGGTGCCCAGCTAAACTACTCAAATCCATCTTTCGATGGTAGACTCAATGCACTAAGGAGAGTGGTTATCATAATGATGGCTATGACAAACGACAAGGTAAGAGTAACGATCACCGACCGGCAGAAGAGGGTGAAGATTCCGTCGGGACTTCGCATGCTGATCCGCCGCGCCTGTATCGCGGTACTGCGCGAGGAAAAGTTCCGGGGCGACGCGGAAGTCTCCGTCACCTTTGTCGATAACGATCAGATCCGCAGGCTCAACGCGAAGTTCCGCGACAAAGACGCCGAGACCGACGTGCTGTCCTTTCCGCTGGGCGAGAACGGCGAGTATGATATCAACCCCGCTACCGGCGCAAAGCTGCTCGGCGACGTTGTGCTGTCGATGGAAAAGGCGGTCGCGCAGGCAGAAGAGTATGAGCACAGCTTTGAGCGCGAGGTGTGCTACCTCACGGTGCACAGCATGCTCCACCTGCTCGGCTACGACCACATGAACGACGAGGAAAAGGCGGTCATGCGCATGAAGGAAGAGACCGTCATGTCCCAGATCGGTCTGGGCCTCAACAAATAGGCATAATCATCAAAAAGGCGTGCGGCAGACGTGCGCCTTTGTTCAGGAAAAGGAAGATATAGGATGCAAAATACCGAAAGATCCGTATTTGTTACGATCGTCGGCGTTCCGAACGTCGGCAAAAGCTCGATCCTCAACCGTATCCTCGGCAGAAAGATCGCGATCGTCAGCTCTAAGCCCCAGACCACCCGCACCCGTATCACGGGTATCTTCACCGAGGGCGGCGATCAGCTGGTGTTTATCGACACCCCCGGTCTGCTCAAGCCCCGCAATCAGCTGGGCGAGTATATGGTCAAGGCAATCAACGAGAGCGTGCAGGGCGGCGACGTCGCGGTGCTGGTTGTCGAGGCGGCGGGCGGCGTGCGAAAGGGTGAGCTGAGCCTGATCGAAAAGTTCAAGAAAAGCGATATGCCCGCGATCCTCGCGATCAACAAAATCGACACGCTCAAAAACAAAAAGGAAGAGCTGATGGAGACGATCCTCGCCTACACGGGGCTGTATGACTTTGACGCGGTGGTGCCGATCTCCGCCGAGACGGGCGAGGGTTTTCCTGCGCTTTTGGAAGAGCTGAAAAAGCACTGCGTCGAGGGCGGTCATTTCTTTGATGACGACGCCTTTACCGATCAGCCCGAAAAGGTCATCGTCTCCGAAATCATCCGCGAAAAAATCCTCAGGCTGTGCGACAAAGAGATTCCCCACGGCACGGCGGTGGTGATCGAGAGCCTCAGGGAACGCGACAACGCGGATATCATGGATATCGAGGTGACCATCTACTGTGAGCGCGACTCTCACAAAGGGATCATCATCGGCAAAAAAGGCGCGATGCTCAAGAAAATCTCCACCTACTCGCGTCAGGATATCGAACGCTTCTTTGGCTGTAAGGTGAACCTGCAAACATGGGTCAAGGTCAAAGAAGACTGGCGCAACCGCTCGGCACTCTTGACCAACTTCGGCTACGACAAGCGCAATTTTGATTAAACCTCCATTGTATCATTAAAACCATATATCCGACAGATATTTCAGCCTTCTCAAAAAGAGGGCTGATTTTTGTCGGAATCCCTTGCGCCCTATATGGTTTTATGCTAAAATCTAATTTAGATGGAAACTCAAAAAGTTTCCATCTACATTTTTCATGCTATATCAGCCCCGCGCTCAGGTATAATATCTATATACTTTATGAAAAGGGTCTGATAACATGATGGACGAAAAAGACGCGTGGAACTCGTTTTTCCAGAGCGGCAGCGTGCTGGACTATCTGCAGTACAAGTCGATCCAGTACGCCAAAAACGGCGGCGAGCTGAAAGAGGATAAAGATGAAGTTCAAGACAAAGGGACTGATACTCCGACAGCAGAATATCGGTGAGCGCGACAAGCTGGTATGGGTTCTGACCGAGAGTCACGGCATCCTGCGCGCGTTTGTCCGCGGCGCCAAGAACATCAAAAGCCCTAAGGCCGCAGGCACGGGGCTTTTGTCGTATGCCGCGCTGACGGTTTTTGAGGGGCGCGAAAGCTACAGCATTGATGAAGCCGAGGCGCTGGAGCAGTTTATCGGTCTGCACAGGGACGTCGCGGATATGTCGCTTGCGCAGTACTTCTGCGAGCTGTGTCTCCACCTCTGTCCGACGGGTCAGGAGGCAGGCGACCAGCTCAGGCTGGCGCTCAATTCCCTGTACATGCTCTCTCACAAAAAGCGGCCTGCCCTACAGATCAAGATTTGCTTTGAAATGCGGCTGATCGCGCTGTCGGGCTACCTGCCCGATCTGGTGATGTGCGCCGAGTGCGGCGTTTACGAAGCGCCCGAGATGGTTTTTGTGCCCCATACGGGCAAGCTCCACTGCGCATCCTGTGCCGAAAAGCACGGGATACAGGGCGTGCGTCTGCCGATCGCGGCGGTTACCGCCCTGCGCCACACGGTGTACGCGGACGCCGCGAAGCTCTTTTCCTTTGAGCTCAAGGAGGAACTGCTCGCGCCGCTGTCGTACGCGTCGGAACGCTACGTCGCCTACATGACCCAAAAGGATTATCCGACCTTACAGTTTTACAAGGCGTTATTATAGAGGATACATACGATGAACAGACATTATCATACCCTGGAACTGGAAAAAATACTGAATATGCTCAAAGAGGAGACCTCGATCAAAGAAGCGGGGGAGCTGGCGCTCAAGCTGGAGCCGCAGTACTCGCTTGACAAGGTCGAACAGCTCCTCACACAGACCGAGGACGCCCATATGCTGATCGGGCGGTTCGGCGCGCCGTCCTTCGGCGGTATCAGTAACGTCGCCAACCCTCTGCGCCGTGCCGAAGCCGGCGGATGCCTGAACACCTCGGAGCTGCTCTCGATCGCCCGCGCTCTGCGCGTTATCAAAGGCGTGCGCGACTGGCATGCCCACTGTTCGGGCGTGACCACGACGCTTGACGGCTACTTCCGCGTGCTGTACACCAATCCGAACCTCTCCGACCGCATCACCGCGTGTATCATCGGCGCAGATGAGATCAGCGACGGCGCTTCCCGTGAGCTTTCCGAAATCCGCCGCAAAATGCGGATCGCCGCGTCCAAGGCGCGCGAGGTGCTCGACAAGATCATCCATTCTTCTACTTATCAGAAATATTTGCAGGAAGCCATCATCACCCAGCGTGACGGCCGCTACGTCGTGCCTGTCAAGCAGGAGTTCCGCTCACAGGTCGCGGGTCTGGTACACGACACCTCTTCCTCGGGCTCGACGGTCTTTATCGAGCCGATGGGCGTGGTCAACGCCAACAACGATATCCGCGTGCTCAAGGGTGAGGAAGAAAAGGAGATCGAGCGCATTTTGTTTGAGCTCAGCGGCCTTTGCGCGGGCTGTGCCTCGGACATCGTCGATAGCTACCATACCTTGGTTGAGCTGAATTTGATTTTCGCGAAGGCGCATTTGGCATATAAAATGAAAGCCGTGCGACCCGTGATGAACGACAGCGGCGTCATCGAGCTGAAAGCCGCGCGTCATCCGCTGATTGACAAAAACAAGGTCGTCCCGACCGATATCCGTCTGGGCGGCGATTTTGATACCCTCGTTATCACCGGCCCCAACACCGGCGGCAAGACCGTGTGCCTGAAAACGCTGGGACTGCTCACGCTGATGGCGATGTGCGGCATGATGGTGCCGGCAAGCGACAACTCGCGGCTGTCGGTGTTCCGCAGGGTGCTGGTGGATATCGGCGATGAGCAGAGCATCGAGCAGAGCCTGTCGACCTTTTCGGCGCACATCACGAATATTATCGGCATTTTGAAGCTGTGCAACCGTTCCACCCTCGCCGTCATCGACGAGCTGGGCGCGGGCACCGACCCTGTCGAGGGCGCGGCGCTGGCGGTCGCTATCCTCGAAAAGCTCCGTGAACGCGGCGCGAAGATCGCCGCCACCACCCATTACTCGGAGCTCAAGGAATTTGCGCTGAAAACGCCGGGCGTAGAAAACGGCTGCTGTGAGTTTGACGTGACCACCCTGCGTCCCACCTATAAACTGCTGATCGGCGTGCCCGGCAAGAGCAACGCCTTCGCGATCTCGAAGCGTCTGGGCATGGAGGACGGCGTGATTGACCGCGCACGCGAGCTGACCTCTTCCGAGAGCCGCCAGTTCGAAAACGTTGTCGAGAGCCTTGAAGTCAGCCGCAAGGAGCTGACAGACGAGCTGGAAAAGGCGCGTCAGGCGACCGTCGACGCACAGCAAAAGCAGGCACAGGCGGAAAAAGAGCTGGAGCGCGCCAAGCTCGACGCCAAACGCGAGGTCGATATGGCTAAGCAAAAGGCGCAGGAGCTCGCCGCCAAGACAAGAGCGCAGGCGTACGCCATCATCGACGAGCTGGAGCAGGCGAAGAAGAACAAGCGTTACGAAGCTGAGCAAAAGCAGAAGTTCAAGTCGGGCATGAAGGAGCTGGAGGAGACCGCCGATCCGATCAAAGAGAGCGAACAGGGCGACTACAAGCTCCCGCGTGAGCTGAAGATCGGCGACAACGTGCTGATCTTCGATATCGACAAAAAGGCGGTCGTGCTCGAAAAGCCCGAGAAGGACAGCGTTCTGGTGCAGGCGGGTATCATCAAGTCCCGCGTCAAGCTCAATAATCTGCGGCTGCTGCAGGAGGACAAGGTTACCGTGCCCAAGCGGCGCGAACGCACCGTGACCAAGGACATCAACTCCGTGGTCAAGAACGAGATCGACGTGCGCGGGCAGACTGCCGAAGAAGCGATCATGAGCGTGGACAGCGCGATCGACTCCTGTCAGCTGACCAACGTCCATACGCTGACCGTCATCCACGGCAAGGGCACGGGTGTTTTGCGCTCGCGCATCCAGCAGTATCTGCGCCATCACAAGGCGGTGGGCAGCTTCCGTCTGGGTACCTTCGGCGAGGGCGAAAGCGGCGTGACCATCGTAGAATTGAAGTAAGACGTTTACACATAAGGGGAAAAGATGAAAAGGGTTTTAATACTGTTGTTGGCGGCGCTGACGCTTGCCGGCTGTGCGAAATCGGTCGATTCTTCGGCACAGGCTTCTGCGGACAGCGCGACCTATGACGAGTCACAGCGGGTTGAGCCGACGGAAGAAGCGGTCACCGAACCTCCCACCGAGCCGCCCACCGAGCCGCCGTCTCTCGACGAGCTGGCACAGCAAAAATACGACCGCATCCTGTCGTCGGAGCTCGACACCGAGTTTGACGTCATCGACAACGTCGAGCCCCTCGGACAGCTGAACGGGATGCAGGCGGGGTGTGAGGCGCTGGCGCTGACCGCCGCTCTCAACCACTTCGGCTACGGTCTCGATATCGACGATATCGTGGACGATTATCTGGTCTACGGCAACGATTTTGTGACCGGCTATGTCGGCGATCCGCACCGGTTCTATGACGGCGCGGGGATCTATCCGCCCGGCATGCTGACCACGATTTGGAATTTTATCGACGGAAACGACGCCGCGCTCTACCCGTTTGACACGACGGGGCTGGAGCTTCATGACCTGTACAAGTTTATTCACGCGGGCTGTCCGGTGCTGATCTGGACAACCTATGACCGCTCCCGCCCGTATATTGAGCAGACCCGCGAGTACGAGGGCGTGACCTATCCGTGGTACGACACCGAGCACTGCGTTTGTCTGCACGGCTTCCACCTGCCCGACAACGAGGTCAAGGTCGCGGATTCGTGGGATAACGGCAAGGATGACTGGGAGGACGCCTCCCGCTTTGAAGATATTTATGACGAAGTCGGTCGGTTCTCGGTGGTGCTGATGGACGTTTCGGATTTGAAGTAAGGTGAGAGTATGTTTCGAGATATGCGGCGCTTTAAACAGCAGTTACCGCAGCAAGAGTGTGAGCGTATCCTGCGCGAGAATCCGCGCGGGGTTTTAGCGGTGCTGGGGGATGACGACTACCCCTACGCTGTGCCGCTGAACTTTGTCTTTGCCGACGGCTGTATCTGTTTCCACTCTGCCCTCACGGGGCACAAGATCGAAGCCGCGAGACGGTATGAGAAGGCGTCGTTCTGCGTCACGGAACAGCAGGAAAGATCGGACGACGGCTGGTCGTATTACTGGAAGAGCGTGATCGCCTTCGGCAGACTCCGCGAGATTACCGATGAAGCTGAAAAAACAGAGAAACTCCGCTTATTGGGCAACAAATACTTCCCGACCAAGGAAATGACCGAGAGCGATATCAAGAAAAATGCCGCACGGTGCGCGGTGCTGGAACTGAAAGTAGAGCACATGACCGCCAAGCGCGTGCATGAGAGATAAACGATGAATCCAAAGATGAAAGAGCTTCGCCAAAAGGCGATGGCGCTGCCGCTGCAGCCCGGCGTGTATATCATGAAGAACAGGCAGGGCGAGATTATCTATATCGGCAAGGCGAAAAAACTGAAAAACCGCGTCAGCCAGTACTTCGGTTCCCAGAACAACCATACCGAAAAGGTGCGGCGCATGGTCGATAACGTCGACGACTTCGAGTATATCATCACCGACAGCGAGTTCGAGTGCCTGATCCTCGAGTGCAGTCTCATCAAACAGCATACCCCCAAGTACAACATCCTCTTAAAGGACGACAAGGGCTACAGCTACATCCGCGTCACAAACGAAGAGTGGCGCAGGCTCAGCTATGTTCTGCAAAAGGCGGATGACGGCGCGAGGTACATCGGGCCGTATAAGTCGAGCTACTATGTCAAGTCGTCGGTGGAAGAAGCCAACAAAATCTTCGGTCTGCCGACCTGCAGCCGACGTTTTCCCGAGGACTTCGGACGGTTCCGTCCCTGCCTGAACTTCCACATCAAGCAGTGCTGCGCGCCTTGTACCGGCCGCGTGAAGCTGAAGGACTACAACGAGCGCGTCGAGTCCGCGCTGGCGTATTTGTCAGGGGATAACTCTGAAACGCTGCGCGTTTTGCAGGATCGCATGACCGCCGCCGCCGAGGCGCTGGACTTTGAGCGCGCCGCGCGCTACCGCGACCAGATCGCGTCGATGAAGAAGCTGCGCGACAAACAAAAGGTCGTGGACATCAACCTCGACGAACTGGACGTGATCGCCGTCGCGCGTGAGAAGAACAAGGGTTCCGCGACCGTGTTCCGCTTCAACGACTCGCGCCTTTACGATACCGAGAACTTCATCATCGACGACGTGGACGACGAGGTCGATTTCCGTTCCCAGTTCCTCTTGCGCTACTACACCCTGCGCTCTGAGATTCCCGCGCACATCGCGCTCGACGGCGAGATCGAGGATAGGGAGAACACCGAGCTGTGGCTGAGCGAGAAGAAGGGCAGGCGCGTCTATCTCAACATCCCGCAGCGCGGCACGCAGAAGAATCTGGTCGACATGTGTCAGAAAAACGCCTTTGAAGCCCTCGGACAGCTGAGAGGCGTGACGGGCAAACAGCTCAGCGTGCTGGACGAATTGAAGAACCTGTTGGGGCTCGACAAGCTCCCCGAGTACATCGAGAGCTACGATATCTCCAACCTCGCGGGCGCGGACAACGTCGCCGGCATGGTGGTGTTTGAGAACGCCCGTCCCTTAAAGAGCGCCTACCGCAAGTTCAAGATCAAGTCTTTTTCGGGCCAGGACGACTACGGCTCGATGGCAGAGGTGCTGACCAGACGGCTGAATGAATACAAGAAAGCACAGGAAGAGGGCGTAGAGACCGGCTTCGGCAGGTTGCCCGATCTGATCCTGCTCGACGGCGGCAAAGGACAGGTCGGCGCGGTACTGCCTGTGGTAGCGGCTTCGGGACTGCCCATCCCCGTGTTCGGCATGGTCAAGGACGACCATCACCGCACCCGCGCGATCGTCAGCGATACGGGCGAGATCGCCATCCGACCCAACCGCGCGGTGTTCACCTTTGTGACGAATATCCAGGACGAGGTGCACCGCTATTCGATCGGCTTCAACCGCCAGCAGCGCAAGCGTGTCCTCGGCTCGACGCTCGAAGAGATCGACGGCATCGGCAAGAAGCGCGCCAAGGAGCTGATGCGCTTTTTCCGTACCATCAAGAAGATTTCCACCGCCACGGTCGAGGAGCTGGAGCAGGCTCCCGGCATGACCCACCCCGCCGCCGTGAGCGTCTACAACTATTTTCATGAGGAGACTTGATACTAAGTATCATTAAAACACTTTAACATTTATTGCGTTAAATTCCGCATAGCGGTGTTGTCGTCCTTGACATACGCCAGTATGCCTGCGTCCTCCGCCTTGCTCTGCGAAATTTCTCGCCAACAAATTTGTTAAAGCGTTTAATGGATACTTAGTATTAGAACAGGGAGCAGTTGAGAGAAAATCCTAACATCATGTCCGGATTTTCAGATTGATTGATTTTGGGTGAGGGCGAAGCCCTCCCTTCACCATTCACCATTCACCGTTCACCATTCACCATTCACCAAACCGGAGGTTTATATGCGAGTCATCACCGGCTCTGCGCGAGGCAGAGCTTTAGAAACCCTGAAGGGCGACGACGTTGTCCGCCCTACCACCGACAAGGTCAAGGAAGCGGTTTTTTCGTCGATCCAGTTTGAGATCGAGGGGCGCGATTTTGTCGACGTCTTTGCCGGCTCGGGTCAGATGGGGATCGAAGCCCTCTCCCGCGGGGCAAAAAGCGCCCTGTTCCTTGACGCAAGCAAGAAGGCGAAGGAGGTCATCGAACGCAACCTAAAGGTTACAAATCTGCAACAATTTGCCACCGTCGTGTGTGCGGATTCGATCGCTTACCTCAAAAATACGACCCGAGAATTTGACGTCGCTTTCCTGGACCCGCCCTATAATAAGGGAATTTTACAGGAAATTCTCCCAATTATTGCACAAAGAATGAAAAAAACCGGCGTGATTATTTGTGAAAGTGCATTAAATGATAAAATATTACAAAAATATTACAAATTTACTCTTGACAGGGAGCGTACCTATGGTAAAATAAGGGTAAGCACTTACCGTCATGAAGAGTTTGCAGAATGACCGTACAGCGATAGGAGCGTAATATGCACAACACCGTTATTTGCCCCGGCAGCTTTGACCCCGTCACGCTGGGCCACATTGATATCATCACACGCGCGAGCAGGATGTTTGACAATGTCATCGTCGGCGTGTTCGTCAACGCAGAGAAGCACCCGGTCTTTTCGATCGACGAGCGGATCGACTTTCTGCAGAGGACGGTCGGCGATATCCCAAACGTGAAGGTCATCGGCTGCGACGGTCTGCTTGCCCAGTGCGCGAAGGATTTCGGCGCGAGCGCGGTTGTAAGGGGACTGCGCGCGGTGTCGGACTTTGAGTATGAGTTCCAGATGGCGCTGACCAACCGCAAGCTCAACGTCGAGCTTGATACGGTGTTTTTAGCCAGCGACGCGAGCTATACCTACCTTAGCTCTTCCATCGTCAAAAACGTTGCGTACCACGGCGGAGATATCTCGAACTTTGTTCCCGCCTGTATTCATGACGAGATTTTCAACAGATTAAACACGAAAGGAAATAAGTAAAATGAGAGTTGACGAACTGATTCAGGAATTACAGGATTTAGTAGCGGACGCAAAGACCCTGCCCCTCTCCGGCGGCAAAGTGATTCTCGAGGCTGACAAGATCTATGACATCCTCGACGAGATCCAGGACACCCTGCCCGCAGAGGTAAGACAGGCAAAGAACATCGTGGCTGACCGCAGCCAGATCATCGCCGAAGCGAAGAAAGAGTCTGAGGATATCATCCGCGCCGCTGAGGAGAGAAAGAAGCAGATGGTAGACCAGAGCGAGATCATGCGCGAGGCTAAGGCAGAGGCGGCAGAGCTTCTTAACGACGTCAAGGCGAAGGCGAGCGAGATGCGCAAGGCGGCTAACGACTATGTCGAGAACGTCATGAAGCGCACCGACGACGCGATCACCGCCCAGCTCACAGAGCTGCGCAAAACCCGCCAGAACCTGCGTATCACCAAAAAGTCATAATCGAATAAGCATACATCGGGGCTGTCGCATGACGGCCCTTTTTTATCGGAGCGGGCAGCGAAGAAGTGAGGCTTTGAATGATACTTAGTATGAAAAGGCGTCAAAGGCGAGATATTTGAGGGCGGCAAAAAGCCGTCATCACCGCGAAAAACAAGCTGACCGACAGAAAAAATCTCAGAAGCTCTATTCAATCTTTCTTTTCTTATTATTCTTATTATTCTTCTTATATTCTCTATTAGTGTTCGCTTGTTGTTCGCCTGATGTTCACTTGGCTGTTCACTTTTCTGTCGGAGAAGCTCAAAAACCCCGTCGTGATGGGCGATGGAGCCGCTCGGCAGTTGTTCAATCCGTTGTGCGGTTTTGACAGAGTTGGGAGCAAAAAAGCTCAAAACGGCTGTTCACCGTCAAAACCCTTTCACCTATAGCGTAATTTTAAGAAAAGTTGCATACTTTTATGCAACCGCTCGAAAAAAAGATGATACGGCATAGTATTTCTATTTTGCGGGAATTTTGTTACAATATTGCAGTTTTTGTAAAAAACAGTTGACGGATTATAGCGAAAAGTTATATAATGAATGAGTTAATAGAGGCGCGGGCTTCATCAGTAGCCGGAGGTATACGCGGTATACATCACGGGAATGTACCGGTGAAAGGGGAGACCGCCGAGGTTGATAGGCTCTTCCCGGGGCGTATCTGCCGGGATCACGCAGAACATGCGTGGTACTGTCGTTGCGGGTATTCCCGACGGAGTGCTATTCATTCAGCTTGTTTTCTGAGCCGTGGTACTCCACGGCTTTTATTTTTGCCGAATCATCTTTTTGTGAAAATCCATGGGTTTTTCGGTATTATCCAAATATTATGGAGGGAAAACAATGACAAAAACAAAGAAAATCGTACTTGTGATTTTCAGCTTAGCCGTGATCGGCTTGCTCATCTGGGCAGGCGTATCGGGCGGCGCGCTGGGCAGAGTACAGTGTCAGGACTGCGGCGGCACCGGTCTTGTTGACGGCGCGCCCTGCGAGACCTGCGGCTCCGAGTGTGAGACCTGCGAGGGTCACGGCGCTGTTGACGGCGCGCTTTGCGCAGACTGCAAGGGCGCGGGCATGCTCCCCGGCGACGGCACGGTACAGGGCTCCGCGTGGGCGCTGCTGCCCCCGATCATCGCGATCGGTCTTGCGCTGATTACCAAAGAGGTTTACTCCTCGCTTGCGATCGGTATCGTTGTCGGCGGTCTGATGTACGCCAACTTCGACTTCCTCAAGGCGATGGACGCGATCACCTCCGACGGTCTGATTACCGCCGTTTCCGATACCGCGGGTATCTTCATCTTCCTCGTAGAGCTGGGTATCATCGTCGCGCTTATCAATAAGGCGGGCGGCTCGCGCGCCTTCGGCACCTGGGCGGCAAAGCACATCAAAACCCGTACCGGCGCGATGCTCGCGACCTTTGTGCTGGGCGTGCTGATCTTCATCGACGACTACTTCAACTGCCTGACGGTCGGCTCCGTCATGCGTCCCGTCACCGACGGCCACAAGGTCTCGCGCGCGAAGCTCGCGTATCTGATCGACGCGACCGCGGCGCCTGTCTGCATGATCGCTCCGGTTTCCTCATGGGCGGCGGCTGTCGCCTCTTATGCCGAGGACGGCCAGGGTCTCAAGCTTTTCATCACCGCGATCCCCTACAACTTCTATTCGCTTCTCACCTTTGTATTCATCATCGCGATCTGCGTCATGGGCTTTGACTACGGCTCGATGGCGATGCACGAGTACAACGCGATATACAAGAACGACCTCTACACCACCGGCGAGAGAGTCGACAAGGAGCTCGAGAACGAGGGCGTCAACCCGAACGGCAAGGTCATCGACCTGATCCTGCCTGTGCTGGTGCTGATCGGCGTTTCTGTCTTCGCGCTGGTTTATAACGGCGGTATCCTCGAGGGCGTGAGCTTTGTCGACGCGTTCGGCGATACCGACGCGACCGTCGGTCTGCCGTGGGCAGGCGCGATCGCGCTGGTATTCACCATTGTTTACCTGATGCTTCGCCGCATCGTCTCCTTTAAAGAGGCGATGGAGCAGGTTCCCAAGGGCTTCTTCGCGATGGTTCCGCCCATCCTCATCCTCACCTTCGCTACCGCGCTGAAGAACATGACCTCGCTCATGGGCGCAAAGTACTTTGTTGCTTATCTGATGAACGGCGCTGCGGCTTCGCTGCAGAACTTCCTGCCCGCCATCATCTTCCTGGTAGCGTGCCTGCTCGCTTTCGCGACCGGTACCTCGTGGGGTACCTTCGGTATCCTCATCCCGATCGTTCTGTCGATCTTCCCGAGCGGCGAGCTGCAGGTCATCGGTATCTCCGCCTGCCTTGCGGGCGCTGTCTGCGGCGACCACTGCTCCCCGATCTCCGATACCACCATCATGTCCTCCGCGGGCGCGCAGTGCAACCACATCAACCACGTCAGTACGCAGCTGCCGTACGCGATCACGGTCGCGGCGGTCTCGTTCGTCAGCTTCATCGTCGCGGGCTTTGTCCAGAGCTGGTACATCGCTCTGCCGATCGGTATCGCGCTGATGCTCGGAACCATGTTTGTGATCAAGTTTATCACCAGAAACCGCCGTGTTGCTACCAAGTCTGAGATCTGATAACTTCATCTAAGAAAGAGGCTGTCGCGCTAAGAAACGCGATAGCCCCTCAGAGTGTCATTTTGAGCTTGTCGAAGAATCTTACAGCGCAATTGATCCAATTCCATTACACCTTTCATGTGTAATCTAACGGAAAAGCAAGCGCTTTCGGATTCTTCACTTTCGCTCAGAATGACATTTTTTTATTTAAAATAGTCATTGCGAGGGGCGCAAAGGAAAAGGTAGAGATTGCCACGTCGGAACCTTGTTCCTCCTCGCAATGACAATCTGAAATGCGCCCCGTGGCAATCTCAACCGATTAAATGATCAAATACCCCGCCCGAGCATAGCGAGGGTAAAGTGTCCGGCGGACACTTTAGTGCTTGCACCGGGGAAGTTTATTTTGCGGCAGCCCTTTGCTTTTGCTTGCATGTTGCGGGGCTTTCTGGTAAGATATCCTTTGAAGGAGAGGATGATATTGGTTTATTTCAATTATATATCCATGGGCTTGATATGCGTCTTTATTATCATCGCGGCGTTGGTGAAAAAGAAGAGACCGCTTTGTGACCGATGGGAGAGGTTGATCGAAAGCAGAAGATTTGAGGCTGTTTTTATCGTTCTCGTTTTGATCGTCAGCGCGGCGCTGAGGCTGGTTGAGCTCAATGAGCTTCCTGCCGGTATGAATCAGGATGAGGCGAGTATCGGCTATGACTCGTGGGCGATCGCGAACTACGGCGTGGATCGAAACGGATATCACTACCCCGTTTACCCTGTAGCGTGGGGAGCGGGTCACGGTCCTTTTTATATGTACGCCGCTTCGCTTTTCATCAAAATATTCGGCAACAGTCTGTTTGTGTACCGTTTGCCCCAGGCGTTGCTCGGAATCCTATCCGTATTTGTACTTTATCTTTTGCTCAAAAAGACGACAGGTCGCTTCACCGCGTATACGGGCGCGCTTCTGCTCGCTGTATCTCCGTGGCACATTATGACTTCGCGCTGGGGACTGGACGCCAACCCCGCGCCGTTTCTGATCCTGTTCGGGCTGTACTTTTTTGTGAAGGGCTGTCAGGACAAAAAGACATGGTCGTTCGTTTTGGCGGCGGCGCTGTTCTCTGTGTCGCTGTACACCTACGCTTCGACCTATATCGTCGTGCCGATCATACTGGTCATCCTGCTGATATACGCTTTGGTAAGACGCTATATCAAGGTGAAACAGCTTCTCATCAGCGGCGTTGTGTGCGCGGTGATCGCCGTGCCGCTGGCGATGTTCTGGATCGTCAATATCTTTAAGCTGCCCGAGATCAACACCGCTTTGTTCAGCGTACCGCGTCTGACCGCTCTGAGATCGGGTTCGGTATTTCTGCCCTTTGACGGAGAATTTCTCGGCAAGGTAATCAAGAACGTCGCAAATCTGTTCTCTTTGCTGCTTTCTTATCCCGCCAAAGAGATCTACAATGTGATCGACGGCTTCAACATTATCTATGTTTTTACCTTCCCTCTGGTTCTGCTGGGCGGTTTTCTGTCGTTCAAGCGCGCGATCAAGCTGAAATCAAGCCACTATGACTTTGTGATGTGCGCGTGGTTTATCGCGAGCTTCCTGTTCTCGCTGGTCGTCGACCAGAACATCAATCGAATCAACGTCATTTTCATCCCCGTTGTCTATTTTGCGGCGGTAGGCATCGGATTTCTTGCCGATCGTCAGCGTGAGCTGTGCGCGGTTGTGCTGTGCCTGATTATGGCAGCGTCGGGGCTGTTTGTCAGTTACTACTTCGGTCCCGAGTACAGACGGCAGATAGGAGTCAAGTTCATGCACGGCTTCGGCGAGGCTGCGCAGTATGCTGATTCGCTCGACAGAGATACCGTCTACTGCGCCGATCTCTATACCGACAGCAGGGTCAACGGCGGATATCTTCTGCTGATGTATTACTGTAAGGTGGAACCCGCGCGTTTTTATGAGACCGTACAGTATTACAACAACGACGCTGAGTTTCGCTTTGCAAAAAGCTTTGACAGGTACAGCTTCGTTTTGCCGCAGGATATGACGGCTGACGAATACAAGGATGATGTTTTTATACTGCCGAGCGAGTATGCCAACCGATTTGATTCGCGCTACAGTATAGAAACCTTCGATCACTTTATCGTGGTCAGCAGAGCGCGATAACCTATGACAACAAAAGGGCGGTCAGCGACCGCCCTTTTCGTTTGCAGAAAAACCCACCCCGCTCAGCAGCGCGCGATTTCTTTAAGACCTCGCGCTGAAGCGCCGTGTTTTATTTAAAATAGTCATTGCGAGGGGCGCAAAGGAAAAGGTAGAGATTGCCACGTCGGAACTTTGTTCCTCCTCGCAATGACAATCTGAAATGCGCCCCGTGGCAATCTCAACCGATTAAATGGTCAAATACCCCGCCCGAGCATAGCGAGGGTAAAGTGTCCGGCGGACACTTTAGTGCTTGCACCGGGGAAGTTTATTGCTACTTAGTTTCATGTCACGCTTGCTTCGCCTTTACCGCCGTATCGGTCTCTTCTTTGAAAAGCTGTTTGCTCAGATAGATGACATACGCGAGATATACCAGCGTATTGATGACGCACAGCGTCGTGCTGTCGGTGGTCAGCTGGAACAGATAGTTGCTGTATGTAGCGAACGAGGTCAGGTACATCAGCACGAGAAGCGGAATGGTTTTGACAAACCAGAAGGCGAGCATCAAACCGAGTATCTCATAGATAAAGCCGTATCTTTCGTGCATGGACGGCAGGAACAGCACGCAGGTGTAGCTGACCAAAAACGCCATGATAAGGACGTTTTCGATGGAGAAGCTCACCTTTTTTTTCAGCCAAACGATCATCAGCGTGAGCAGCGCCGCGAAGGTGAGCAGAATCGCGACGGTGCTGAACTCTTTGTAGAAGCTGTCGAGCCCCTCTGTCTTGAACAACAGCCAGAAGGAGGGATAGTTCATCGACATGCTCTGGTACTGCGAGGACTGGTTGAGGTAGATGGTGAATATTTCCGAAAAGCCTCGTCCCATGATTAACCCCGGCAGGGACAGCACGACCATCACCGCGGGGATGATGAGGAAGTACAGGATCGAAAAGCGCTTCTTGTAAATGTATACAAACAGCAGGAAGGGCAGGATGAAGATCGCCTGCAGCTTGAAGGTCAGAGCTACGCCGAACAGGATCAGCGAGCTGACATACTTTTCTTGATAGATATGGTACACCGAAAATATGCAGAAAAAGGTGTAAATAACGTCGCACTGCGCCCAGCACGCCGAGTTGAGAAAGACGATCGGAGAAAAGAGCACCGCCGTATACGCGATCAGCGCCTTCAGCTTCGGACGGTTTGTGAAGCTCTTGTACACGACATAAGCGACAAGTCCCGCTGTCAGAAAATCAAATAAGCAGGAAAACAGCTTGTACGCGTGCAGCGCCTTGATCGGCAGATAGGTGAACAGCGCGATGATCGTCTGGTACAGGATGTTGTAGTTGCCCACCGGCTGAGAAAGTCCCGCAAAGCCTTTTTCGGAAAGGGCGTCGTACCATGGGATCAAGAAGTTATAGGCGTCGATGGAGAGATGGTCGAACAGCAGAGCTCTTATCAGCATAGCCGCCGCCGAGATAACGAAAAACGCTATCACCACGACGTGCTTTTCGATAAAACCGAGGAGCTTGCTTTCAACAGAGGGGATTCGCGGTTTCAGAAGTTTGTTTTGCATATAATCACCTTATTTATCAATTTTGAACGTACCTTTCAGGCGTGTCGTTCGCTCTGTTATGATGTTACATCAACGTGGATTGCGCGGTCATTCCGACCAGGGTATACACCAGATAGCTCATACAGCAGAATACAGCCGTCAGCGCGTACATGCCGCGCCTGAACCATACGGCTGCGGGCTTTTGGCTGACCTTCGATTGCTGTAACGCCATCCCCATACCCATCGCGCACAGCGGTATCAACAGCATGCAGTAGCGGATGTTGAAGGTACAGGAGTGAGGATAGGCGAGAGCGAACAGATAGTAGCTGACAAGCTCCGTGCCGAACAGCAGGCTGAAGTAGACCCGTTCCGCGCCGTCCATATTCCCGCTCTTTCTGACCATGCTGACAACAAAGCACACAAAGGCGGTCAGGAACAGCGCCGCCGAGATCCAGAACAGGATCGGACCGATCAGGTGAATCTGAGGAAAGTGGCGGTCGCAGATGCAGCAGTAGCACTCGTCAAACATCGCGGTCTTGAAGAGACCGATCGTCGGATTGTACTCGTTAAACGGCGCGCCGACAAGGGTGATCGAGCCGTAAACATAGCTGAGCTGACCGTCGCCGAAGCTGAACAGCCGCTGTGCAAGCGGAAGATCGCCGGTGTACATGAAGCTGAGCTCGCCCAAGTCCGGGATATAGGTAAGAGGGATTTGGAATAGAATCAGGTTGCGTACCTGCCACCAAAGTCCCAACGGCACGCAGATCACGCCGAAAACAGCGTACTGACCGATGAAGGTCAGCGGCTTTTTGATGTTTTTGACAAGGATCACGAGAAAAACGAACGCCGCAGCCGGCGCAATCATCCATCCCGAGAGCTTGGTCATCATACCCAGTCCGACGCACAGGGCGAGGGGGATGATGTTCTTCATCGCGGGTTCGCGGTACCAGCGCAGTCCCCACATCACCGACGCCGCCATGAACAGCATGAGCAGCATATCGTTGTTGTATGAGCCGCCGAAGATGATGAAGGTCGGATGAAAGCAGATCAGCGCGATCGCCGCGACCAGCGGCTTGCCGCAGAGCCTGACCATGCGGAAAATACGGTAGCAGACGATCATCGTCAGGCCGGAGTAGAGCATGGGCAGAATCTGGATTGCCTCACACGCTTCGGAAAACTCCATCCCCAGCGAGTACAGCAGCCTCAGCAGCGCCGCCATCAGCCAGTGGTGAAGCGGCGGATGGTAGTACTGGTCATAAAACCTGACGTCAAAGTCAGGCAGCTTCAAGCCGTTGTTAAACCAGTATCTGATGTAGCCGGCGTGCCCGTATAAGTCATAAAATCCGCCGAAATCGTGCTGGCGTTCTCCCGCGCTTGTGTACAGGACATAGACAAAGCGGATCGCCATGCCCAGAAACATCATCAGCGCGATGATCGCCGTGTCGCTGAGCAAGCGGTTTGCGCGGAGAAACAGCGCCGTCACCGCTATCGTGATCACGGCGATGATCGCGACGGCGACAGCTTTGTTCTGCACGTAACCTACAGTGAGCATAGCGGCCGTGATACCCAACAGGGAAACGCCTGTGAGGATCGCTTTCTCAGCGGAGTTTTTGCCTAGGTTGAAGAGGAAAATCACCGCGACGGCGATCACCCCCGGCACGATGCCGAGGTAGATACAGCTTGAGGCTGTGATGTTAGCGCGGTCGGCGAATCCGAACGGCAGGAGGATGCCGCAGAGAAGGACGGTCAGCAGGTACGGATGCCGCCGCATAAGGTTGAATAGCCCTTGTGCAGAGCGTTGCTCGACGGACGTCATCGACATCCGATCAGACGTTGAAGCGGAACAGGACGACGTCGCCGTCCTTCATGACATATTCCTTGCCCTCCGAGCGGACAAGGCCCTTTTCTTTAGCAGCCGCCATCGAACCGCAGGCGATCAGATCGTCATAGGCGATGACCTCGGCGCGGATGAAGCCGCGTTCAAAGTCGGTGTGAATTTTGCCTGCCGCCTGGGGCGCCTTGGTACCCTTTTTGATTGTCCAGGCGCGTACCTCGGGCTTGCCGGCGGTGAGGTAGGAGATCAGCCCCAAGAGGGCATAGCACTCGCTGACAAGGCGGTCGAGACCGCTTTGCTCCAGCCCCAGATCGCTCAGGAACATTTCCTTTTCTTCTTTGTCCATCTCGACGATCTCGGCTTCCATCTCGGCGCAGATGGGCAGCACGCCCGCGTTCTGCTCCGCGGCGATCTCACGAACTCGTTTGAGCCTTTCGTTACTTTCGATACCGTTCGCAAAGTCGTCCTCGCTCATGTTCGCGGCAAAGATGACGGGCTTGTTGGTCAGGAGAGCGACTTCCGAGAGCAGCGCCTTTTCGTCGTCGTCACACTCGACCGCTCTTGCGGGCTTGCCTTCGTTGAGGGCGTCCAGGACGCGCTTGAAAAAGTCGACCTGCGTCTGAAATTTTTTGTCGCCCTTGACCATCTTCTGCGCCTTGTCGATTCTTCGTTGTACCATCTCGACGTCCGACAGGATCAGCTCAAGGTCGATGGTCTCGATATCTCTGGCGGGGTCTACGCTGCCCTCGACGTGGATGATATCGTCGTTGTCAAAACAGCGCACAACGTGAACGATCGCGTCGCACTCCCGGATGTTGCTGAGGAACTTGTTGCCCAGTCCCTCGCCCTTGCTCGCGCCCTTGACCAGCCCCGCGATATCGACAAACTCAATGGTGGCGGGGGTGTACTTTTCGGGGTCGTACATCTCGGCGAGCTTGTCCAGCCGCTTGTCGGGAACGGCTACTACGCCGACGTTCGGCTCGATGGTGCAGAAGGGATAGTTCGCGCTCTGCGCGCCCGCGTTGGTAATCGCGTTGAACAGGGTGGACTTGCCGACGTTCGGCAGTCCGACGATTCCTAGTTTCATTTTATTTCACCTTTCCCATTCTAATGGGATTTTCAGCAAGGATGTCAAAGATTTCACGCCAATTCACGCCAATTATACGCCAAAATCAAGCTACAACGGAATTTGCTTTACCGAATAGCTTTACGGCATTTGAAAGGCTTTCGGTAGTATTATGAACATACTTATCCATGGTTGTTTTAATGGACGCATGACCGAGTAGTTGCATAAGCACTTTAGGTTGTACGCCATACTCAATAGCTCTGGTAGCGTAGGTATGGCGCAGAGCATGCATACAAAAGCGTTTGATTCCGGCTTCATCACACAGCTTATATAAGTGCGTATCATAGGACGAATTCTTGTTTGGCATACCTGTGCGGAAGTTGACAAATACCAAATCTTTCATACACAGAGTTTTGGTATCTCCTGTTTTGCGATCAATGTATTGCAATACTTGCGACAGCTCAGGAGCTTCTTTTCTTGTTTTTCTCTGTGTGTATAAATCTTTTAGTATTTGGTAAGCTCGATTTGTCAGCGGGATCGTCCTATAGCTTGAAATTGTTTTAGGTGGTCCCGCTCTCCAATAGCCCTCGCCATGACGGTATTCAAGCGTCTTACTGACCGTTAATGTACGCTTTTTCCAGTCTATGCTGTCAAAGGTCAATCCAATCAGCTCACCTGTTCTTAGCCCTGTTTCGAGTATCATCGCATACGCATAATAGTTATGGGAGCGTTTAGCAGTGTTCATAAAGATTTTTTGTTCTTCTACCGTCAAAAAATGGATGTCGCTAACAGACCGAACAGGTTTTGTATATCGCACGCCGTTCATAGGGTGTTTTGGGATAATGTCATTCATCACAGCAGATTTGAACATTGTACCCATAGCGATATATGTTTGCCGTATCGTTGAGCCTGCATAAGTATCATACATTTTGTTCAGAACCGTTTTACAATGCATAGGCTTAACAGCGTTGACCTCTAAATGTCCGATGATCGGTTTGATATTGATTTCATATCGCTCTCTGTAATTTCGTTTGGTATTGGGAGCAAGATCATAAACGATATTCTCTATCCAATATGCAAACCAATCATTGACCATCATTTTGTTGGCAGTCGGATTTGGAATACATATACCATATTTATCTTCGTAACGCTTTTTATCCAGCCATTCTTTGGCTTTTTTGGGGTTATCAAAATATTCGCCTATGCGTTTGCCGTTTTTCGATAGAAAACGAGCTTCATATTTTCCGTCTTTTCTTTGACTGATTCCTTTGCCTAATTCCTTTCCATGAAGATTTTTACCCATATTATTACTCCTTTCGTATCTGAAAAGAGCCTAATATGGGTATATTATAGCACAAGGAAACGTAAATCTCAATGAATTTACGGAATAAAGCTAATCAATCTTTTAGATCGAACGGCTCTCAGATAAATATTTTTCAAATTCAATTCTTTTTACAAGTTTTCGATTACCGTTAAATAGCACAAAGGAACAGTAAGGGTCATTCAGCATTCGTGATAAACGATTGATACCGATATTGCTGTACTCAGCGGCTTCACGAATTGTAAGTAGATACTTGTCTTTAATGGGGATAGTAGCTTTTTCTTCCGTCAAGAAATCGCCCCCTTATATGTTTATAAAGTTTTTCTCGAAATCCCCGTCAGGGTCAAGAACTGATGGCTGAAAAGGTTCTTGTATTGCAGGTTTATGTGCTGATTTGTTTAGGTTTTTGGGGAGTACCGGAGTCGAATCAAAGAATGGTAATTTGGTTTTTTCGCAAATATCTTCATAAGTTAGAATTTCAGACATTGATAAGTCTTTTAAGCTACTATAATTTTTCTTTATCCAAGATAGCAAGGCTCGGTTTTTCTCAGCCTCTGGCAAGAAGGCAGCACGATAGATTTCAAGCAAATAGTCAATCAATTTACGCTCTCCGTCCTCGCCCCAAATAGCGTGGACTTTGAAAAGGGTCGGAAATAGTCCTGAGCCTTTTATCAAATACAATATGGATTTTTTGAGGCTATTCCTTTGCGGGTTTTCCAAGCGCAAAGCGGGATAGTTGGCGTTTTCAGTTACAGCAAGAAGGTCTTGTGTGTACTTAGTATAATTGCTGTCTATATCCACAAAGCGGTATTTATCCAATATCTTTGAGGAGAGGTATTGAGAGAGCTCAACATCTGAATGAATATCCAACAACAAGTCTTGACCTATAGCATGGGCATATTCGCTGCGATATGAAGCCTCAAAGCGTGTCCACGATTTAGTCTTAATTGCCTCAAAGTAGCGAAAACCAAAGCGATCTACTTGCTCGGAACGCTTATCATAAATGCGTAGTAATGCCTTAGAATTTGCCTTGCGTGACCCGATCATGATAGATTGGGTTTTATTATCCTTGCCAAAGTCAGATAACTTACGTTTAGCTTTTCTTCCATTGTGGTCGACAATATAAACTCGTTCATTTCTAATGTCGTCAAAAATATGGTTCGGGTCTGTAATTTCGCCGTAATTTATGTAATCGGCAGTAATATCAATTCGGGTTAAGCGTAAATGGTACTCTGTGCTCACAACCATGTCTAAAAAGCTGTGGATTTGAATTCTGCTACCAAACCTATCACAATATCGTTTTTGATACCACGCCCAAGCCTCGGCTGAAAACTTAACGATAGCTCCCATTTTAGGAAAACTATCGTTATACGCGATTGCAAAATACCCTATTAACGACTCATACATATAACCATAAGTATATCCCGCAGGTAAATTCTTGCTGACGGCAGAATTTTTACCGAAAAGCTCAGTCAATCGGGATAGTTTAATAAAACGCACGATAAATGATTCAGCGGTTTCTGACCAGTTTGATTCACGAATAGAATCACGATTATGTAGGGTTAAAGTAAACTCGTCTATGCCCACCAAAAGCCGTTTATTCATAAAATCACTTTCTAAAATTCTTAATGTTCAATGGGGGTCTTTACATATCCCCCGATTTGCCGCGATCCTACGTCCGCTTGCGCGGACTTCGGCTCTCGCAAATCTTTACTCAAAAGGATAATGCTTGTTTTATAAGTTGGTCGGTTTTGTTAAGGTCGCAGATTTGAGGGATAACAACCTCTGTCAAATCGCGCCCATCAGTGCGTAAGTAACCTTTGCCTCGCGATTTTGGCTGTATCATGTCGGTATCATCGGGAAACAGCATACGCGCACTCTCGCGGCTCAATCTTCCTAAACCAAGAGAATTTGCAAAATTATCACGTGCGCCGTTCATAAAGTTCGTGCTGTCAGCGCGTTGAAGCGATAGTATGACAAAAATACCAACACCGCGCCCTAACATTAAGATGGACGATAGCTTACTTTGATGCTCGCTTTGATCTTTTTTCGGCAGAGAGTTGATGAAGCCCGTCCACTCGTCGAATACCAAATAGATTGGTTTGTTTTGCGCTTGTGGCTCTTCCATTCTCGAATGTAGAATATCATAGACTGCTGTTAACCCTTCTGATACATCATAGTGTTTATAGTACCTCGGACAACCTTTCAGACTGATAAAATCCACACCCTTGAAATCACAAAGATAAATGACACCGCGAAGCTGTTTCATAATGTAGCGTAAAGCGTAGGTTTTGCCCGCGCCACTCGGAGCGGCGATCAGCAGATGCGGAGCTTTACGAAAATCAACTTTCACTGGAACGATAAGTCCTTGTGACAGAAGTGTTTGGTCTGCTCCGACCTTGAATGAAGCATCACAATTCATCATCATGCACCATTCGCTCGGTAGCCTCAGACTGACTATCCGTTTTCCGTTCGGATATATAGTTGTGGCTTTTGTGACTGTTCACATACAGCACCTTAAAATACATAATTTTCTCTTTGTATGCTAAAGTATCAATATAAATTGAGGGAACACCTAAATATGTAGACTGCATACCAACAATTCCATATGTTTTTATAAATCGTCTAATATATTCGTTTAGTGTTTTTTGCAAAGAATCCAAGTCATCTGGCTCAGTTTGTGCTATAAAACTAAAGATATAAAAAACGCAGTCATGTCTGATCTGATAATCGTTGTAAGCCAACGTTGAAAAATCTTGTAAATCTAAATTTGTGTTATGACTGATATAGTCAAGAATTTCAAATAAAAAATTATGAATATAAAGATAATAACGCTGAACATCTTTAGCCAATATCCGCATTTTGACTCGATGATAAAGATTTTTAATATAATCTGCAATGTCGTATAAAACGCTCATAATACTAACCCTTTCTATATATATTATTTTGGGTTTCCCCCTCTGTTGAGTGGCAGAGGGGGCGCTGATTTCGGCTTTATGCCTCGAAGTCTACAAGCGGCTCACTGAGCACTTGAATGTCGGTCATACGGTAGTTGCTGACCCTAATTAGGACAAGCGAACCCCAAGCAACATCTGAAAGTTGCTTTTGCACAGACTGCTCCAAACGTTCTTCGACTTGAACTTTCATAACATCTTTTGCGTTAGAGGCTCCAAGAGGCAGCACTGTTATAAAATAAGCGCGTTCATAAGTTTTTTCTCGACCGGTTTTTTCGTCAATGAAACTGCCCGCCTCACGAACATTGTCATTCAGCAAAATCCCCTTAATCGGAGGAGTGATTATATCTCGCATGAAAAATACTTCCTTTCGCCTCGGTGTTTGCAACCACCGATTGACTACACTTGAAATGTGTGGTAAATTTACTATGAAAATGATAACATGAAAGGAAACAATAGTCTAAGTGCAAAAACAAATAATTTTTGCACCCTAAGGAGATGTACAATGAAAGACTATACTGAAAAAACCAATGAGTTTAAAGAGGCATATTTAAGGCTACCGAAAAATCTACAAAATATAATTAACGAAACTATAATGAGAATGTCAAAAATTCATCATAAAGAATATCCAAAGAAAGTCCTTGATATTCCAAAGATAATAAATTATTATCGCAAAAAAAGGAATCTCACGGTTGAAGAGCTTTTATCACTATGTTCAAAAGCAGGATATAATATATCGGAAAACACATACAAATCTATTATGAAGCGGAACGTTGTGAGAGTTCGTAACAACGAAACGCTCAAAGCGTTGGTAGATGTTTTGAAAATACCGACTAACGAAAGCGGCAGTGTTCTTTACATAGAGCGCTTTTGCAGGGAGATTGTTTCGGCAGACCAGATTAAAAAACAGAAAAAAACTGTCAAACTTGCTAAACAAGATAAACATATCAAATGGACTATAAAGAACAAAAAATTACATCAAATACTTTTTACAAGTGCAGGTAGTGATTATATATTGGAATTTCAAAATAATTCCGTGTTTTCAAATTTTAACTGTCTCGATCATCAAAACCAGCGAGCTATAATTTTTCTTATAAAGTCTCTCTATGATAATCAAATGACTCCCGAGAGGTTTATGAATAATGAGAATATTATCATTTTATAACGAAAACGATAATGAGATGGGCGATGAAATCAAACAGCCCTATAACAAATAATCACACTGATCGCAGAGGGCGTAATGCTCTCTGCGGTTTTTCTATAAGGTTGCGCTATGGTTTATGCCATAGCGTATTTTTTATGCTCCTCATTTGACGGTTACAAGCTCAATCACTCTCGGCTGTATTGTGGTCGAAAATCTCCATCATGTGGCTTGAAGCTCATATTT
>Ga0256404_1002191_pt1 | contig 44108 bp, 36 predicted proteins | sample RumenRJG_01DNA_FD_185990 | JGI IMG/M metagenome (GOLD analysis project Ga0256404, IMG submission 185990) | Bovine rumen microbial communities from Lethbridge, Alberta, Canada - RJG_01 | ecosystem: Host-associated > Mammals > Digestive system > Stomach > Rumen | place: Canada: Alberta | collected... | reverse complement strand
GTAGCGGTGTTCGCTTCGCTCACATATTTTAATATATCGCCGAAGGCGATACCTTAACTATAAACTTTTCACTATTCGTTATTCACTATTCACTGTTAGCGTCAAAGACGCTAAATTCTGATTTATCGTGCAACACAAAACTCCTGCGAGTTATCCGCAGGAGTTATTTTTTTCACCTTGTTCACTTTTCTTTTTGTCACGCTCGGCTTTGGAGAACACACAGCCGCAGTAATCCTGCCTGTAAAGCCCGTACTTGGCAGAAAGCTCGATAGAGCGCTTGTAGCCGCCTTTTTTCTTAAAATCCGCAGGCAGAGCGTTCACGCCGTATACCGCTGCAAGCTCGCTTGATATCTCGTTGAGCTTCTGCGCGTTTTTGTACGGCGAGATAGAAAGGGTAGTGGTAAACCAGTCCGCGCCGAGCTTTTTTGCAAGCTGCGCAGTTTTTTCAAGCCGCAGGCGGTAACAGCGAAAGCATCTCTCGCTGCCCTCGGGCAAGTCCTCCAAGCCCTTTGCGATGTCATAGAACTCGCGCTGGTCGTACTCACCAACAATTATCTTGGGCGTGTCATTCATCGGCATCTCGCCAACGAGCCGTTTCAGCTCGCGCGTGCGCTTTTCAAATTCCTCTTTCGGCGAGATGTTCGGGTTGTAGTAAAACAGCACTATGCGGAAATATTTCGTCAGATATTCAAGCACATATGACGAGCAGGGCGCACAGCACGCGTGCAGCAAAAGTGTCGGTCTTTCGGCACTTTTTTCGACCTGCGCGATGACCTCGTCAAGCTTTTTCTGATAGTTCACATTCTGCAAAACTCTCACCTCTTAGATCAATTATACCACGCCGCCGAGCATTTTTCAACGCATAATCTGAAATTTTGTGCAAACACTATTACAAAAATCAAAGGAGCGAATAAAATGGCAGGCAAAGCGACAAAGCTGTTAAGCACACAGCCGTCAGTCATCGCCGCGGCGGCGATAGGCGGAAAAAAGGAGGGCGAGGGACCTCTCGGCGGGTGCTTTGACAAGATAAATGACGACCCCTATCTTTCCACCGATACCTACGAGCGCGGCGAGAGCCGTCTGCAAAAGCAGGCGGTGCTGCACTGCCTTGAAAAAGCAGCTCTCCAGGCGGGCGATATAGATGTGCTTTTCGGCGGCGACCTGCTCAACCAGTGCGTCGGCACGACCTACGCGGTGCGCTGCTTTGAGATGCCGTTTCTGGGCATCTACGGTGCCTGCTCAACAATGTCCGAGGGGCTTGCGCTTGCCTCGCTTTTTGTGGACAGGGGAGTGACGGCCAACGCAATGGCAGTCACAAGCTCGCACTTTTGTACGGCTGAAAGGCAGTACCGATTTCCCCTCGGCTACGGCGGACAAAGACCGCCAACGTCCCAGTGGACAGTCACCGCAGGCGGAGCGCTTATCGTGTCACAGCACGCTCAGCCGCCGTATGTGCGCGCCTGCACGATAGGGAAGATAGTCGATATGGGCGTGAGCGATGCAAACAATATGGGTGCAGCGATGGCACCTGCGGCGTTCTCCACGATAAAAACGTTTTTTGACGATACGGGAATGGAGCCGTCAGACTTTGACCTTATCGTAACGGGCGACCTCGGAAAAGTCGGCAGCAGACTGCTTTGCGAGCTTATGCAGCAAAGCGGCAGGGACATCTCGCAAAACCACGCCGACTGCGGAATGATGATATACAGCTTTGAAACGCAGGACGTCCACGCGGGCGCAAGCGGCTGCGGCTGCGCAGCCTCAGTGCTTTGCGGACACTTTATCCCGCGCCTGCAAAGCGGTGAGATAAAAAATATGCTCTTTGCCGCAACGGGAGCACTTATGTCGCCAACCGTCAATCAGCAGGGCGAAAGCATACCGTCTATCTCTCACCTTGTCTGGCTGTCAAACGAAACCACTACCTGAAAGGAGAATACAATGACTTACCTCTACGCATTTCTTGTCGGCGGCTTGCTTTGCGCGATAGGGCAGCTGCTTATCGACTTCACAAAGCTCACCCCTGCGCGCATACTCGTTTCCTACGTCGTCGCAGGCTGTATCCTCGGCGGACTGGGCTGGTACGAGCCGCTGATAAAGACCGCAGGTGCAGGCGCGAGCGTGCCGCTTACAGGCTTTGGCTACCTGCTCGCAGACGGCGTAAAAACGCAGATATCGCAAAACGGCTTTTCGGGCATCATCACAGGAGGGCTCACCGCCGCCGCGGGCGGTATCTCGGCGGCAATGCTCTTTGCGTTTCTGTTCGCACTGTTCTTCAGAAGCAAGCCCAAGTAAAAGCAGGATGTTCAAAGGCAGGACAAGGTGTCCGCCTTTGGCTGACCATTATAAAAAAGCAGGGAACTCATCAAAAAGTGAGTTCCCTGTTCTTGCATCTTGCGTTTATAATTCTTATTTATTTTGCCATTTCGTCAAGCAGGTCGCCTATCGCGCTGATGTGGCAGCCCTTGCAGTCCTCGATAAGCCCGTTGTCGCATTTATGTGCGACCGCCTGCTTCATCGGTATCTTGCCAAGCACCTTCAAGCCCTTTTCAGCGGCTATCTCGTCAATTCTGCTCTCGCCGAAGATGTTTATCTTCTTTCCGCAGTCGGGGCACTCAACATAGCTGTAGTTCTCAACGATGCCAAGGATAGGTATGTTCATCATCTTCGCCATATTTACAGCCTTTTCGACTATCATCGAAACAAGGTCCTGCGGCGAGGTCACAACGATAATGCCGTCAATTCGTATCGACTGAAAGACCGTCAGCGGAACGTCACCCGTTCCGGGAGGCATATCAACGAACATAAAGTCCACATCGCCCCAGATAACGTCCGTCCAGAACTGCGTAACAACGCCCGCGATAACAGGACCGCGCCAGATAACAGGGTCAGTCTCGTTCTCGGTAAGAAGATTAAGGCTCATTATCTCAATGCCCGTTTTGGTCGTCACAGGCAAAAGCCCGTCCTCGTTCTGCTCGGCTCTTTTGTGTATGCCGAACATCTTCGGTATCGACGGCCCCGTAATGTCCGCATCGAGTATAGCGGTCTTGTAGCCCTTCTTGTTAGCCAGCACCGCGCTCATAGAAGTTACCAGCGATTTTCCTACGCCGCCTTTGCCGCTTACCACGCCGATAACTCTCTTTATCTGCGACAGGTCGTGCGGTTCAACGTGCATATCCTGCGGCTGCTGTCTTTCTCCGCAGTTGCTTGAGCAAGTCGAGCAGTCATGTGTGCAGCCTTCGCTCATTTTTGATCCACTCCATTTCATAAGATATTACAGATAGTATACCACATTTGTAGTGTATTGTCAACGGCGTGCGTTAGCACTCAAAGTTGGCGAGTGTTAGCACTCTCACATAGCGAGTGCTAATTTTCAGCTTTGCATCACCATTCTATCACAAAACGAACACAATCTGGCAATATCATATAATCAGTGAACGAAAGGAAATGATACCAATGGAACAATATGAAACTTGTGAATAAAAACGGTAAAGTAAGGAAAGATAATCATATAAACATTTAAGGAGGAATCATTATGTATGCACTTACACCATTTGAAAGAAACTCATTCGACCTGTTCAACGCCTTCAACGATTTTGACAAGGATTTCTTCGGCAGATACACCACACCGCGCTTCAAGACCGACCTTCGTGACGAGGGCGATAAGTACGTGATGGAGGCAGAGCTTCCGGGCTTTGATAAGGAGGATATCACCCTTGACATCACAGGCGATACCCTTTGCCTCACCGCACAGCACAAAGAGGAGAAGAAAGAAGAGAACAAAGACAAATACATTTACAGAGAGCGTTCCTACGGCTCTTACCAGAGAAGCTTCGATATCTCGGGCATAGATGCGCAGGGCATCGCGGCAGAGTACAAAAACGGCATTTTGTATCTTGACCTGCCAAAGAAAGAGGCAAGCCAGCCCGAAACAAAGCGGCTGGAAATAAAGTAAACAAGTTATCATCATTATTTCATCCCCTTCTCAAAATGCAGATAGGCTCACTGCAAACGCGGTGAGCCTTTTTGTATCCTGTGACGCAGCCGCACCGTTTTTCGTCTTTGTGAGTGAACAGACAAAAAAACTGTGTGTTGCCGCAAATAGTCCATACGCGATATCTGACGGGAGAAAAGAATAAGCAAAAACGGTCGGGAACAGCGTTTTCCGACCTTTTTTGCGCCTTGCGGACTGCTTTACTTTTACGTCATTTTTTAATAATACTTTCTCTATATTTGCGGTGTATAATAAGTTAAAATATTTACAGGAGAAAACTTCAATGAAAAAAAGATATATACCCGCCATTCTTTGCGCAGCGATAGCCCTCTGCGCCCTTACCGCCTGCGCAGACAGCACATCATCAGCAAATGATACCGGCTCATCTTCTCGGCAGACCACTACATCAACAACGACCGCGCAGACGACCGGCGCTTCACCCGAAACCACGACCGTACAGACCACCGCTGAACCTGCGCAGCCAGCTCACGGCGACCTCACCGACAGCATAAAGTGGGAGCTTACCGAACAGGGAGCGCTTATCCTCACAGGCAGCGGTGATATGCCGCCGCTTTTGGGCGGAAGAGCACCCTGGTACGATCATAGAAGGCAGATAACCAGCATAACTATCTCTGATAAGATCACCTCAATAGGCTCAGGAGCGTTCAGCGGTTGCTGGCGCATAACGCAGATGACTATCCCCGACAGCATTACCGCCATAGGCGAGTCGGCATTTTACAACTGCGAAAATCTCAAGGAGATAACCGTTCCCGACAGCGTGACATCATTTGGTCAGTGCATCTTCTGGCGGTGTTTTGCGCTTGAAAAAGTCGTCATCGGCAAGGGCGTAAAAGAGCTGCCATTTGACACCTTCTGCCGCTGTAAGAACCTTAAAGACGTTACACTCAGCGAGGGTCTTGAACGCCTTGGCAACACCTGCTTTGAGTATTGCGAGAGCATCAGGGACATATATATCCCCTCAAGCGTCAGCGAGTTCGGCTTTTGCATCTTCCCCGATGATTCGTCAAAGATAACCATAAAGAGCAAGGCAGGCTCACCTGCGCAGGAGTACGCACAAAAGCATTCGATAAAATTCAAGGCTGTGTAACGATTTCATATATACGCCAAATCGGTCGGAAAAGAGATTTTCCGACCCTTTTTGTGTTTTGCGGAAGCCTTTGTTTATTACAAGGTCATAGCTTCTTAACATTTTTGTTGTATATTAAATGCTGAATATAAAATAATGGAGAAAACCTATGCTAAAAAGAATTTTACCCGCCCTGCTGTCCGCAGCGATAGCCCTTTGCGCTCTTACCTCCTGCGGAGAAAACGTTTCGCAGGCTGACACAAAGCAGACTGCCGCGCAGACAGCATCATCTGTTTCGGCCACCGCTTCGGCTTCGGCAAAGACCGCCCCCGAAACGACCACGACGACAACAACCACAACAACAACCACCACGACCGCCGCGCCCTTGCCTGCTATCGCGCACACATCAGCGCACGCGCTCTACTGCGTGGAGGACGACAGGGTATTGCTTGCAAACAGCCTTGATAAGCGCATTTCCATAGCAAGCACCACCAAAATGCTCACCGCATCGCTCGCGCTCAAATATCTCTCGCCCGATACAGTGATAACCGTCGGCACCGAGGTCTATATGACCAAGCCCGATTCTACCGTCGCAGGCTTGATGCCGGGGCAGAGACTGACTCTCCAGCAGCTTTTGTACGCACTTTTGCTCCCGTCGGGAAATGATGCGGCGTATGTAGTCGCAGTCAATACCGCGCGCAAGGCAGACCCCGCAAATTCCGTCACCGATGCACAGGCGGTAAGCACGTTTACCTCTATGATGAACACCTTTGCACAGCAGCTGGGAATGACCTCGAGCCGCTTTGCAAACCCCGAGGGCTGGGACGATGCAAACCATTATTCGACCCTCTCGGATATGCTCAAGCTCACAAAGTACGCGCTTTCGCAGCCCGCACTTGCAAAGGTGATGTCGACACAAAGCATTACCGTTCAGCTGCTTTCGGGCGAATATGCACTTTGGAAAAACACCAATCTTTTGCTTGACCCGTCAAGTATGTTCTATCTGCCCGGTACGATAGGCGCAAAAACGGGTACGACCCCCAACGCAGGCTGCTGCCTTATATCCGCCGTTAAAAAGAACGGCAAGACCTACATCTGCGCTGTTATGGGCTGCTACACCGATGCTGACAGATATACCGCCTCGCGTGCGCTGCTTCAGACTCTTGCCTGACAGCACCGCAACGATGAAGGAGTGCTACCTGCTTGCCGCAGTAATGTCCGACTATCAGCTTTCAGGCAGATTCTATTTCCCCGCGTGAAAACTATCAAAAAAACAGGAGGTATACTATGAAAAAAAGACTTATGGCAATTGCAGTATCAATGTTAATGGCATTTTCCTGCCTGACAGCCTGCAGTGAAAGCTCAAGCGCGGCAGACAGCAGCAAGACCGAAACCAGCAAGACCGAAATATCAAAAACCGAAAGCATTACGGCAAGCAGCATTGAGACTGTGAGTCCTGTTGATGACGTGCCTGAAGACCCCGCGTCAGATCCCGACGATGGGTATTGGCGCGAGGATACCACTACAACAACTACAACGACTACCACAAAAGCCACAACAAAGGCGACAACTAAAGCAACGACCAAAGCTGCTCCGAAGTACGATTACTCAGCATACAAAGAGTGCCTTATCATCTATGAAAGCAAATATGACACGAAACCGCTGGATACCCATTATCTTCTTTTTGATATGAACAACGACGGTATCAAGGAGTTGTTTCTGTATTATCCGTCAAAGAATAGTTCAGGCGGTACTGTTAATGTTTTCAGTTACAATAACGGCTCTCCAAAAGCTATTGCAAGGTCTGAAATATATATGGCACACGAATTGTATTTTGGCTATTCCGATCACAATAAACTCGAATTGGTGGAGCTTTCGCTGGCAAGTGAAGCGGGTGATTACTGTTATGTAAAGACGGAGTATTCCCTTGTAAACGGCAGCTATGACTTGAAAAATGAGTGTGTCAAAATATCCGAAATGTATAAGGATAAGACCAAATGCAAAAATGACGGCTGTGCCACGATGAAGAACGCTTTGAAGGTATACAAAGCCATAAACGACGACGGCACACCCAATTACAGCGGCTTGGTATAGTGAAAATAAAAAGAGGTAAGAGAAAATTCTCTTACCTCTGATTTTTTATGTCAGTTTCAAAAACCTATCTTTGCCTTGAAATCCTCTGCGATCTTTTCTTCAAGCTTTTCAGCGTCCTCGCGCTTCTCACCGATAGTCGTGTAGTACGCCTTGATCTTGGGCTCCGTGCCTGACGGACGCAGTATGACCGATGCGCCCTGCTCCAGCCTGAATGCAAGTACATCTGACTTTGGCAGCTTTATCTCGGTCTTTTTGCCCGTGGCAAGCTCTGTCTCCTGCGAAGCCATATAGTCGCCGAAAACAAGGACTTTAAGACCGCCTATCTCTGTCGGGACATTGGTGCGCAGGTCAGTCATTATCTCCTTCATTCTCTCCATACCGCTTGCGCCTTCGCACTGGAATGACTTCTGCGAGTGCAGATAGTTGCCGTACTGAGCGTACAGATCCTCTCTTGCCTTGAGCAGCGTTATGCCTTTTGTGCGGTAGAATGCAGCCATCTCGCAAATAAGCATAGATGCCACAACAGCGTCCTTGTCCCTTACATACGAGCCTGCAAGGTAGCCGTAGCTTTCCTCAAAGCCGAAAATATATCTGTCCTGCTCGCCCTTTTTCTCAAGGAAGCCTATCTGCTCGCCGATGAACTTGAAGCCCGTGAGTACCTCGCGCAGCTCAACATTGTACTGCGCCGCGATCTTCTTGCAGATGTCTGTTGAAACGATAGTCTTGACAGCCACAGGATCCTTTGGCATAGTGCCGAGCGCCGTTCTTTCCTGGCAGACATATTTGAGCAGCATAGCGCCCACCTCGTTGCCCGAGAACAGTACGAAATCGCCGTTTTCATCAGGAACAGCAATACCCACTCTGTCGCAGTCGGGGTCGGTAGCAAGCAGAAGATCGGGCTTTACGCTTGCGCACAGCTCAAGACCCTTTGCAAGAGCCTCTTTTATCTCGGGGTTGGGGAACGGGCAGGTAGGGAAGTTTCCGTCAGGGTTCTCCTGCTCGGGAACGACCGTGACCTCCTTAACGCCGATGCGTTTCAGTATCTCTCTGACAGGCTTGTTGCCCGTGCCGTTCAGCGGTGTGTAAACCACCTTCAGACCGCTTTGCGCAACAAGGTCGGTATGTATGCCCTGTTCAAGCACCTTTTTGTAGTATTCCTCTATGATGTCCTGACCGATATAGCTTATCATGCCGCTTTTTACGCCCTGGTCAAAGCTCATCACCTTTGCGCCGCCGAACATATCCACAGCCTCTATCTTAGCGGTAACAGCGTTTGCCGCATCAATAGTCATCTGGCAGCCGTCCTCGCCGTATACCTTGTAGCCGTTGTACTTTGCAGGGTTGTGCGATGCGGTTATCATAATGCCCGCCTGCGCCTTGCAAGCCCTTACCGCCCACGAAAGACAAGGTGTCGGCATAAGCTCGCTGTATATGTAGACCTTTATGCCGTTAGCCGCAAGCACAGCCGCAGCCTCCTTGGCAAATACGTCCGACTTTATTCTCGAATCAAACGAGATAGCTACCGCAGCGTCCTTGTAAGCATCGTTGACATAGTCAGCAAGACCTTGCGTTGCACGCCTTATAGTGTATATGTTGAGCCTGTATGCGCCCGCGCCGATAACACCGCGCAGACCGCCCGTGCCGAATTCAAGATCGCGGTAGAACCTGTCCTTGATAGCCTCTGCATCGCCCGCTATCTCTTTAAGCTCTTTTACAAGATCCTCGTCCTCGGTCGCATTTTGGCACCACAGCTTGTAGAGTTCCATTTCAGTCATTGTCAAACACCTCTTATTTCAATAAGTATTTTGATAATCTCTATACACAACCATTATACCAACAACCGCATGATTTTTCAAGTACCTGCAAATAAGTTTACAAAAAAACAACACAACTTTTTGTTGATTTGTAAAACCTTTGAATTTGTGCGCAAAAGCCTTGATAAAACCCGCAAGCCGTGGTATACTTGTTGTAATAAGTGTTGGCCTAACAGCTGAATCAGTATTTAGCGTCTTTGACGCTAACAGTGAATAGTGAATAACGAATAGTGAAAAGTTTATAGTTAAGGTATCGCCTTCGGCGCTGACCGACCTTTCGGTCGCTCAAGAGAGTATCCTTCGGATACTCCTTAAAAATCATGTGAGCGAAGCGAACACCGCTACTATTCACTATTCACTTTTCACTCTTCACTATTCATTGCTTATCGGCGCAAAGCGCCGATAAATTCTGATTTATCTGACTAACAAAAAACTATGGAGGTGCAGTATATGAGTACACATTTCAGGGGCAGTTTCCGTTCGTCCGACAAAGCTCACGATATCGCGTATTATGTAGTTTTCCCCAAGGGAAGCGTTCGCGGCGTGGTGCAGATAGTACACGGCATGGCGGAGTATTTTGAGCGTTACAATGCCTTTGCGGACTTCCTTGCGGATAACGGCTTTGCAGTCTGCGGCGAGGATCACCTCGGCCACGGCAGAAGCGTCAGCACAGACAGCGACTACGGCTATTTCTCCGAGCGCGGCGGCTGGCAGAACGTCATCAGGGATATGTGCAGGCTCACAAAAATGATGAAGCGCAATTACCCCGAGGTGCCGTATTTCGTGTTCGGTCACAGCATGGGCAGCTTTCTTGCAAGAGCGTATGTCATCAAGTGCGGCAAGTTGATAGACGGCGCGGTTTTCAGCGGTACAAGCGGCGGACAGGGCGGCACCGAGGCTCTGCTGACAATGCTTGACATCGCAGGGCGCATCCGCGGCGACAGAGCAAAGGGAAAGCTGTTTGATAAGCTCGCCTTTGGCGGCTACAATAAAAAGATCGCGCAGAGAAATTCCGATTTCGACTGGCTTTCAAGGGATCCGTCTGTCGTTGCAAAATACTGTGCCGATAAGCGCTGCGGCTTTACCTTCACCATCAACGGCTTTGAGAATCTTGCAAAGCTGCTTTGGTATGTTTCCAACGATAAGTGGTACAGCGCCTATCCCAAGCACCTGCCGACCTACCTTATCGCAGGCTCGGACGACCCCGTGGGCGAGTACGGCAAGGGCGTGCTGAAGGTGTTCAACAAGCTCAATATGCAGCAGTGCAATATCGAGATGAAGATATATAAGGGCGCACGCCACGAGCTTACCAACGAAACCAATAAACAGGAGGTCTTTGCAGATGTCCTTGACTTTTTTGAGTCGGTGATGCAGGGGCAGCAGTGAGCGAAATTTCTGATCGAGGGTGAGAAACGATGTTTGCAAAAGTCAACAGTGTCGGACTGACGGGGCTCAATGCGTTCCCCGTGTACGTTGAGATAGAGGCGAGCGCAGGACTGCCTGCGTTTGACCTGGTCGGTCTTGCAGATGCAGCCGTGCGCGAGAGCCGCGAGAGGATACGTTCCGCGCTTCGCACACAAAAGCTTGATTTTCCGCGCAGCAAGGTGCTTGTCAATCTTGCCCCTGCCGATGTTAAAAAATCAGGCTCGGTGCACGACCTTGCGATAGCAGCCGCACTGCTTTGCGTATCGGGGCAGATAGATACCGCGCGCATCGAAAAAGCCGCCTTTGTCGGCGAGCTTTCGCTGAACGGCGAGATACGCAGGATAAACGGCGTTCTGCCGATGACAATACTTGCTCAAAAAAGTATGCAGGAGATATACGTCCCCGCCGAGAATCAGCTCGAAGCCTCGGCGGTGCGCGGCATAAAGGTCTACGGCGTGCAGTCGCTCAGCCAGCTTGTTGCTCACCTTTCGGGCAGGGAGGAAATGCAGCCTGCGCCCGAGTTCACCCCCTCAAGAGCCGACTACATAAGCACCCTCGACTTTGCAGATGTCAAGGGTCAGAGCGCCGCGAAAAAAGCGCTTGAGGTCGCAGCCGCAGGCGGTCATAACGTGCTGATGATAGGCGCGCCGGGCTCGGGCAAATCAATGCTTGCCAAGCGTATGCCGTCAATACTCCCCGAAATGACCTTTGAGGAGGCTATCGAAACGACAGGCATACACTCCGTCGCGGGTCTGCTCGACGCAAGCCACCCGCTTATAACCACCCGCCCATTCCGTTCGCCGCACCATACCGTTTCCTCGGCAGGACTTGCAGGCGGCGGCACCACACCGCGCCCGGGCGAAATTTCTCTTGCCCATAACGGTCTGCTCTTTCTTGACGAGCTTGCCGAGTTCCCGCGCCCCTCGCTTGAGGTCCTTCGCCAGCCGCTTGAGGATATGAAAGTCACCATCTCGCGCGTTTCGGGGAGCATCACCTACCCCTGCTCGTTCATGCTGATAGGCGCTATGAACCCCTGCCCCTGCGGATATTACGGTCACCCCACCAAAAAGTGCATCTGCTCGCAGCATCAGGTCGAGCATTACCTCAACAAAATTTCGGGACCTATGCTCGACCGCTTTGATATACACCTTGATGTCGCACCTGTCGAGTTTGCAGACCTGTCCTCGGGCGAAAAGGAGGAGTCCTCGGCAAGCATCAGGCAGCGCGTCCAGGCAGCAAGGGATATTCAGAACAAGCGCTTTGCGGGAACGGGCATCACCTGCAACGCGCGCATAACCCCCGAGCTTCTGCACGAGGTCTGCCCGATGACCAACAGCGCCGAGAAGATGCTCGGCAATATGTTTGATAAGCTCGGGCTCTCCGCAAGAGCGTATGAAAAGATACTCAAGGTCGCGCGTACAGCCGCCGATATGGACGGCGCAGATGTTATCGACAAGCCGCATATCGCGCAGGCGGTGCAGTACCGAAGCCTTGACAGAAAGTACTGGAAATCGTGATATGGACATTATAATAAGACAGCTTACAGAAAAAGACGACCCTCTGCAAATAAGCAATATCTATGAGCAAAGCTGGAAGCACGCCTACAAGGGCATCATTCCGCAGACTTTTCTCGATTCTATCCCGAGCGGCAAATGGGTGAAAAGCCTTGATACGCCCGGCAGAACGCATTTTGCTGCCGAGCTTGACGGAAAGCTCATCGGTACGGCGAGCATCTGCCCGTCACGCTGGGAAAAGCACAAGGACTGCGGCGAGATCGTTTCGATATACTTTCTTCCCGACTTCATGGGAAAGGGCTTTGGCGGCGCACTTTTTGACCGCTGCGTGAGCGAACTCACGAAGCAGGGCTTTGAGCGCGTCATTCTCTGGGTGCTGGAAGAAAACAGCCGTGCAAGGCGGTTTTACGAGCGAAACGGCTTTGTCTGCACAGGGGAGTACCGCGAGGACAGCATCGGCGGAAAAACCTTGCGCGAGGTGCTGTACAGCACGCAGTTGGGGGAAACCCTTTTGGAGAAGGGTTATCCCCCAATCCCCCCTTCCTAAACCTTTTATTGCTTTTTCGGCACAAGGTGTCTGCGACACCTTATCCCGAAAAAGTAGTAGAGTTCAGAAAAAAGAGTTGAGAAATAACGCTCCCAAGAGAATACCCACAGCTACGCGATATGCAAACTCCGAACTATATTAGAAACACTATAGCAAAAAGGGAAAGTGGGAAAAATTAAAACCTATGGTTTTGTAATTGTGAGAAAAACAAAAACCTATGGTTTTGCTTGTGCGAAAAAAAGAAAAACCTAATGAAAATGGAAATGAAAAGGCAAATGGAAATGAAGATGAAAAGACAGACTGAAAAAGCGCGCAAAGCGTCTGTCTGTCGGTCTTTCCACCACACCGACGGGGTGAATGTATTATTCTTATCAACAGCAGACGGGATAGTATCAATTCTGACAGCATTTCCCATATTTCACACCGAGTTAATAAAAAAGTTACAGAATATCGTATGAATGGTAATAATAGAATTTTCGCTCTGATTTTTCTCCAAAAATGTGCAAAACGCTGATTTTGCCCTAAATGAATAATTTTCGGGTGCATAACTCTTGACATCTTGTTTGCAGTATAATATAATTGTATACTGTATCATAATGGAGTTTTGCACCTTTTCTTTTGCTTTTTCGGTGAAAAAACAGCGTCAAAACTCTGAAATAAAAACGGCATTGATGAATTTTAAACACGTGTTCACACAAAGTTCACAAAGCCAAATCAATCCGCAGACATTTAACTGCAAATAAATTAAGGAGTGATCAAGCCTATGGTGAATGTCAAGGACGTGAAGCTCGGTAAGAATACGAGAAAGAGCTTTGCCAAGATCAACGAAGTCTTGGATATGCCCAATCTTATCGAGGTACAGAAGAACTCTTATCAATGGTTTGTTGAGGAGGGTCTTAAAGAGGTTTTCAGCGAGGCATCTACGATTACCGACTACAACGGCAATTTAGAGCTTAACTTTGTTGGATACCGCTTTGATGACGAGCCTAAATATTCTATTGCAGAGTGTAAGGCAAGGGACGCTACGTACGCAGTACCGCTGCGCGTAACGGCAAGACTCAACAATACCGAAACGGGCGAGATAAAGGAGTCCGAGGTCTTTATGGGAGATTTCCCCAAGATGACCGACAGCGGAACCTTCGTTATCAACGGCGCGGAGAGAGTTATCGTATCACAGCTGGTGCGTTCACCGGGCGTTTACTACGCATTTGACAAGGACAAGACAGGTAAGGATCTTTTTAAGACCACAGTTATCCCTAACCGCGGTGCGTGGCTTGAGTACGAAATGGACTCCAACGACGTTGTCTATGTCAGAATAGATAAGAACAGAAAGATACCCCTCACCACATTCCTGCGTGCTATCGGCGAAACAGGAACAAACGAGGAGATCGAGCAGACCTACGGCAAGGACGAGCGTATCACACAGACGATAATGCAGAAGGATCAGACTGCAAACAGAGAAGAAGCTCTTCTCGAGGTCTACAAAAAGCTCCGTCCGGGCGAGCCTCCTACGGTAGAGTCCGCAGAGAACCACCTCAACAATCTGTTCTTTGATGCAAAGAGATATGACCTTTCAAGATTTGGTCGTTATAAGTACAATAAAAAGCTGGGCATCGCGTCCAGACTTGCAGGACACAGACTTTCACAGCCTGCCGTTGACCCTCTCACAGGCGAGGTGCTTGCAGAAGCAGGCGAGCTTATCGACTTTGACCAGGCTACAAAGATCGAGGGCGCAGGTGTCCGCGAGGTATATATAAAGGTAGAGGTCAAGGAGTTCGTTACGAATGCATCGGGCGAGACCGAGACCAGACTTGAGGAGCACGAGGTCAAGATCGTCGGCAGCAATATGGTCGATATCAAGGATTTCGTAAGCTTTGACTGCACCAAGCTCGGCATAAACGAGAAGGTGTCCTTCCCCGTGCTTGCACAGATCCTTGACGAGTGCGAGTCCGATGACGAGCTTATGGAGGCTATCAAGTCAAATGCCGACGAGCTTGTTCCAAAGCACATCACGGTAGACGATATAGTCGCAACCGTTTCCTACTTCCTCAACCTTTGTGACGGCGTAGGCACAGTCGATGATATCGACCACCTGGGCAACAGAAGAATAAGATGCGTGGGCGAGCTGCTTCAGAACCAGTTCAGGATCGGCTTTACCAGAATGGAAAGAGTCGTTCACGAGAGAATGAACACCCAGCCGCAGGACGGCGCAGAGGCTATCACACCTGCATCACTTATCAACATCAAGCCTATCACAGCAGCTATCAGAGAGTTCTTCGGTTCATCACCGCTGTCGCAGTTCATGGATCAGAACAACCCTCTCGCAGAGCTGACACATAAAAGACGTCTTTCCGCACTCGGTCCGGGCGGTCTTTCAAGAGACAGAGCAGGATTCGAGGTTCGTGACGTTCACTATACCCACTACGGCAGAATGTGCCCTATCGAAACACCTGAAGGTCCTAACATCGGACTTATCTCCTACCTTGCATCCTTTGCAAGAATAAACGAGTACGGCTTTATCGAGGCTCCTTACAGACGTGTCGATAAGGCAACAGGCGTAGTTACCGACGAGGTAGTTTATATGACCGCCGATGTCGAGGATAACTATATGGTAGCACAGGCAAACGAGCCTCTTACAGAGGATCATAAGTTTGCAAGAGCAAAGGTAAACGGCAGATACAGAGATCAGATCCTTGAGATCGAAAGAGAAAAGATCGACTTTATGGACGTTTCTCCTAAAATGGTCGTTTCTGTCGCGACCGCTTGTATCCCGTTCCTTGAGAACGATGACGCGAACCGTGCGCTGATGGGCTCTAACATGCAGCGTCAGGCTGTTCCGCTCATCAAGACCGAGAACCCTATCGTTGGTACGGGTATGGAGTACAAGGCTTGCGTTGACTCGGGCGTTGCAGTCGTTGCAAGCGCCGACGGCGTGGTCGAAAGTGTTGACGCAGACAAGATAGTTGTCCGCGAGGAAAACGGCGTTATGCACACCTACGAGATGACCAAGTTCAAAAGATCAAACGCAGGTACCTGCACAAACCAGCGCCCGATAGTCGATAAGGGCGAGAAGATCACCAAGGGACAGGTAATAGGCGACGGCCCTGCGACCTCAAACGGCGAGCTTTCACTCGGTAAGAACGCGCTTATCGGCTTCATGACCTGGGAAGGCTATAACTACGAGGACGCCGTACTGCTCAACGAGAACCTTGTAAAACAGGATAAGTATACATCTATCCACATCGAAGACCTCGAAACAGAGGCAAGAGAGACCAAGCTCGGACCCGAGGAGATAACAAGAGATATCCCCAACGTCGGCGAGGACGCTCTTAAAGACCTTGACGAAAACGGTATCATCTGCATCGGTGCAGAGGTACATTCGGGCGATATCCTCGTAGGTAAGGTAACTCCAAAGGGAGAAACAGAGCTTACCGCAGAGGAAAGACTGCTTCGCGCTATCTTCGGCGAAAAGGCAAGAGAGGTAAGGGATAACTCCCTTAAAGTACCTCACGGCGAGGCAGGTATCATCATCGACGTAAAGGTGTTCACAAGAGAGAACTGCGATGAGCTTTCACCCGGAGTAAACAAGCTCGTAAGATGCTACATCGCACAGAAGAGAAAGATCTCCGTCGGCGACAAGATGGCAGGCCGCCACGGTAACAAGGGTGTCGTTTCAAGAATACTTCCGCAGGAGGATATGCCTTTCCTCGAGGACGGTACTCCGCTTGATATCTGCCTTAACCCGCTGGGCGTACCTTCGCGTATGAACATCGGTCAGGTGCTTGAGGTGCATCTCGGTATGGCTGCAAAGGCACTGGGCTGGAAGATAATGACCCCTGTATTCGACGGCGCGCACGAGGCTGATATCCGCGAGTGCTTTGAAATGGCACAGCAGAATTACCTCGAGCATAAAGATGACGAGTTCACCGTTCATAAAATGGAGGATCTCATCAATACCAACGCACTGAGCATGGCTCAGGACGGCAAGTTCACCGTCTATGACGGAAGAACAGGCGAAAAGTTCGATAACAAGGTAACAGTCGGCTATATGTACTACCTCAAGCTGCACCACCTTGTTGATGATAAGATACACGCACGTTCAGTAGGACCTTATTCACTGGTAACACAGCAGCCGCTCGGCGGTAAAGCGCAGTTCGGCGGCCAGCGTTTCGGTGAGATGGAAGTATGGGCTCTGGAGGCTTACGGCGCAGCTTATACCCTCCAGGAAATACTCACCGTCAAGTCCGATGACCTTAACGGACGTGTCAAGACCTACGAGGCTATCGTAAAGGGACAGAACGTTCCTAAGCCGGGCGTTCCCGAGGCATTCAAGGTTCTTATCAAGGAGCTTCAGTCGCTCTGTCTTGACATTAAGGTGCTCAATATCAATAACGAGGAGATCGACCTCAAGCAGAAGTTTGAGGACGATGATGACCTTATCCCAACACCTGAGATAGATGACGAGATAGATTATTCCACAGACGATGACGACTTCGCCGAGGGCTTTGCAGCCGAGGACGAGGACGGACTCTCCGAGCTTGGCGACGACGATTTCGACGATGACGATTTCGACGACGACGGCTTTGATGACGAGGAATAATTTGTGCATCACAGTGTTTTGAACGCAATTGAACCAAATTAAACAGGAAGAGGGTACAGCTGTTGGATTTTAATGTATTTGAATCAATAAAGATAGGTCTTGCTTCACCCGACAGGATACGCGAGTGGTCATACGGTGTAGTAGAAAGACCCGAAACAATAAACTACCGTACACAAAAGCCTGAAAAGGACGGACTTTTCTGCGAAAAGATATTCGGACCAACAAAGGACTGGGAATGTCACTGCGGAAAGTATAAGAAGATCCGCTTCAAGGGCAAGGTCTGCGAGCGCTGCGGCGTTGAGGTGACAAGAGCAAAGGTAAGACGTGAAAGAATGGGTCATATCGAGCTTGCTGCACCTGTATCTCACATCTGGTACTTCAAGGGCACACCTTCAAGAATAGGTCAGATGCTGGAGATCTCGCAGAAAAGACTTGAAGAGGTGCTTTACTTCACCAAGTATATCGTTATCGACCCGGGCGATACAGAGCTTGTCAAGGGTCAGCTCCTTACCGAAAAGGACTATAAGGAGATGCTTGAAAAGTATGACGAGGATCAGTTCAAGGCAGGTATGGGCGCAGAGGCTATCAAGGAGCTTCTGTGCGAGATCGACCTTGACAAGCTCGCAGAAGAGCTGAAGGAGGAGCTTAAAGACCTCTCTTCAGGTCAGAAGAGAATAAAGCTGCTCAAAAGGCTCGAAATAGTAGAGGCGTTCAGAATGTCGGGTAACCGCCCCGAGTGGATGATACTTGACGTTGTCCCGGTCATCCCGCCAGATCTGCGTCCTATGGTAATGCTCGACGGCGGCAGATACGCTACGAGCGACCTCAACGACCTTTACAGACGTGTTATCAACAGAAATAACAGACTTAAAAGAATGCTCGAGCTTGAAGCTCCCGATATCATCGTAAGAAACGAAAAGAGAATGCTCCAGGAGGCTGTTGACGCACTTATCGACAACGGCAGACACGGCAGACCTGTTACAGGTCCTAACAACAGAGCCTTCAAGTCGCTTTCCGATATGCTCAAAGGTAAGCAGGGACGTTTCCGTCAGAACCTTCTCGGTAAGCGTGTTGACTATTCCGGACGTTCGGTTATCGTCGTAGGCCCTGAGCTTAAAATGTATCAGTGCGGTCTGCCAAAGGAAATGGCACTTGAGCTTTTCAAGCCATTCGTTATGAAAAGATTGGTCGATACAAACCCGACTATCAATATCAAGAGCGCAAGAAAAATGGTCGAAAGAGCAAAGCCCGAGGTCTGGGACGCGCTTGAAAACGTCATCAAGGGACACCCCGTAATGCTCAACCGTGCGCCGACACTGCACAGACTCGGTATCCAGGCGTTTGAACCTGTACTTGTAGAGGGCAGAGCTATCAAGCTGCACCCACTGGTATGTACCGCCTTCAATGCCGACTTCGACGGCGACCAGATGGCTGTTCACCTGCCAATCTCCGTAGAGGCGCAGGCAGAGGCGAGATTCCTTATGCTCGCTGCAAATAACCTGCTCAAGCCGTCAGACGGAAGCCCTGTTGCTGTTCCTTCACAGGATATGCTGCTTGGTTCCTACTACCTCACGCTCGCAAAGGACGGCGAGCCTGGCGAGGGCAAGGTATTCAGAGATGTAAACGAGGCTCTTATGGCTTATGACCAGAAGGTAGTTTCGCTGCAGTCGAAGATAAAGGTAAGGATCTCAAAGCAGATAGGCGATAAGCAGGTATCAAAGATCATCGACGCTACCGTGGGCAGACTTATCTTCAACGAGGTCATCCCGCAGGATCTTGGCTATGTTGACAGAACAAGCTCCGACAGACAGTTCGACCTTGAGATCGACTTCCTCGTAAAGAAAAAGCAGCTCAAGGATCTTATCGATAAGTGTATCCATAAGCACGGCACCACCGCTACATCAGAGGTGCTCGATAAAATAAAGGCTCTTGGCTATAAGTTCTCTACCAGAGCCGCTATCACAGTCGCAGTCTGCGATGCGGAGATCCCGCCTGCAAAGAAGGATATCCTCGCAAAAGCAGATGCACAGGTCGACGAGATAGATAAGCAGTATAAGAGAGGTTATATCTCCAGAGAAGAAAAATCTAAGCAGTTCATCAATATCTGGAATAAGGCTACCGACGAGGTAACTGCCGCACTTCAGGCAAACCTTGACCCGTACAACCCTATCAATATGATGGCTGATTCGGGTGCCCGTGGTTCTATCAACCAGATCAGACAGCTCGCAGGTATGCGCGGACTTATCGCAAATACATCAGGTTCCACCATCGAAATGCCTATCAGAGCTAACTACCGTGAGGGTCTTAACATTCTGGAATACTTCATCTCATCGCGTGGTGCGCGTAAAGGTCTTGCCGATACCGCCCTGCGTACAGCTGACTCGGGTTACCTCACCAGACGTCTTGTTGACGTTTCACAGGACGTTATCATTCACGAGGAGGACTGCGGCAGCACAGTTGGTATCGAGATATTCGATATCAAGAACGGAAACGAAATGATCGAGCCTCTCACAGAAAGACTTATCGGCAGATACCTCGTTGAAGACTTCAAGGATTCGCAGACAGGCGAAATGATCTGCTCCAAGTCCAAGCTCATAAATGAACACGATGCCGCTAAGATAGTCGCTGCACTCGAAAAAGAGGGCAAGCACTCTATCCAGATCAGATCGGTACTCCAGTGCTGCGCTGAACACGGCGTGTGCGCTAAATGCTACGGCGCAAACCTGGCAACAGGCAACGTCGTTCAGGTCGGCGAGGCTGTCGGCGTAATCTCCGCACAGTCTATCGGTGAGCCTGGTACACAGCTTACGATGCGTACCTTCCATACGGGCGGTATCGCTTCCGCAGAAGATATCACACAGGGTCTTCCGAGAGTCGAGGAGCTGTTCGAGAGCCGTAAGCCAAAGGGCGCGGCTATCATCACAAGGCTCGCAGGTGTCGTAAGAATAGAGGAAATGAAAAAGCAAAAGCATATCACCGTCACAAGCGAGGATCTGGAGAATCCCGACGAGGAAACATATGCTATCCCTTACGGCTACAAGATAAAGGTGCATGACGGCGACATCGTGAACGCAGGTGACTCTCTCACAGAGGGCTCCATCAACCCTGCGGATATACTCGCAGTCAACGGCGCAAAGGCAGTCCAGAACTACATCATCACAGAGGTACAGAAGGTTTATCGCCTCCAGGGTGTTGATATCAACGATAAGCATATCGAGGTCATCGTACGCCAGATGATGAGAAAGGTCAAGATCGACGATCCGGGCTCAAGCTACCTGCTGCCCGGCACTCTTGTAGAAAGAGGCGAGGTCGCAAGAATGAATGCCGAGATACAGCAGAAGATCGACGCGGGCGACGAGAGCGCAAAGCTCATCACCACCCTGCCCGTTCTCCAGGGTATCACCAAGGCATCAAGCTACTCCGATTCCTTCCTCTCCGCAGCGTCCTTCCAGGAGACTACAAAGGCTCTTACAGATGCGGCTATCCGCGGTAAGACCGATAAGCTCATGGGACTCAAGGAGAACGTTATCATCGGTAAGCTTATCCCCGCAGGTACCGGTATGGATATCTATAACAATACCCAGATCGTGCAGAACGTTAAGCCCGAGAGCGCGCATAAAGACGCTCCCGCAGGCGAGGGCACAGCAAATTTCTGATATAAATAAAGCGGCAGGGAACACACCCTGCCGTTTTTGTTAGTTAATGTGCATAAACAAGGGCGCAAATAGTGCGGCGTAATGCGTAAAACAGCCGATTTATCGCAGGTGAGGCAAAAAAGTCCTTGACAATGAAAAAGAAAAAGTGTATAATATTCTAGCATGCCGACGTAGGCGAAGTGCGCCCGTTTGGCAGAGCATAAATTTACGAAAGGAGAGAAATTATGCCAACCTTTAACCAGTTAGTAAGAAAAGGAAGAGACGTTCTCGTGGACAAGTCCACAGCACCTGCACTTCAGAAGGGATTCAACTCCAAGAAGAAGGTAGTTATCAACCAGTCATGCCCGCAGAAGCGCGGAGTTTGCACAGTTGTAAGAACAGCTACACCTAAGAAGCCTAACTCAGCTATGCGTAAGGTTGCCAGAGTTAAGCTGACAAACGGAAACGAAGTAACAGCTTATATCCCGGGTATCGGCCATAATCTGCAGGAGCACAGCGTTGTTCTTATCAGAGGCGGACGTGTAAAGGACCTGCCTGGTGTAAGATATCACATCATTCGTGGTACACTCGATACACAGGGCGTAGCAAAGAGAATGCAGGCAAGATCCAAGTACGGTGCAAAGAGACCGAAGGCAGGAGCAGCCAAGTAATCTGATTACAAAAAGCTCAAAATTATTAAGGTAAATACTCATTGTCGCAAAATGCGAAGACCACAGTTAGTGTGGAGTGATTTATATAGATGACTCTACATTGGGCTGACGGGGCTGCAGAATACTATTATAATAGGTATGTCTGCGGAGCGAGTACCTGTGAATTCATTTATTTGTGAAGGAGGGAATCAAAGTGCCAAGAAGAGGTAGAGTTACAAAAAGAGACGTGCTTCTGGATCCGGTATACAATTCAAAGCTTGTAACACGTCTTGTTAACAACATTATGCTCGATGGTAAAAAGGGTGTTGCCCAGAAGATCGTTTACGGTGCATTCCAGATCGTAGAGGAGAAGACAGGCAGACCAGCTCTTGAGGTATTCGAGGAGGCAATGAACAACATCATGCCTGAGCTCGAGGTAAAGGCACGCCGTGTCGGCGGTGCAACATATCAGGTTCCAATGGAGGTTCGTCCTGACAGACGTCAGACACTCGGACTTCGTTGGATAACCAAGTATTCTCGTGAGAGAAACGAGGATACAATGAAGGAAAGACTTGCAGCAGAGATCATGGACGCACTCAACGGTGTCGGCGGCTCCTGCAAGAAGCGTGACGAAACACACAGAATGGCAGAAGCAAACAAGGCTTTCGCACATTACAGATGGTAATTTCGGTATTTTAAACAGGAGGAAATTATGCAAAGAGATTGTTCTTTACAGGACACCAGAAATATTGGTATCATGGCTCATATCGATGCAGGTAAGACCACCACTACCGAGCGTATCCTTTTCTATACCGGAATAAATCATAAAATTGGAGAAACTCATGATGGTACAGCCACTATGGACTGGATGGCACAGGAGCAGGAGAGAGGTATAACAATTACTTCTGCTGCAACTACTTGCTATTGGAAGAACCATAGACTCAATATCATCGACACCCCGGGTCACGTTGACTTTACAGTTGAGGTCCAGAGATCTCTGAGAGTTCTCGACGGTTCTGTAACAGTTCTTTGTGCAAAGGGCGGCGTTGAGCCACAGACCGAAACAGTATGGCGTCAGGCTGATAACTATAAGGTACCAAGAATGGTATATGTGAACAAGATGGACATTATGGGAGCTGACTTCTATAACGTTCTGAATATGCTTCACGAAAGACTGCAGTGCAATGCAGTGCCTATCCAGCTGCCTATCGGCGCTGAAGACGATTTCAAGGGCATCATCGACCTTATCGAGATGAAGGCTTATATCTATACCAACGATATCGGTACAGATATTCAGGTCGAGGATATCCCTGAGGATATGAAGGAAAAGGCAGAGCAGTACAGAAGCGAGCTTCTCGAGCACGTTGCCGAAATGGACGACGAGCTTATGGAGAAGTATTTCGACGGTCAGGAGCTGACCGAGGAAGAGATCAAAAGGACTATCAGAAAGTCCACCATTGATAACACAATGGTTCCTGTATGCTGCGGTACTTCCTACAAGAACAAGGGCGTTCAGAAGCTTCTGGATGCTATCGTAGATTATATGCCGTCACCTCTTGATGTTCCGCACATCAAGGGCGTTAACCCCGAAACAGGCGAGGAGGACGAAAGACCTTCTTCCGATGACGAGCCGTTCGCAGCTCTTGCATTCAAGATCGCAACAGACCCGTTCGTTGGTAAGCTTTGCTTCTTCAGAGTATATTCGGGCGTTCTTACAGCAGGTTCGACAGTATATAACTCCACAAAGGATAAGAACGAGAGGATCGGTAGGATCCTTCAGATGCACTCCAACCACAGAAAAGACATCGAGGAGATATTCGCAGGCGATATCGGCGCAGCCGTTGGTCTGAAGAATACTACCACAGGTGATACACTGTGCGACGAAAAGCATCCTATAATCCTTGAATCAATGGAATTCCCTGAGCCTGTTATCCAGCTCGCTATCGAGCCTAAGACTAAGGCAGGTCAGGAGAAAATGGGCATCGCGCTTTCCAAGCTCGCAGAGGAAGACCCGACCTTCAGAACATGGACTTCTGAGGAAACAGGTCAGACCATCATCGCAGGCATGGGCGAGCTTCACCTTGAGATCATCGTTGACAGACTTCTGCGTGAGTTCAAGGTAGAGGCAAACGTAGGCGCTCCGCAGGTTTCCTACAAGGAAACTATCACCGCACCTGCTACTGTGGACTACAAGTACGCAAAGCAGTCGGGTGGTAAGGGTCAGTACGGCCACGTTAAGATCAATGTTGAGCCTAACGAGTCAGGTGCAGGCTACGAGTTCATCAACCACGTTGTCGGCGGTGCTATTCCTAAGGAGTATATCCCTGCTGTTGATGCAGGTATCAAGGGCGCTATGGAAAGCGGTATCCTTGCAGGCTATCAGGTAGTTGACGTTAAGGTAGAGCTGTTCGACGGTTCCTATCACGAGGTCGACTCCTCTGAAATGGCGTTCAAGATCGCCGGTTCTATGGCATTCAAGGAGGCTATGCGCAAGGCTAAGCCAATCATTCTTGAGCCTATCATGAAGGTTTCCGTTATCGCTCCGGACGATTACCTCGGAACAGTTATCGGCGACCTCAACTCCAGACGTGGTCAGATCCTCGGCCAGGAGCAGAGAACAGGTGCCGCACAGGTAGACTGTCTCGTACCTCTGTCCGAAATGTTCGGCTACTCCAATGACCTGCGTTCAAAGACACAGGGAAGAGGTCAGTATGTAATGGAGCCTCATAGCTATATCCAGGTTCCAAAGAACATCAGCGAGAAGATCATGGCTTCGAGAAATAAGAATAACGACTAATTTTAAAAAAATTCCGTTTAGCTATTGCAAAATGGAAAAAAGTTTGATATAATAGTACTACGGTATTGTTAAATCGGAAAATTGAAATTTAAGGAGGAAAATTCCTATGGCAAAGGCACATTTTGAAAGAACCAAACCACATGTAAACATTGGTACCATCGGTCACGTTGACCACGGTAAGACAACTCTTACCGCTGCTATCACAAAGACTCTTGCTCTGGAGGGTCTTGCTGAGAAGAAGGACTACGCAAACATCGACTCTGCTCCTGAGGAGAGAGAAAGAGGTATCACAATCAACACCGCTCACGTTGAGTATGAGACAAAGAACCGTCACTACGCTCACGTTGACTGCCCGGGCCACGCTGACTATGTAAAGAACATGATCACAGGTGCTGCACAGATGGACGGTGCTATCCTCGTTGTTGCATCTTCCGATGGTCCTATGGCTCAGACAAGAGAGCACCTTCTGCTCGCTCGTCAGGTTGGCGTTCCTGCAATCGTTGTATTCATGAACAAGGCTGACCAGGTTGACGATGAAGAGCTGCTCGACCTCGTTGAGATGGACATCAGAGAGCTGCTTGACAAGTACGATTTCCCTGGCGATGAGACTCCTATCATCAGAGGTTCTGCACTTGCTGCTCTTGAAGCTCCGGACGATCTTAACGATCCTGCTTACAAGCCTATCCTTGACCTTATGGACGCTGTTGACAGCTTTATCCCAACACCTGACAGAAAGGCAGACCTGCCGTTCCTGATGCCTGTTGAGGACGTATTCACCATCACAGGCCGTGGTACAGTTGCTACAGGTAGAGTTGAGAGAGGTCAGCTCAAGACTGGTGAGGAAGTTGAGATCATCGGTCTTACAGAGGAAAGAGCTAAGACTGTTGTTACAGGTATCGAGATGTTCAGAAAGATCCTCGACTACGCTGAGGCAGGCGACAACATCGGCGCACTGCTCCGTGGTATTCAGAGAACTGACATCAAGAGAGGTCAGGTTCTTTGTAAGCCGGGCTCCATTCACCCAGAGACCAAGTTCTCCGGTCAGGTTTACGTTCTGAAGAAGGAAGAGGGCGGCCGTCATACTCCTTTCTTCAACAACTACAGACCTCAGTTCTATTTCAGAACAACAGACGTTACAGGCGTTATCACCCTTCCTGCTGATAAGGAAATGTGCATGCCTGGCGATAACGTAGAGATGGACGTTGAGCTCATCACTCCGATCGCTATCGAAGAGGGTCTGAGATTCGCTATCCGTGAGGGTGGCAGAACAGTTGGTTCAGGCGTTGTTACTAAGATCAACAAGTAATTTTCGCTTGACAAAAGCTTAATAAGCAATTCAAGGGAGTTGTCCGAAAGGGCAGCTCCCTTTTTTGTGTTGACAAATATGCTCGCCGTGGGTTATAATGTGTAAAGAGAAACTAAAAGCGGAGGATAACAATGAAGCTTTTCAAAAGATTTCATATTGCCTCAAACGCGATCGCGCTTGTCCTGCTGACAGTATTCCTCGTCTGGACTGTCTGCACGCTGCCGGGCCTTCCGAAGAAATTTGGTATGCATTACGGCATGGACGGCAATTTCGATATCTACAGCGAGAACAAGGTCATGGCGTTCTACCCGTTCTTTGCAGGGTACGGCCTGTTCGTCATATTCAGCCTGCTCTCCTTTGCCGCAAGCAAAATAAAAAAGGTCGGCGGCAAGTATAAAGAGAACGAAACCGATGGCATACGCATTCTGATAAGATCTCTGTGTGATATGCTCAAACTGTGCTGGGCGGTGTTCTGGTCGTTCTGGTCATTCCACATTATTCACCAGTCACGCTGGCACTTCATCATAAACCGAAATTTCACAATAGTGCTTGCCCTTGCTTTGCCGCTGTATGCCACAATTGCCGCTAACGATATCAGAAAACGTAAATTGAGAAAACAGGAGAGATCATGAGCTACATCGAATTTAAAGACGTCGTAAAAGAATACAAAATGGGCGAAACCACTATCCGCGCCAACGATAACGTCAATTTCACTATCGAAAAAGGCGAGCTTTGCGTCATTGTCGGCGCATCGGGCGCAGGCAAAACAACTATCCTCAACCTGCTCGGCGGTATGGATACCTGCACAAGCGGCAGCATCATCATCGACGGGCAGAATATCGCAGGCTTTGCCAAAAAGCAGCTGACCACCTTCCGCCGCAATGATGTCGGCTTCGTGTTCCAGTTCTATAACCTGATAAATAACCTCACCGCCAAGGAAAATGTCGAGCTCGCAACGCAGATCTGCGACGACGTTATGTCCGCCGAGGAAGCCCTCACCGCCGTCGGTCTTGCACAGCGTATGAACAACTTCCCCTCGCAGCTCTCGGGCGGCGAACAGCAAAGAGTGTCAATAGCCCGCGCTATCGCCAAAAAACCAAAGCTGCTGCTGTGCGATGAACCCACAGGCGCGCTGGACTATGTAACAGGTAAATCCATACTCAAACTCCTGCAAACGCTCAGCCGCGATTTCGGCGTGACAGTTGTGATAATCACCCATAACTCCGCAATAAAACCTATAGCCGATAGAACTATCTCCGTCAAGTCGGGCAAAATAGAGGCTACCGAGCTTAACGCAAACCCCGTTGATATTGACGAGATAGAGTGGTAACAAAAAGCACCTGCCGCGTGGTAGGTGCTTTATTTTATAAAACATCATTTCCTGGAGGTGGCAGTTCTTCATCGTCACCAGGTTGAGTAACTGTGCCACCGCCACCGCCGTTGTCGCTGCCGCCACCGCCGTTGTCATTGTTGCTGGTCGGCTTTGGTGCAGCCTGTGTGGTGGTGCGCTGCGTCTGCTTTTGGGTCAATTTCTGCGTGGGCTGTACAGTTGTCGGCACGGGTGCGGGCGTGGTGGTTTGCTGTGTGGTTGTCGCGCTTGTGGTGGTCGTTGTGGTCGTTGTGGTCGTCTGCTCGGTAGTGGTGGACGTTTCGCTTGTGGTTGTTGTTGTCGCGCTCGTTGTTGTGGTGGTTTGCGAGGTCGTGGTGGTCTCGGTCTCCGAGCTGCTTTCCGCCGCCGATGACGAGCCGCTTTCGCTGTCCGACCTGCCCGAAACAACAAGTATTATTATCACCGCCGCGATAACGAGTACCGCCGCGGCTGCCGCTATTATTATCTTGCCCTTTTTAGACATTGTATACACTTCCAAAATCAGTTTTTTACATTATACAACAGAATTTGTATGTTGTCAAATGAATACAAGTAAAGCATTGCAAGGCATACTTTGCTTTTCAGTTACGCGAGCCGCAATGCCTGTCAAAATGATAAGTGAATAGTGAATAATACATCAAAAAAGTACTTGACCTGCGGTCAAGCGCTTTGCTGTTAATAAAAATCGTCAAAAGCGATATGAAGCTTGCGACATAAAATAGCGATTTCCCTCACCTTGTCCGACCCGCCGTCGCACAAAAATTTCCGCCCTCGGAACTTTTCCAAAGGCGGATAAGCGTGCAAAAGTAAGCACCGCAAAAGACCGACGAGGCTTTTGCGGAAAGGAGGAGCAGCGCAGTGAGCGTGAGATGTTTTTAAACAGATAAAAAATCGTCGCAAGCAATACGAAGCTTGCAAGAAAAAAGAGTGACACAACTTTGTCAAGCCCGCCGTCACACAAAAATTATCCGCCCTCGGAACTTTTCCAAAGGCGGACAAGCGTGCTACACGCTGTGTAGTGGGGGAAATGGGACTTGAACCCACACGATATCGCTACCGACGGATTTTGAGTCCGTTGCGTCTGCCAATTCCGCCATTCCCCCGTATGTCCCGCGCAACATCAGAAACGCGATTACAATATATTATACCATACCGCACCGCAATTGTCAAGGTAACAAGTCTTAAAAAATCAAGCTGATTATTTGTGGCATTTCACATAAAAATACTTTTAAAATCTCTTGATTTTTGTTTGTTTTTGTGCTATAATTCAATTGTAGTCTTAAATATTGTATTTCAGGAGGCAAAAGCAATGACATTACAGGATCTTACCGTTTTGATATGTGACGACTCAATGTTCGCACGAAAGAAGCTTAATATGTCTATCGCCGCAATGGGCGTAGGCAAAGTGTTTGAGGCAGCCGACGGCGCAGAAGCTATCGAGAAGTATGACGAGTGTATGCCCGATGTCGTGTTTATGGATATCATCATGCCCAAGGTAACAGGCATCGACGCGCTCAAAGCTATCATAGCAAAGCACCCCGAGGCGAAGATCGTTATGGCATCGTCCGTCGGCACGCAGGGACACCTCAAGGACGCGCTCAAAGCAGGCGCAGCCGACTTCCTGCAAAAGCCTATCACCGATGAGGATGCAAAGAAGATCCTTGAAAACGCTGCGAAAGGAGTTTTGTAAATGTTTGCCCAGTTTTTTGGCGGATACCTCCTCAATAAAGGCCTCGTCAAGCCTGATGACCTGACGGCCGCGATCGAGGATAAGAAAAATACCCGAATGCGACTTGGCGTGCTTGCGATCAATGCAGGTCTTATGACCGCCCAGCAGGTCGAGCATGTCAATATCACGCAGCAGAGCGTAGATAAGCGCTTTGGCGACCTTGCAGTTGAGCTTGGCTATGTCACAGCCGACGATGTTGAAAGACTGCTCTCGCAGCAGCCGACAGATTACCTACTGCTCGGTCAGACCCTCGTGAATAACGGCGTGCTGACAAATGCACAGTTTGAAAGCGCGATAAATGCCTATAAAGAGGAAACACAGTTCTCCGATGAGGATATCAGCGATAATCAGAATGAGGTGCTGACAAGGGTCATCAATGACTTCTATCACTTTGACAGCGCTGAAAATGCAAGGATCTATACCGACTATGTGACGCTTCTGTTCAAAAACGTCATCAGATTTATCGGTGATGACTTTACACCACTCAAATCCCATATGGTCAGGGATTATTCCGTCAAAAACCTCGTTAAGCAGGAGTTTTCGGGCAGTTATAGCTCCCTTGCCTGCATAGCAGCCGATGACGATGCGTATAAGGGGCTTGCAGAGAGATTTTCCAAGGAGAGCTTCACCGAGATAGACGACTTTGTTGACGCAACAATAGGTGAGTTCCTTAACGTTGTCGACGGACTGTTTGCTGTGAACGAGTCCAACGAGTACGGCGTAGAGCTTACAATGAACCCGCAGGAAGTGTTCAAAAGCACCGAGATGCAGTTCAGCAAATCGGGCTTCTGTATCCCCGTGCAGTTCCCGTTCGGCGTGGTGGATTTCATCATCTGCAACCAGTAGTATGCATTCAAAAAGGGCGGCTTGCACAAAATGTGAGCCGTCCTTAAAAAATTTTATAAAACACTTGCAATTCGCGCGGGAATGTGTTATAATATTAAAGGTTTTGATAATGAATATCACCGACCGAATTGATGTTCCTCATCGATCCGAGATATAGGTGTGCGGGTCCTGTGCAATGAAGCGTTGTGAACCATGTCAGGCGGGGAACCGAGCAGCATTAAGCAATCTGTTTCGTGTGACACAGTTTCGCCTGCATGCCTATATGTCGGATTGATTTTTTAAGGAGAGTGACTGCAAAATGTATCAGGCTTTATATCGTAAATGGCGCCCAATGTCATTTGACGATGTCGTTTCGCAGCCGCACATCACCCAAACACTGAAAAATCAGATAAAAACGGGTAAGACCGCCCATGCGTACCTGTTCACAGGGTCAAGGGGCACGGGTAAGACCACCTGCGCGAGAATTTTCGCAAAGGCTGTAAACTGCGAAAGCCTGCACGACGGCGAGCCCTGTCTTGACTGTAAGATATGCAAAGCAGCCGATAACGGTACCCTTGCGGATATCATCGAGATAGATGCCGCGTCAAATTCAAGGGTGGACGATATCAGAGAGCTGCGCGAGGGTGTCGTGTATACGCCCGAAATGTGTAAGTATAAGGTCTATATCATCGACGAGGTGCATATGCTCTCTCCGGGCGCGTTCAATGCGCTGCTCAAAACTATGGAGGAGCCGCCGCCGCACGTCAAGTTCATCCTGGCAACTACCGAGATACATAAGGTCCCCGCGACCATAGTTTCCAGATGTCAGCATTTTGATTTTCATAGGATACGCACCGAGGATATCGTCAGCAGATTGACGTTCATCGCGCAGCAGGAGGGCTTTAAGCTCGAAAAAGCTGCCGCCGAAATGATAGCAAGGCTTTCAGACGGCGGTATGCGCGACGCGCTTTCGCTGCTTGACCAGTGCGTAGCCTTTGACGATAATATCACCCTCGATGTCGTGTCAAGCGCATCGGGCATAGCGGGCAGAGATTATCTGTTCGATATCCTTGACAATATCGCCGATAAGGACGCAGGCGCCGCATTCAAAACGGTGGACAGGCTGTACAGTATGTCCAAGGACCTCAAAGTCCTCGCGAATGAATTGCTTGTGCAGATGCGCAACGTTATGCTCGTCAAAACCGTTGACGACGTCAGCGATATCGTCATCTGCCTTCCCGACGAGCTGGAAAGACTTAAAGCCGTCGCACAGCGTATGACTATGCAGGACGTGCTTGGCGGCATAACCGTGCTGCAGCAGTGCAGCGAGAGATTTGCACGGTGCAGCTCAAAGCGTATCGAGCTTGAAATGACGCTCGTAAAGCTTTGTAACCCGTCAGCCGCAGCCGCACCTGTCACCACCGAGACACAGCAGCCCGATACGCAGGAAACTGCCGCGCTGCTCAAGCGTATCGCAAGCCTCGAGGATAAGATCGCAAAAGGCGTGCCGCTGCAAAGCGCTTCGCAGGGCGATCAGATAAATACCGCAGCACCGAAGAAAGAGTATGACCCCGAGCTGCAAAAGCTCAATGCCGATAATGACGGACATATCAAAAACTGGAACGATATCGTCGATAAGATCCGCGCGAAAGTTCCCGCGGTAGGCGTGTTCCTGCGTGATTCAGTTGCGTTCGTCAAGGGCAATAACCTTTTCCTTATCGTGCAAAGCGATATCTACCTGAAAAAATTCAAAGCATCACAGGATGCCTCGATAATCAACGAGGTGCTCTCGCAAACATACGGAAAAACCTTCAATATCAAGGTAAAATCAGCTAATAAAGCTACCCCCGGCGACGAGGCTGACCCAACAAATCAGCTTATCGCAAAGGCTCGGGAAAATGGTATTGAGGTTGAAATAAAAAAAGATAATTAAGGAGTTTTTACAATGAAAGCAAGATTACCACAGGGTATGGGCAAGGGTCCGTCAAATAATATGAATCAGATGCTCAAGCAGGCACAGCAGATGCAGGATAAGATCACTGATCTTCAGGCTGACCTTGAGCAGAGAGAGTTCACAGGTACCGCAGGCGGCGGAGTAGTCCAGGTCGTTATCAACGGCAAGAGAAATGTCCTCAAGCTCGATATCAAGCCCGAGGTCGTTGACCCCGAGGACGTAGAAATGCTGCAGGACCTCATCATGAGCGCGTTCAACCAGGCTGTTGAAACTCTTGATAAGACAAGTGACGAGGAAATGAAGGCACTCACAGGCGGCGTTTCATTCCCGGGACTTTTCTGATATGTCCGAATCAAGTGCGCTGCCGCTGGTGCTGCTCACCGAGCAGTTCGCAAAGCTCCCCGGTATCGGCATGAAATCAGCGCAAAGGCTTGCCTATCACGTTATGGCAATGCCGCAGCAGGAGGCACAGGCGTTTGCCGATGCTATCGCGGGTATCCATAGCCGAGTGCATCTTTGCAGGCGCTGCCAGAATTTCACCGATAAAGAGCTTTGCCCCGTTTGCGCAAACGGCAAAAGGGATCATTCGCTCGTGTGCGTGGTCGAAAGCCCGAAGGATATCTCTGCCTTTGAAGGCTCACGCGAGTTCAACGGAGTCTATCACGTCCTGCACGGACTTCTCTCACCAATGGAGAATATCGGACCGCAGGATCTGAAGATAAACGAACTGCTGAAGCGTATCCAGCCCGAGGGGATAACCGAGGTCATAATGGCTACAAACCCCACCGTAGAGGGCGAAAGCACCGCAATGTATATCTCAAAGCTGTTAAAGCCGCTTGGCGTAAAGGTCACCAGGCTTGCCTTCGGCTTGCCTGTCGGCGGAAGCCTCGAGTATGCCGATAAGGAAACGCTCAACGAGGCTATCAAAAACAGAAACGAAATGGCATAAATGTTTACAGTCCACCGTTCATTCGGCGGACTGTTTTTTCATATTCTTCCTGCGGTAAATCAGAATTTAGTTTAGCACTATGTAGTAGTGTGTGTCCGAAGGGGTTATAGGGGGCGACCGGAAAGCCCCCTAAACAAGAGCCATTCAATCCGCCTTTTTGCAGGCGGATTGCGGAAAAATGGCGGGTGTATTCTCCGTAGGGGCACGCCCTCTCTTGCAGGGCGTCCCCTCTTTCAAACAGTCCACAGGACTGTTTGAAATTCACCCCTTGCCGAGCGCGCGAAGCATCAGGTATTCCGCCGTCTGCGGACGGCGGCAAGGGCTCTGCCCTTGACCCGCCAGCCTTTTTTTACGAGAAAAAGGCTGGGCGAAAAAACCTGTCTTGTCTTTGGCAAGTCCTTATAGGTAGTGCAGACCGACAAACTCTGATTTATTGTAGTATCTTTAATAAAATTTCGTGCAGGGGCTTTTAATTCGCGCAAAAATGTGCTATACTTGTATAGTAACAGGGAGGTGAGCACTTGGAGGATAATAAAAAGTACCTTATAGATATCGCCAAAGAAAAAACATACCCAAACCAGTTTGATGACTACCATAAGGAGTTCTCTGAGTGGCGTACCCGCAGTGATAACCCCTACGGCTATAGCTTTGTCCACGATGTGCGCGAGCATACCTACGTTGACGGCGAGGGCTATTACCAGAAAAAAGCCGATGCCGCCGAAAAGATCGCCCTGACAAAGTGCCTGGGACTGCTCGGTGCATCACTGCTTGTAATGCTGTTTATAGATGCAGTGATATCTTTTGTGTTCTATAAGCTGTATAACGATTCGTCCATATTTGACGTGCGCTATTCGGAGATCGAGAACGTCACAACGTTTTTAAGCCCCCTGAATGCCGCACTTTTCGGCGCAGCAACGACCTTTAAGTATATCGCGGGCTTGTGGATATTCATGCATTTTTCCAAAATACCGCGCAAGGTCGCAATACCTCTGCCCAAGGACGCAAAAGTGTCCAAAAGCGGTATCTACCTTATACTTGTCATAATGGTGATGGGGAAAGTGGGCAGCTACCTTATCAATATCATCTTCGGCTGGATGAATGTTGACTGCGTGTTCACGCTGGGATTCCATAACCCCGACAGCGTTTTCTCCGATGCGATATATGTCTTTTTCAACTGTGTGCTCGTCAGCATCTTTTCGGAATTCCTCTTCCGCGGCGCGATATTGCAGCTGTTTCGGCAGTTCGGCGATACCTACGCGCTGCTGGTGTCGGTCATCACCTTCTCATTCACATATTACGATGTTTCGTCCATCTGCTACGCATCGCTGCTCGCAGCAGTCCTTGGACTGTTCACCCTCAAAACCGGTTCGATAAAAACCGCAGTCATCATGCGCATAGTCGAGTCTATCTCAAGCTATTCCGTCAGCTGCGTCATACTTGATAATTACAGCAACGGTCGTGTCGTGATAGTGTGCATCTACGCCTTTATCGCAACGGTCGCGGCATTCGTCTTTTCAAGACTTATGTGCAACGGCAAGCTCGATTTCCGTATGCGCAACGACTCTTCCGAGATCGACAACGGCGCGAAGCTGCGCCTCTTTGTGACTAATACCTCCATAATGCTGTGGCTTGTCGCAGTGCTTGGAATGGTAGTGCTTATGGTGAGATTCATATGATGCGCGACGAGATATATATGAAAAAAGCGCTTGAACTTGCGCGCATCGCAGCGCAGCAGGGGGAAGTCCCCGTGGGCGCGGTAGTCGTGAAAAAAAGCACAGGCGAGATAGTCGGCAGGGGATTCAACCGCCGCGAGTACGGACGTTCACCGCTTACCCACGCCGAGATCGTCGCCATTGACGAGGCAAGCAGAAAGCTGGGCGGCTGGCGGCTTATCGACTGCGAGCTGTTCGTGACCTTGGAGCCCTGCCCAATGTGTGCAGGCGCGATGATAAATTCCCGCATCGAGCGCGTGGTGTTCGGCGCGTATGACGCGAAAGCAGGCTCCTGCGGTTCCGTGGTAGACCTGTTCTCGCTGCCGTATAACCACAAGCCCGAGCTTAAAGGCGGCGTGCTCGAAAGCGAGTGCGCACAGATACTCTCCGACTTTTTCAAAGCATTAAGAGCGCAAAAAAGAGCAGAAGTGTGAAACCTCTGCTCTTTTTCATTTGTTAGCTTGCTTTTTTCTGTCTTATTTTCCTCGCCTTGTTTTTCATCAGCCGCCCGAGGTGCATACTTATCTCCACCGCCGCAGAGTATTTGTCAATAGCCACGATAACGTAGCTTTCCGCGTACTTTGGCAGCTTTACCGTCAGCGGCCACATATGCTTGACGATCATATCCTCCTCGCGCTTATCGACCTCAAAATGTGCCTTTGCGTTTTCAAGAGCGATCTGCGGATGACGCATACCGTGAGGCTTTTCGCCCTTTTTGCGTTCGATCGTGCGCCAGTCATATAAAAACAGATCGTGCAGCAGTCCCGCCCTTGCGGCAGAACGTGCGTCAAGCCCGAGCTTTTTGCAAACAAGGTAGTTGTAATAGGACACGTTCAGACTGTGCTGAAAACAGGTAGTGCTGTAATGATGACGGTACTTTTTCATCTCGTTCACCACATCGCTGTCCAGCAGGTCTTTTACGAAATCAAAATACTCGCGCATCTGCCTTGAGTCCTCAACGCTGTATCTTGACCCCATAGCTTTTGACATAGGCAATCTCCATTCGTCTTATGTTGATATGTTGAAACGTATGCAGAAACAATATATGTCCCTATGATAAGATTATACACTCTTTTCAAGTCCCTGTCAATGGGATTTGATAACAGTTTGGTTACATTTCCCAACTGATTTTGTTAAGCTGTCACAAAATTCAACAAAATCAGAAGTATTTTTTGTCATAAAATGCAGGAACAAACCCTTCGCTTGCCGAATCTCTTTGCTGAAAGTACCCCTCAAAGCCGAGCCGTCTTACCTCGTCAGCAACGCTGTTGTATTCAAATGTCGAGGTGCGCCGCGAAAGCTCCTTGTGTTCAAAAGCCTTGTACATCGGCACAAACTGGCTCATCAGACTGATAAGGAACTTGTCCGTGCCAAAGCGCTGCGCGAGCTCGTTCACAAGCCGTATCGAGTCATGGCGGTGGTTTGGCAGCACGAGATGGCGCACGATAACGCCGCTTTGCATTATCCCGTGTTCGTCAAATTCCGGCTTTCCCGCTATCTCTATCATTTCCTGCAAAGCCGCCGTTGCCGCAGTAAAGTAGTCCGCCGCCGCAGAGTACCGCCGCGAAAGCTCGCTGTCAAAGTATTTTACGTCAGGCAGAAATATCTTCACCCGACCGCCAAGCATTTTAAGCGTCTGCACGTTTTCGTATCCGCCGCAGTTGTACACAACGGGTATCTTCAGCTGCCCGCCGAGCAGCTCAAGCGCCTTGACTATCTGCGGTACAAAGTGCGTCGGGCTGACAAGGTTCACATTGTGTGCGCCCATATCCTGCATACGCAAAAACGTCTGCGCAAGCTCGCTGACCGTAAGCTCAAAGCCCTTTCCCTGCGCGGATATCTCAAAGTTCTGGCAGAAACAGCACCGCAGGCAGCACCCCGAGAAAAACACCGTCCCCGAGCCTTTGTCGCCGCTTATGCACGGCTCCTCCCACATATGCTTTTCAGCGCGTGCGATGCGCACCACATCACCCTCGCCGCAAAATCCCTTGCTGCGCGTTCTGTCAATGCCGCACCTGCGCGGACACAGCGTGCAGCTTTGCATAATATCCGCCGCCATTTTTCCACCTCACAAATAAGGCAGGGACGCATATCCCTGCCCGTTTTTTATCCGAACTTCAAATTGAACGCGTACCTGTCCGATACCTTCGTCCCCGACAGATAAAAGCTGAATGTGCCGAATTTTGCGTTCTTTTCCATAAGCAAACGCACCGTCACATCAGTGTAGTAGCTGCCGTCCTTAAACTCTATCTTCTGGTTTGCCAGCACCGAGCTGGAGCTTGTCTGTACAGACGTTGTGTTGTTGTCATTGAAGCAGTAAAGGTAAGATGACACCATCCGCAGATTTTTCTTGTTCTCCTCCGTAAAGCCCTCACCGCAGCTTATGCGCACCGTAAACGTAGCGACCTTCCACGGCGATTCATCCTTCGAGCTTGTGGTCGCCCTCGAAGTGAGGTCAGACCACTCCTTCGCGGAGATGTTTGATTCATCCACATCAAAAAACGAATACGACATCACCTTCGCGCTGAAAACATTGTTTTTCGCCTTGTCCTCGCTGTTGAGCTTCTTGGTCGTCTTCTCGCGCGTTGTGTAGGTGTAGGTGTAGTTGTACGAATCTCGTTCCTTCTCCTCCTGCCTGTCGCGGATATTTGAAATAGTGATCGCTGCCACAGCGATAAAAACAAACATCACAAGAAAAGTCACCGCGCCTGCGCTGTTTTTCTTTTTGGGCTTGCCGGTATTGGCGGCAGTATAGCGCTGATAAACAGCCTGCTGCAAGGGCACCGAGTTCCTCTGTGCAAACACCTGTCCGGCGGTGGTAAAGCCGCTGCCCGAGTTGGTCTGTGATGAGGGGGGAGGGTTATAGCCTTTGCGCTGCTGCTGGGCGATATATCTTTGATATGCCGATTGCTGCTGAGGCTGCTGGGGCTGCTGGGGCTGGTTATAAAGGGATGACAAGCTTTTGTCGTTTTCATAATAATCATTCCTTACAAAGCGTGACTGATCGTAGCGGTTATTAAAGTCGCTCAGATCAAGCCCTGCGTTAGCCCTGCTGCCAAAGTTCTCCCTTGCAAAGGAGTTGCGCCGTTCCTCTCTCAGTTCTCTTTGCACAAACGATTCGCCGGTATCTCTCAGACCTGCGCTGAAGCTCCTGCCGTGGGAATGTTCGCTTGAGGAATATCTTTCACAGGAAATATCGTCATCTCTTGCGGTAAAGCATTCCGGACAGATCACCTCGTCCTTGCTTTTAAATCTGTATCCGCAGATCTTGCATTTTTTACCCAATCAAAACACCTCTTTAACCGAGCTTTATGATCTGTGTGCCGCTTGTTACCGGATCGCAGACCCAAGCTTGTGCATAATCATTTTTTATGATCTCAAGTGCAGCTTTTGCCTTTTGGGGATGATCGAACACCCCAAAGACAGCCGAGCCGCTGCCCGTCATAAGCGAGCCGAGCGCCCCTGCACCGAGCAGGTCATTTTTTGCCTTGTGTATCTGTTTTTCCTGCGCTGCAAATTCAAGTGCGTTGAACATTTTGCCGCACATACCCTTTATATCGCCTTTGTTCAGCCTGCTGACAAACGCCTTGGTGTCGCATTTGGGCACATTTGTCAGACTGTCATACTTTTTGAATGCCTCAGGTGTTGATATGCTCACCTCCGGCTTTACCACAACAAAAGCACATCTTGGCAGCGCAAGCTCAGTCATTATCTCGCCCACGCCCCTGCAAAGCTGCGTTCCGCCATTGATACAAAACGGAACATCTGCGCCCAGCGTCGCACCTATCTCAAAAAGCTGCTTTTTTTTGAGGTTCGTTTCAAACATCGTATCCAGCGCACAAAGGGTCGCCGCACAGTCCGCACTGCCCCCTGCCATTCCCGCCATTGAGGGAAGTCGCTTTTCAACATTTACCGTTATACCGCCGGTTTTCAGGTCCGTGTACCTTTCAAAAGCCTCTATTGCCTTCCATATAAGGTTTGTTCTGTCTGTGGGGAACCAAGCTTTTTCACACAATATCTTATTTTCGCCTGTGCCGTTTACCTGAAGATCCAGCGTGTCAAACAGGCTCACCGACTGCATCACCGTTTCAAGCTGGTGATAGCCGTCGGTGTTTATCCCAACGATGTCGAGCATCAGGTTCAGCTTGCCGAAGGCAACTGCCGTGCAGCTATTGTATCTTGCCATTTTTCAGTTCCTCTAAAAACTCACCTATGCGCTTGACGGCTTCACGCAGGTGATTTATGGAGTAAGCATAGGACACCCGTACAAAGCCCTCTCCGCAGCTGCCGAATGCATCGCCCGGCACCACAGCGACTTTCTTGCTGAAAATAAGCTTTTCACAGAATTCTGCACTGCTCAGACCTGTGCTTTTTATACATGGGAACACATAGAATGCACCCTGTGGCGTAAAGCAGTCAAGCCCCAGTTTATTGAAAGCATCAACAACATAACGCCTTCTCATATCATATTCATTTTTCATCTTTTCTATGTCGCCTATGCAGCTTTGCAGGGCTGTAACAGCAGCATACTGGCTCACAGTAGGAGAGCACATTATTGCGTACTGGTGCAGTTTCAGCAGCTGTGAAACGATAGGCTCCGGTCCGCCCACAAAGCCCAGACGCCAGCCGGTCATGGCAAAGCTCTTTGAAAATCCGTTTATTACTACCGTGCGTTCTCTCATACCTTCTATCTGAGCAAAGGAAACGTGTTTGCCTGAATATGTAAGCTCTGAATATATCTCGTCGGAAAGCACGATTATATTTGTATCCTTCAGCACCTGTGCGATGCTTTCAAGGTCCTCACGGCGCATTATCGCACCGGTCGGATTGTTGGGAAAGGGGAGGATAAGAAGCTTTGTTTTGTCGCTTATTTTTTCCCTCAGCTCCTGTGCTGTAAGGCGGAACTCGTTTTCCACTTTGGTTTGAATGCCGATTGGCTTGCCGCCGCATATTTCCACTATGGGGGAGTAGCACACAAAGCTCGGCTCAACCACCAGCACCTCATCTCCCGGCTCCACCATGCTGCGTATGCAAAGGTCGATACCCTCCGAGCCGCCCACCGTCACGATCACCTCGTGTTCTGGGTCGTAGTGAGTGTCGATGGTGCATTCAAAGTATTTAGAGATCTCTTTTCTCAGCTCTATAAGCCCCGAATTTGCCGTATAGCAGGTCTTGCCCATTTCAAGCACATCTATTGCCTGCTTGCGTATAAGCCAGGGTGTTTTGAAGTCAGGCTCACCCACGCCCAGCGAGATCACGCCCTCCATTCCCTGAGCGATGTCAAAGAATTTTCTTATGCCTGAGGGTTTCATTTCCCGGATAGTCCTGCTAAGCGCCTTTTCGTAATCTATCATCAGAACATTCCTCTTTCGTCCTTTTCATCACTGCCTATAATTATGCCATTATCTTTATACACCCTTAGTCCGAAATGGGTGGTAGTTTCCTGAACGGCGGCGATAGTTGCCAGACGCTGTGAAACGAAAAGGGAAATGTCTCTGATATTCTTTCCGGTGACCTCAACGATAATATCATATGTTCCTGACATAAGGCGCACAGCCTCTACCTGTTCATAGGCGGATATCTGCCGTGCGATCTCGTCAAAGCCGGACTGTGACTGGGGGGTAACTTTCAATTCGATAAGGGCAAATACGCTGTTGGGGTCATATGCGCTCTCGTCGATGATGGCAGTATAGCCTTGTATTATACCCTCGCTTTCCAGTCTTTCTATTTCCTGTTTTACCTCCTGTTCGCTTTTGCCCAGCATCACCGCAAGCTCGCTGTTGCTCATCCGGGCATTGCTTTTCAGAAGTCCGATAAGTCTGTCCATTGTTCTTTCCCTCCGTTCAATAGGTTTTACATTACAAATATGCACACCCCTGCGATTATCCACAAAACAAGCAGGCATGGCACACAAAACAGAAATTTCAGCTTTCTGGTCTTATGGTGCCAAAAGAACATTCCGCAAAGGGAGCCTATCCCTCCGCCGATGGCGGCAAACATTATAAGGGTCAGCTCTGGGATACGCCAGCGCTTTTTTCTTGCCCGCCTTTTGTCTATGCCGTAAGCGATAAACGCCGCAAGGTTGACTATGGCAAGGTACACCAGCACCCCGGTCATATGGTTTGTAAGAAAATCTTTCATATTAACTCCGAAACGGTATTATTTGAAATAGTTTACACCGCTTTCAAATATCTTCTGGTCTTTGTTTCCGCAAACGTTCTTTGCGATATCTGTTCCAATACGCTCTGAGTGACCCATCTTGCCCAGCACTCTGCCGTCAGGGGAGGTAATACCCTCGATAGCCTCAAATGAGGTGTTGGGGTTGCACTGAATATCAAATGTGGGCTCGCCGTCAAAGTCAACATACTGTGTTGCGATCTGACCGTTCTTTGCAAGCTTGCTTATCTCCTCTGCCGAGGCAACGAATCTGCCCTCGCCATGGGAGATCGCCACATTGTGTATATCTCCCACATTGCAGCCGTAAAGCCAGGGTGACTTGTTGGAGGCGATCCTTGTGTTGACCATTTTTGACTGGTGTCTTGCGATCTTATTGAATGTAAGCGTAGGAGAATCCGGGCGCATATCAACTATCTCGCCGTAAGGAACAAGACCCAGCTTGATAAGTGCCTGGAAACCGTTACAGATACCAAGCATAAGTCCGTCACGCTTTTGCAGCAGCTCATGCACCGCATCTTTAAGACGTGGGTTACGCAGGAAAGAAACGATGAACTTTGCGCTTCCCTCAGGCTCGTCACCGCCGCTGAATCCGCCGGGGAGCATAATAATCTGAGACTGTCTTATCTTTGCCTCCATAGCCTCCACAGATTCTTTTATAGCAGACATATTAAGGTTTCTTATTACCATTGTGTCAACCTGTGCACCTGCACGTTCAAACACTCTTGCTGTGTCGTATTCGCAGTTCGTTCCCGGGAATACAGGGATAAGCACTCTCGGTTTAGCTGTCTTTATTGCAGGTGAAAGTCTGTCTGTGGCTGTGAAGGAGTATTTTTCAGGTTTGCTTGTAGGCTCTTTCACATGAACGGGGTATACAGGCTCCAGCTTATCTGCCCACTGTTTATAAAGACCGGTAAGATTTACGTTGTAGTTGTTATTGATGACCAGATAATCCTCAATGGTAACACCGATAACTCTTTCCTCTGTCTGAACGTCCTGTGCAAGCTCGATAACGAATGCTCCGTAGCAAGCTCTGTAAAGCTCGTCAGCCGATACATCGTCTGTGAACTTGAATCCTATGCGGTTTCCGAACGCCATTTTAGCGATAGCCTCCGAAACGCCGCCGAAGGAAACTGCCCAGCAGGAAAGCACCTTACCCTCGTCGATAAGTGCCTCGACCTTTTTGAATACCTCCTTGAGGGAGTCAAAGTCGATAAGCTTGTTCTCGTCGTATTTAGGCTTGATAAGGATGACCTTTGAGCCTGTCTTTTTAAACTCCTGAGAAACCACCTTGTCTGAGGTGGACATGGAAACTGCGAAGGATACCAGCGTAGGCGGAACGTCTATCTCCTCAAAGGTACCCGACATTGAGTCCTTTCCGCCGATAGAGCCGCAGCCAAGGGCTATCTGTGCCTTATAAGCTCCAAGCAGAGCGGACAAAGGCTGTCCCCATCTGTCCGGGTCGTTTTTGGTCCTTTCAAAGTATTCCTGGAAGGTGAGCCAGCACTGTTCATATTTACCGCCCGTTGCCACTACCTTTGCCACAGAGCTTACAACTGCGCTGACAGCACCGTGATAGGGGCTTATAGATGAAAGATACGGGTCAAAGCCCCACGCCATAACAGAGGTGGTCTTTGTCTGTCCGTGAAGCACAGGGATCTTTGCAGCCATAGCCTGAGACGGAGTATCCTGGAACTTTCCGCCGTAAGGCATAAGCACGCTGCCTGCGCCTATGGTGCTGTCAAATCTTTCAACAAGGCCCTTCTGCGAGCAGATGTTGAGGTTTGAGATCATTGCGCCCCATCTGTCTGCGCTGTCCTCGGTTTCGGCAACCGTGTCAAAGATCGGTGTTGCAATATTTATATCCGTGTGCTTTTCTGCACCGTTTGAGTTAAGGAATTCTCTTGAAAGGGAAACGATAGTGTTTCCGTTCCAGTGCATTTCCAGCCTTGGCTCGGCAGTTACCTCAGCCACAAGTGTAGCTTCAAGGTTTTCCTTGTCAGCCTCAGCCATGAACTTTTCAAGGTCTGATCTTGCGATCACCACAGCCATTCTTTCCTGAGATTCGGAAATAGCAAGCTCTGTTCCGTCAAGTCCGTCATACTTTTTAGGCACAGCGTCAAGGTTTATCTGTAAGCCGTCCGCCAGCTCTCCGATAGCCACCGATACGCCGCCTGCTCCAAAATCGTTGCAGCGCTTTATCATGGCGGTAACTTCCGGGTTTCTGAACAGCCTTTGAAGCTTTCTTTCCTCGGGAGCGTTACCCTTTTGTACCTCTGCGCCGCAGCTTTCCAACGAGTGCAGGGTGTGGGACTTGGAAGAACCTGTTGCGCCGCCGCAGCCGTCACGGCCGGTTTTGCCGCCAAGAAGGATCACGATATCTCCCGGTGCGGGACGCTCACGCCTTACATTTGCCGCAGGAGCAGCACCGATGACCGCACCTATCTCCATTCTCTTAGCAACGTATCCGGGGTGATAGATCTCGTTGACCATGCCTGTTGCAAGGCCTATCTGGTTGCCGTAGGAGGAGTAACCGTTAGCTGCGCCCACAACTATCTTACGCTGTGGGAGCTTTCCGGGTATAGTATCCTCTACAGGTACCAGCGGATTGCCTGCACCCGTTACACGCATAGCCTGATAAACATAAGAACGTCCCGAAAGGGGATCTCTTATAGCACCTCCAAGACAGGTAGCCGCACCGCCGAAAGGCTCGATCTCGGTAGGGTGATTATGTGTTTCGTTTTTGAACATCAAAAGCCAGTCTTCCTGTGCGCCGTCAACGTCCACCTTTATCTTTACCGAGCAGGCGTTTATCTCCTCGCTCTCGTCAAGATCTTTGAGCAGACCTGCTTTTTTAAGCTGTTTTGCACCTATGCATGCAAGATCCATAAGGGTGATGGGCTTGTCTGTTCTGCCGGCATAAAGGTCTTTTCTTGTGTTTATATAATCTGCAAAAGTATCGGCGATGTAATCTGACTGTATATTAACGTTGTCGATGATCGTAGAAAATGTGGTGTGACGGCAGTGGTCAGACCAGTAGGTGTCTATCATTCTGATCTCTGTAATAGTCGGGTTGCGCTTTTCCGTATCACGGAAATAGTCACGGCAGAAGCGTATGTCGTCCAGATCCATTGCCAGACCCAGCTCTCCCAGCATATCCTTCAAATCGTCGTCGGTGGAATAGATAAAGCCGTCGATGGTCTCCACCGTGGTCGGTATAGCGTATTTTATATCCAGCGTTTCAAAGGGCTCAAGACCTGCCTCTCTTGACTCAACAGGGTTTATCATATAGCTTTTTATCTGAGCTACCTGTTCGTCGGAAAGGTTGCCGGTGACTATGTATATCCTGGCTGATCTTATAGAAGGTCTTTTTCCTCCGGTAAGCAGCGAGATACACTGTGCACAGGAATCTGCACGCTGGTCAAACTGTCCGGGCAGATATTCAACAGCAAAGACAAAATCGTTATCTCTCAGCTGCGGCAGGTGGTCATAGGTATAATCCACCGCAGGTTCCGAGAACACCACAGGTGTTGCAAGGTCAAAATCCTCTTTTGACATACCCTGGGCATCGTAGCGGTTGATAACTCTGAGACCTTCGAGTTCTTCAAGCCCAAGAGCGGATTTGATATCTCCGATAAGCGATGATGCTTCCACCGCAAATTCAGGCTTTTTTTCCACATATATTCTGTAAACAGACATAGTTACATCTCCCTTTAAATAGATAAGAATATTATACACTATTATAATGGTTTTTGTCAACAACACATGACCCAAAACAGCAGATTTCCCAAAAGAAAAAGACCGCACCATATATGCGATGCTGATATAGAAGTTTTGCCCCGAAGCAAATCAAATTGCTCCGGGGCATTATTTTATTATTTGTCTGCTCAGATAAAACAAAATTCAGTGTTCTATGCAAACTTTCAAAACCGGATA
>Ga0256404_1002189_pt1 | contig 44144 bp, 36 predicted proteins | sample RumenRJG_01DNA_FD_185990 | JGI IMG/M metagenome (GOLD analysis project Ga0256404, IMG submission 185990) | Bovine rumen microbial communities from Lethbridge, Alberta, Canada - RJG_01 | ecosystem: Host-associated > Mammals > Digestive system > Stomach > Rumen | place: Canada: Alberta | collected... | reverse complement strand
GGTTGTAGGCGATGCCCAGCTCAAGGTTCTGCTGCTCCAGGGTTTCTGTCTCCTGACGCAACTGACCAGTGTATTGGCGGAGAGCCTGTTGCATCTTCCTGAATCGACGCTGTAGCTTACCTATCTCGTCAGGGCGTTTGCTGTCAGGTACTTCATCGGTAAATTCTCCTTCTGTTGTCAGTGCGGTAAAGTTGGCAAGCCACCTGAGCGAACGCAGGTTACGGTCAACGATAACCAGACAGAATACAAGCAACAGCAGCAATCCCACCACCATCGTGATACGTGCAGTACGCTGCAACTTGTTGTAAGAGGCAAAGATGTCGCGCTCAGGACAGATAATGGCTACGCTCCATCCCGTATATTTAAACGGTTTGTAGAATACGTAACAGGGTTCGTCGTCGATATTCACAATGCGATGCCCCGTCTCACCAGCCAACATAGCCTCGCCAATGCCCCTCATGACGGAGTCCTCATGTTCCATGGTCTGGGTGAACACCGTTTCGTAGAACAGCTTCGTGGTGTCAGGATGCACCAGATAGGTGCCACCCTTGCCCAGCAAGACACTATAGGAATGGGGGTAGGGCTTAATCTTACTGATGGTGGAGGAGAACCAGTCGAGACGGATGTCAACAGAGAGCACACCCACCACATGGCCCTTCGCATCGTGGATGGGCTGACTGTAGCTGGAGAAAATATCCTTAATGACGATGCCTTCTTTCGTGTCTTCAAAGTAGGGCTCTATCCAGTAGGGCTTGTCGAGAAGCGAAGGAATGAGATACCAGTCCATGCAATGGTACTGGTAATGGTCTGTTCCCACCTGTTTGGTCTGTATGGAGTCTGCGTTGTTATAGGAATAGGCACAGAAATAGCGGCCTTTCTCCTTATAATAATTGGGCTCGAAGCTGATGCTGCAACCGGTCAGGTCTGGATTGTTCTCCAGCAATTTCCTGCTAAAGTCGAACATAAGGTCGGGCTCGTCAAGATGGCTCTCGATGACTACCAACATGTTGTTGGCTGCCACCTCGGCACGGTGAAGGGTATTGTCAATATGCAGCACAGCACCCTCAATGGTCTTGGTGGCCTTGTTCCAGGCTTCTTCACGCACCACCTCGCGCGTCTCAGAGAACATGAGGGCAAAAGCTGCGGTGAAGATAGCCGCCACGAAAACCACTACCCAGAAACTCAGTCTTCTGGATAGCGAACTGCGGATATATCGTATCACCCACTTCATAAGCCCATTATCTCCTGATATGTTACCGGACGTGCTATCAGTCCACTCTCTGTCATCATTTGCGAGGCTTTCTGTACCATATCCTCTCGTACGCGGAACTCACGTTTGCCCGTGTCCTTGTTGATCTGCAGTCGCAGACATTCCTCCAGCATCAGCTTTTGCATGTGGCGATTGGTGGGAGAATGATACTTGCGAACGTATTTCATGACGATTTCGAGTGCTTCCTTGGGATGTTGGGCTGCCCATTCCCATCCGCGACGACTGGCTTTGGCAAATTTCTGGCAGGCAGTACGATGCTTTTCAAAGTAGTCGCGCTTCACATAGACACCCATCTCCTGGATGTTATAGTCGTGGTCGGAGAATCGGTAGATGCTCTCTTCAGTGAGCTTGAAGCCAGATTGCAGCAGCTGGTAGTACTCATTATAGCTGACCACCATCGTGGCATCGACAGCACCGCTGAGGAAGAGGTTGATGCCACTGGTGAATCGCACCCACTTATATTGTGTCCCCTCGCGACGATCCATGATGTAGGTCAGGTAGTTAGGGTCGGAATTGAAGATAGCCACCTTCTTACCTTTCATCTTTAGTGGGTCGGTATCCCAGCGCGAGATGAGCATGTTACTGCTGTTCATGGATTCCTGGAAGATGTTTACCAACGGGAATCCTTGGGAAATGAAGTCCATAGCCGATAGGAGCGAAAACATAGCGGCGTGACACTGTTGGGACTTCAGTCGTGTCAGTGCTGAACTAGTCAGGGTGGGGTGCTGAATATCGACATCAAGACCTGCCTCCTTGTAGAACCCACGCTCGTAGGCTACATAATAACCAGCAAACTGTGCCTGAGCCATCCATGCAGTGGTAAACACGAAACGCTCATGTTGCGCCCTTGCAATGATGGTTGATAGCAACAACAACGTTGTTACTATGGCCAATCGTCGATAGTTTTTACCTTTCATGCCTAGTTAGTGCTTTCTAAGCTGCAAAGGTAAAAAAAATAATTGAAAAGAGAAAGTTTTTTGGTGTAAAACTACACAATTTTATTCAAAATTACTTATTCTTCAGGTCGTGGCTGGTCAACTGAAGGATAGCCTTTGACAAACGAAGCAAGCGCTCGCTGTCGTTACTCTCATTGGCAATCATGCTGTTGGCATCAATGTCGTAGGCCATCCAACCTGTAGTGTCATACACAGATACGCAACTGGTAGAGTTGTGATAGGCCATCGGCTGACGATAGCTGTTGCTAGCGATGTCACGACTAAAACGGAAGTCGTCGTGACGGATACCCAACTGGCCAAGTAGGGTGGCGGCGAGGTCGCTCTGGTTGCAGAGACAGTCAATAACAACAGGCTGGCGGACGGCACCACCTACCCACAGCATGGGGATATGGTTGTAGAGACGCGTGCTCTCGTCAATGCCTTTGTAGCGATAGCCGTGGTCGGGCAGAATGACAACCAATGTGTTCTTCCAAGTGGGTGTCTTGCGCAAGTCGTCGATAAAACGGCCGATACACTGGTCCAGGTAGTTGAAGGCATTATACACCTCATCGTCCAGTACCTTTGTGGGGACGTCCCATGGTTCATGACTGGATAGGGTGAGCAGCGTCTTCATCCAAGGTTTGTTGTTCTGTTCTTTCTGGATATCAGCTAAGAGCGTATCGAACATAATATCATCGCGCACACCCCACTGACAAGTGGACTGTTCGTCACTCGTGTAGTCGGCTTTCCATACCAGACGGTCGTAGCCCGTCCCCAATACGTAGCTCCGCATATTGGTGAAGTTGATGTCGCCACCATAGTAGAAGGTGTTCTGATAGCCAGCCTGTCCAAGAGAATGGGCTATCGATGGCATCTTGCGACTCTTCTCAGGTACCTTCATGACTGACGTGACGGGGAAAGCGGGATAACCACTGAGGATACTCACCATACCTTTGTCGGTGCGCCATGAGTTGGCGTAACACTCTGAGAAATAGATGCCTTCCTGTGCCAACTGGTTCAAACGAGGCGTTATCTCTGGATGACCGCCTATCTCGGTAAACTGTCCACCACAACTCTCCATGACGATAATTAGGATGTTGGGGCGCTGAGTAGTAAGCAAGGTGTCAGCATTCGTACTGTCGGTATAGAACAGACTATCGGTCAGTGCTTTACACTCGTCATCAGGCATGTAGTTGTAGCTGACGATGTAGCTGCCTGACTTTCCTAACGACGAGAGGAACGAGAAGACAGGATTGACAGCAGCATGGTTTAAGAACTGATTCTGTGAGAAATACACCTGTCCGATGTTCGTCGTTGACTCACCCAGACCACCGCGAATACCAATGATGATAGGTCCAATGAGTAGCAGGGCAACGATGGTGCCCAGTATGCGATGGTATGCACGCTGAAAACGAGTGTGAAGACTGGTAAAAGCTAGATAAATGAGTACTACTAGTATAATTAGCATGACTAGCCTCAATAGCAAGTAGCCTGTCGTCACACTGGCCATGGCCTCAGTAGGCGTCTCCAAATACTGCAGACACGATGCATCGAGTTTGAAGCGCCAGAAAGGGTAGAGGCTAGTGTCAGCGACAAAAGCCAACGAGAAGGCCACAGCCACCACCATATTATATATAAGGTACGCGATGCGAGGCATCTTCACCCATAGCGAGAAAATAGTAAGCAGGAAGGGTACGCAGAAAAAGTATAGCGCTGTAGAAAGGTCGAGCGACAGACCATGCCACACGACAGCGGCATAGTCGGTCAACGATAGACTCTCGCCACATGCCAGCATAAACACCAACTTGGCAACCACGAACAATGCGATAGTCACCAAGTAGTATTTCAGCAGGTATAGTGCGCGCTGTAACATCTATTATCTCTTATCCTTTATCTATTATCTCACCCAATAGAGTAGCACTCGTTGAACCCGTGATGCGGACGCGCACCGTCTCACCGATATGGTGATTGCCTTTGTTGACAACGACTGCCTTGTTCTGTTCCGTACGTCCCATCAGCTGCTCACGGCTACGCTTCGAGAAAGCTTCCAACAATACATCGAATTCCTTTCCTTCATCTTTTTTGTTCTGCTGAGCAGAAATCTCAGTCTGCAGGGCGATGAGCTCGTTCAGACGGCGTATCTTCTCTTCCTCAGGAACATCGTCGGGCAAGTGTTTCGAGGCGTAGGTGCCAGGACGCTCCGAGTATTTGAACATAAAGGCAGAGTCGTAGCCCACCTCACGCATCAGCGACAAGCTGAGCTGGTGGTCTTCCTCCGTTTCACTGTGGTATCCTACAAAGATATCCGTCGACAGTCCGCAGTCGGGGATAATGCGACGGATAGCGGCCACACGGTCCAGGTACCATTCGCGGGTGTACTTGCGATTCATCAGTTTCAGGATACGGTCCGAACCACTCTGCACAGGCAGGTGGATATGCTTGCAGACATTAGGCATCTCAGCTATGACACGCAGGGTCTCGTCGCTCATATCTTTTGGATGGCTCGTGGTGAAGCGGATACGCATCTGGGGGGCCTCCTCAGCTACGCGGCGTAAGAGATTGGGGAAACCAATCTCTGCATTATAGCTGTTTACATTCTGTCCCAGTAGCGTTATTTCCTTGAAGCCACGGTCGCGCAGGTCGCGTACCTCTCTTAATATACTCTCCAAATCACGGCTGCGCTCACGACCACGGGTGTAAGGCACGATGCAGTAGTGACAGAAATTGTTGCAACCGCGCATGATGCTGACGAAACCACCTATCTTGGCACCATGCAGGCGCTGGGGCACGATGTCCTTGTAGGTCTCACTGGTGGATAGTTCGATATTCATCGCCTTATGACCCGTCTCTGCCTGTGCTATCAGGTCGGGTAACGAAAGATAAGCATCAGGGCCTGCCACCAGGTCGCAGTGGTGGTTCTCCAGTAGGTCGTCCTTCACGCGTTCGGCCATACAGCCAAGAACGCCGATAATGAGCTTGCGCTTACGACGCAAGGCATCGAGGGCGTCAAGGCGATGATAGATTTTCTGCTCAGCATTGTCACGTACTGAGCAGGTGTTCAGGAATACGGCATCAGCATCATCCAGCTGTTCCGTGGTCTCATAGCCAGCCATCTGCATCACGGAGGCAACAACCTCCGAGTCTGCGACGTTCATCTGACATCCATAAGTTTCTATAAAAAGTTTCTTCATTTGCTATTGTTACTTGGGCTGCTTGCCGATGTAGGCGAGGATGCCACCGTCCACATAGAGCACATGGCCATTGACAGCATCCGAGGCATGAGAAGCCAGGAAAACAGCAGGACCACCCAGTTCCTCAGGATCGAGCCAGCGACCTGCAGGGGTCTTGGCACAGATAAACGAGTCGAACGGATGACGGCTGCCATCGGCCTGACGCTCACGGAGCGGAGCAGTCTGGGGCGTGGCGATGTAGCCTGGACCAATGGCGTTGCACTGGATGTTATACTCACCATATTCTGAGCAGATGTTGCGGGTCAGCATCTTCAGACCACCCTTGGCGGCAGCGTATGCGCTGACAGTCTCGCGACCCAGCTCAGACATCATTGAGCAGATATTGATAATCTTACCTTCGCGGCGCTCTATCATCTCGGGTATCACGGCCTTGGTCATAATGAATGGACCCACCAAGTCGATGTCGATGACTTGTTGGAACTCTTCGCGTGTCATCTCGTGCATGGGGATGCGCTTGATGATGCCGGCATTATTGACGAGGATGTCAATATGTCCCAATTCCTTGCGGATGTCAGCTACCATCTTCTGTACGTCGGCCTCGTTGGTGACGTCACAAATATATCCATGTGCCTTGATGCCCTTAGCCTCATAATCAGCCAGTGCTTTGTCCATGTGTTCCTGTCCACGACAGTTGAAAGCAATCTCTGCACCTGCCTTAGCCAATGCCTCGGCCATGGCGAAACCAATACCATAGGCAGCACCAGTTACCAGCGCTACCTTACCTTCCAATGAAAAAAGATTCTGCATAGTATAATTGTCTTTAATAGTTTATTATGCTGCAAAGGTAATCATTATTTATGAAAAAAGAGTGGATTGCACCACTCTTTTTTCCGTAAACGTTGTCCAAGGCGGATTTCTCTCTTTTTGCCCGCCGTTGGCTATAACTTGGTGGAAGTCATGCTTTTATGCGTTCTTTACGCCAACATGTTACCTTTAGTCTCTAATTGATGCATATATTTTTATTGTGCAAAGATAGGCAATTTTCGTGAAACCGCCAAACATTTCTGCAGATTTCTTGTGTAACGCCTAAAGTCATATACCTTATTATATATAATATGGCACAGTATGACAAAGGTACGAAGAAAAATTGGTATTATGCCCATTTTCTTGCCAAAATTTTGTTATTATACCCATTTTTCGGGGCAAAACTTGACATAATGTCAACTTTTACTTGATATTTTGTCAAGTACCGTCCCTTCCTTTTTTTTCTGGATGTTTGTTATCTTCATGGCATCCCATTCCGGATCGGGAACGATACTGAGAATGTCACCGTGTCCGTCGGCATCCACCTTCCAACAGTGGAAGCGGTCATTGAATGGCCAAACGGAATACAGATCATAACCTTTATCGCTGGCTCCGACCACCACAAGGCGTATCGGAGAACCTTCATCCTTTACTATATCGCCAATTTTTAGATTCATCATACTCTTTTCTCCAAAGATTGTTATTCAAGCCCTTCTATCAGTATGCTCATGGCCAGTTCCTGGGCGCATGGCGGTGCAGCACCGGCACGGCGCTGCACCTCGTATTCTTCTGATGCTGCATCGGCCCTGGAGCTGATGAAATCGTCATCATCCTTTCGGGCGTCTCCGGCATCGCTAAGGTATGCCTTCAGATAGGTGGTATAATAGTTTGCGTCCATATCAGTCGAGATAGTCTGTATGTGCCAGTTCCTCTGCCTGCAGCGCTTCATCGAGGTGTTGCAGACAATCGGCATCATAATCCTTGTCACGGATAGTCACATTCTTGTTTTTCATAACCATTGTTAATCAGGTAAACCGTAAACAATACTGATACCAGTCTTATAGTGATTAAGCATAATAACTACCTTCTTACCGCCGATAGTTGCAGTGCCATAATAGCTGTATTGGCTGGAATCTGATGGGTCTGTCTCTTTGGTCATTGAAATGCCGTACCGCTTCTCGATCTCGCTCTTGAAGGCCAGTGCCTTACTCTCACCGCTACCGGTATAGGCCACCGTCACCATGTGCAACTTCGATTCGATAAAGATATAGTTCAGCACTGTCATCGTCTGAATGTCCGTATAGAGAAGAACTGCCTCGTTGCTGTGTTCGCTAAGCTCCCAGTTGGAGCCAGACATCCACTCCTTCACATGACTCTGAGAACTGCCGAAATCCAGACATGGATCTACGTACTCTGTACTGCCAGTCGTACCACCACCGGGATTAGGGTCATCGTCACTGTCACCGCCACAGGCTGTGAAGGTTACACACATAGCTGCCATCATGGCCAGAAATAAATATCTCATTGTTTTCATAAGGTAATTTGTTAGTTAATATACTCTTTTTCTTATGGCTGATCGCCATATAAATAATGATAGTGTTCTCTTCTCTCACGCTCCCGACGTTCACGTTCGCGACGCTCACGTCTCCTGCGTTCTTCCTTACGTTTTTTCTCCCTGCGTCTCTTTTCATCGCTACTCGATGCGAGAATACCAGGAGAATGGATGGCCATAACATCGAAGCATGGCTTCATATACTTCTTCTTCATTTTACAGAGAATGTGCCTACAGGAATGCTGGTGGCCGTTACAATACTCATATAGAAGATACCATATTCACCTTTTTCCAGCTCTGAGGCAGGGATAGTGAGTAGGTATGACTGGTCACCATACTTGTGTCCAGTGAAGTCTACGTAGCCCGCTTTCTTGGTTTCTGCGCTGCCTAATAGTGAGGATTCAAATTCCACCCACTGGATGCGGCGTTCCTTTTTTGTGGCGTTGAAACGCACAATACGGTAGTTGTCTTTCGGGTCGATGTCATTCTTCTCACCTTTGATAAGCAGGCGTACATCCTTACCTCCCTCAACGGTATATGCTGATTTTCCTCCCTGGAACACAACGTCCATTCCAGATGATCCTGCCAGGCCACTGACCGTTCCTGCCACACCAGCAACATTACTTGCTGCCGATGCTACTCGAATACCATTGATAACACCTGTAGCAGATCCTGCCGTCGCCGCACCTATCATACCACCAGCACCGGCAATGCTGGCAGCACCGCCAAGCAACTTTCCCCATTTCTTGGCTTTGTTCTCGTGTTTACCGAGAGTTCCATACTCTTTAGGAAGCTGGGCATAAGTAGCATCACTGGTTAGGATGCAGTAACTATTGATAAACTCTGGCTCAGGAGCCGTTACCTCTTGTGCTGTAGCACTTTTGAATGCTGCAAGTAGCAGCGCGAGAAAAACATACTTTCTCATAGCAGTTTGGCGTTTTTAGGTTGCCCCGGTGCCCAGTAGGAGCGGATTATATTTACAGGAAGCGGGCTGTCGCTGCGCAACCTGAGGGAATTTCGTCGCCAAACTATAAACCCATAATCCACACAGCGAGCAGCCCGCTATTGCGAGTCGCTTCATACTGTGCTCCTGGATTATGACGTTGGCGACGTTTTTCTTCAGATTGAGAAGCACTTCCATCGTTATTTGTCTGCAAAGGTACATAATATATTTCACTTTTTCATCTGTTTTCTAAAAAAATGGCAGTTGACACCCCGGAAAAGTTTGTTGGCGACTTTTTTCAGGTTAAGATGCCCACTGCCACCGAACTGCTAACGCGAGTGGTATGTTCACTCTGTCAATCAGTTCATGAAAAGCAGCCACCGTCGCACTACAGAACACTAACTTAATAGCGTAGCCGACAGCAGCAGTTTAGATAATTCTGGCACCGCTCGCTCATCCAAAGGAAGGCATCCCAGACCGACATGCCAGACTATTATTCAACAATTCAAAGAGCAAATACAAATATAGCCACAGAATACCCTTTCGGATAATCTGTGGCTTTGCCATTCAGTTCTTCTGAAATTGACAGGACTTTGACCGACGGAGCGTGCAACCAGTTACCATGTTGCTGTCCTGTAGCTACAGCGGATAGGCACCTCCCATTACGTAGCTATTGCCACCTTTTATGCTTCTGTCCGTTTGTGTTGGCAAAGGTACGAAGAATATCTGAGACTACCAAACATTTGCCGAAAAATCGTAAATGTGTTAAATCAAGACAAATTTACATTTTCTTGATGCCCTTAGAATAAAGCTCAGTACCTTCGCAGATGAATCGGGATTCCCCGAAGTCGTGCTTGCACGATGGCAGATTCACATCTGTCAATAGCACATTAGGGGTTGTTATCCAACAACGCCCATGTGGCAGGAGCACCTGCACCCAGGTTCGCAGGGATAATGGAGCAAGCTCTTCCCTGCTGCTGTCGGAAATGTATAATTAAAAATATTTGACAACAATGGAAAAGACAATGAAGAAGTTTCGTGCTGCCGCTCTGAACTGCGACCTGCACAACAAGAGAGAGAAGCAACTCAGTCACACACGTCCCGAACTGCAGCCGAAAGATCCTAAAGAATGGATGTGGGAAGCACCTGATAAGAAGTCCGTCTACCAGATGAGGAAACTGGCAGAGAAGGAATACCATGCCGTCGAGGTAATTGCTCACGGCAAGCATGGTGACTATATCACCCACAAATCATTGCCGAAGAATGCGGAACCAGTAAAGGAAGCTGTTGTCCGGGTAAAAAGGGATACCACCGTTGCTGATGTAAAACGATGGGCAGATTTAATGGAACAGAAGTATGGTATTCGGGCTGTCGGTATTTACCTCCATATGGACGAAGGCCATTGGGCTACCTTGAAGGAAGGACAGACGGAAGAAATGTATCGGCGCACAGACGGGAAAGAGTGGAAGCGACTCAATGAGTTTGGCGAGTGGGAGTACTGGAAATCGAACTATCATGCTCATGTCGATTTCGACTGGTTCGATCACAAGAAAGGGCGCTGCATCAGCCTCGATAGGAAGGTAATGAGCTCTATGGAAGATGACCTGGCACGTATTCTGGGGATGGAAAGAGGAACTCCGAAAGCCATCTCCGGTGTACAAGGTATAGACACTTGGGACTATAAGGATAAGATGGAGAAAGAGCGTATGGCTGAGAAATATGCACGGGGGAAAGAAAAAATACGTGAGCAAGAAAATGCCATCACCGCGCTCGATAGTGAAATATCAACCAAACAACAGAAGTTGAATGACCAGGACAAAGAACTTCGCCGTACCGAGATAAAGGTGAAAGGTTTAGCCAGAATGCTGGAGAATATGACGGTGAGAAGAAACGACATCCAGGAAGAAATCAGACAGCTTGAAGAGGATGTCAGAGAGGGTCGTTCCAACAGCGACGATATCCGTCAGCAGATCCAGCAGCTTAACAGGGAACTGGAGGATGTCGAAAAGAAGATGAAGGACAAGAAAGAGAAGCTTGACCAGGCCAGCCAGCAGCTCGAAATGATCCTCGACCAGAAAGCGGATGCCCAGCACCAGTATGATGACCTCAGACGTGCCATCAACAGAGACCTGCCTACTTTGGAAGGGCGAGTTATAAGAGATTTCCAGGCTATGGGTTGGAAGATGGCGGCACAAGAATCAAAAAATGTTCTCGAGAAAATAGCTGAACACAGTCTGGCACTCTCGTCACTCCCAATGGCGAAACATCAGTTTGACGAAGCTGTAGGGATGACATTCTATGGCAACATCATAGGAGAAATGGCGATCAGGGGCGAAGAGATTACGCTGGTCGCTGGTGCACTTTACCTCGGCCTGATAGATCAAGCAATGGAATTTGCACAATCTCACGGGGGAGGTGACAGTAGTCCTGACAACGGATGGGGGCGCCGACCAGACGAGGATGACGAGGCATTCAAGATGCGATGCTTCGGCATGGCCAGAATGATAATGAAACCTGCTGGTAGGAGCCAACAGCAGAGCAGGGGGCCAAGAAGGTAAAATACACTATTCGAACTTCTTGTTCATGAGATAATCATTCACGTCCTTGGCTGGGGCAAAGTGACTCCTGTAGTCGATGGCTGTCGGTAGCGCGTTCATGATGAATGCTGTTGCATCATCACCTGGCTCGTCATTATCTAAGCATAGGTATATATTACCGCTGATGGATTGCAGTACCTGTACCGCAGTTTCCTTGTTGACTACTGAGTTCAACACTACCAAATTGTGCTTCACTCCACCTGTCATAGTCACCCACGAAAGCATGTCCATGAACCCCTCGAAAACGATTGTTGGCGCGTTTTCAAGTCCAAGGTGGGTCGTTATGCCTTTTGGTGCCGTTCCACCCTTATAGCCCTTTACATCGGTCTTATTCGGTGCTCCACGGAGTTCATATCCCCCGAGGTCGTTAGCGTATGCCAGGGCGAACAGGTAACAGCCATCCTCTCTGACTTTGAAGCCATAATGTGCTTCCTTCAGGAACTGCTTAGCGATAGTTGTATTGATACATCTGGCTCCAAGATAGGCATATAAGGCACGATTCTGGAGTGGTACGATGTCACAGAAGGCGAAGCCATTCCCCTTTTCTTTTCCCTCGTTAAGAATCTTTGACTGATGAAAAGAAAAAGGAGTTATGCTGCCGAACGCTGCACACACCCGACTCAAGTCTTTGGTGTTTAGACAACGCTGCACCATCTTAATCAGATTACCGTGTTCCCCTGTGGCCTGATCCTTCCATCCCCTGCCGTTTAAACTGACAGTCAGTGACGGATTTTTATCGTCGCGCCATGGGCATCGAGCCAGGTAACCGTTAGCCACCTTCCTAACAACTCTGTCACCCAGATAATCCAGACAGGTGTATTTCTCTTTTATCTGTTGTATGTTCATTTCTTTAATATGGTTATTATTCGATATTTTGTTGTATTTTAATCATCGCGCGCGCACGCACGCAAGAAGAGCATTGAAAAATTCGCATTTTACCGAACATGGCATATCTTGAAAACGCAACATCAATATTGGTCAGTTCTCCTTTGTTTATCGTACCTTACGATGTTGCGCTCTGTTGCCTCAGATTTCTTTACATTTTGAATTTTTGCAAAAATCAGCGCAACAAAGTGCAACATACTTCTCAGCTCATTTTCAGTTACTTATATCATCTTGTATGTTGCGCTCAGGGGTACATGCCATGTTTTGATTTCGGGACAGTGCCGAACGGTTGATTCCGAGGCCTTGTGTGACAAGATTTTTGTTCATATTAGGATAGTTGAGTTTCAGCTGACGCAGGGTCTCTTCTTTCGACAGACGCAATTCCGACGGCTCTCTCTTGAACGTCATGGGAACGATATAACCATAAGCCTTCAGCGCCCACTCCTCGAAGATTCGCATGTGGGAGATAGCAATTTCCATGGTGTTGCCGCTAATCTCCTGAGTCGGTGTTCCATCGTTCGCCATCAACTCTACGACACCAGCCCACTTCTCCACGTAGATCTGAAGCTTACTGAGAAGGCCCCTAATCATATTGTTGTTTGTTGTCTTACGTCGTTGTAAATCCTCCCAATATTTGATGAATGACTCTTCCGCTGCTGAGCTAAACTTTACCTCGCAAATTGCAGTTGACAGAAGTCTTCTAATCAGACTCTCATATGCCACCTTCATTGTCTCCGGGACGCTTTCCTTGAAATAGCCAAGTGAGAAGCTGTCATCGGCAAAAACAAATAGAAAACGATATATAAAGCCATTGGCTATAAGGTCTTCCGCTCCGAGCATCTTATTTAGCAGCTCAGGCTGGATACCGCCAAGCACATTGAAACAAGGCCGTTCGATATAGTTATCATCGCGCAACATGCGAGTTATACGGATGGCCTTCTGCGACCAAGCAGATAGATATTGTTCTACTTCTCCTGACTTGCCATATCTTCCTATATCTTTCAGCCAACCTTGCAATTCATCGCGATAGAGAAGCATACCATCAACCCCTGCTTTCTCCATCGCGTCGAAGAGGGCTTCAGGTGTATAGTCGTTCATTACTAACTTATGCTCTATAGGCATCTCTTCGCGTTCCTTGGGATCGGCATTTAACCATTCTCTTTTCTTGGCAAGATATTGCCGATGGCGTTCCCCATCAAGATGAAGAAGAGGCTTCATCAGCCAGGAAAGACACTCACTCTTTCCGTAGCCGCTGATTCCGACTTGAATGAGCCACGATGCTAAGGCATTGCGGTAACCCTTGGGGTCGATGATTTGGTAGCGGTCGCCTTGTGTGCCAGCGACAACGGCCATTAAGCCTGTCAATGCATAGTCACTATCTATCTGATAAACGTCGGTCAGTTTGGTTACTATTTCTTGCAAATAAGTAGGCATAAAATCATAAAATAACTTCATAATTCCATTGAAATTAAATGAATACAAAAAATATTTAGTTAAAAACTTGGAGAATTCGGGAATTATGCGTACCTTTGCCTCGTTGAAAATAGACAAATGAAGCATATTCCCGCTCCGCTTCGACATCTGGCTTAGAGTTTCCCCTCCAAGCCAGTCTTTTTTATGGTGCTCTATTCATACTCATAGTTCACTTATTTATTATATGTGTGATGAACCTACCTTAATGGGCGTCACAATGCGCACCCGTTGCCGCTTAGGTTTCTGTTCGATGACAGGAGGTATCGCCTCTGCAGATGGAGCAATAACTTGTGTAGCAGGTGTTAGGGTCTCCAGGAACTTGCGACGCTTGTTACGGCGGTGTCGGAGATATTTCTGGAGCCTCTTAGGAAGAGTGGCAGGATCCACCTTGGGTTTCGCCTGGCCTCTCTTCATTTGTTCTTGATGGCTTTTCATGGTGTTATGTACCTTTTCAATCAGGAACTCGACAGAATCCTGTTCGCGCACGAACACCGGATGCAGGAAGTTCTTTACCTTCTGAAAGAAATCGCTATCATCTCCGACATGTACAGCAATGAGATACTTCGGGAGGTACAGGTCAATGTGGATGTCTTTACCGGCATGTACGACATTTTCCTGGTACTTGACCTTGTTCTCAGTCAGCCATGTCTTCAGAGCTTCTATCTTCTCGTTATTCATACCTTTTTCTTTTTGTCCGTTATACTAATTTATCTTCAATTTCATTCACTGCCTTCACTACTGTCTCAGGGTGCAGTTTGGCGTATATACGGCGCAGCACCTTGGTATCTGACCAGCCACCAACCTTTGCGATCACGTCCATCTCTACGCCGGCATTCAGGAGCATGGTGGCTCCTGTATGACGCGCCCAGTGCGTGGTGACATGGGCACTGATGCCTGCAGCTTCTACTACATTCTTCAAGGCCTTATTATATTGTTGATTGGTCATCACGCCCTTTCTGCCCTTCTTTTTTGAGGTCAATGTTGCAGGCAGCTGACCATCGTATTTGTCGAGAATATCCTTTGCCGGACGAAGAAGAGGAATCTGGTACTCTATGCCCGTCTTGCCTCGCTGGCCGAAGATCATGTCTTTGCCGTCCACTACTCTCACCTTTTCGCGAGAGAAGTCAGCCAAGTCGACGTAGGCCATGCAGGTGAAGCACTGGAAGACGAACAGGTCCCGGACTCTGTCGAGCCTCTCGGTAGGCATCGTCGCTGTCCGGAGCTGCCCCAATTCCTGTGTAGAGAGGTATCGCTCGATGCTCTGACTGTCATCACCCTTGTCTATCCGAATGCGGTCATACGGGTTGTACGTCATAAGATTCTCTTTCTGAGCGTCGATGATGAAGGTATTCAAAAATCGATGGTAGTTAGCCCATCGGCTGCTTGCCTTCATTTTCTTTTTCTGGAGATAGCGATCAAGTTCCATGATGCTACTTTCGTTGACATCCGAGAAACTACGGAACTTGCCGTAGTCATCCAAGAACTCCAGGATGCGGTCATACGCCTTCTGACGAAGAATGCTAAGCCCATACTTACGTATCTTTGCTCGTTCTTTACAATAGTCTGTGAAGGTGCCTGCCTTCTTACGCTTTGCATCCAGCCGCTCCGGAATCGCAAAAATATCGATATTACCATCTTCTATCATATCATAGAGAACTTGGCGCACCTCATTTATCAGCTTATCGAGGGTCTTGTTGAGGATGGCAACATCCACGCGGTTGATGACGCGCTGGTGCCTGTTATCCCATTCTTTAGGATAAACCCTAATGCCGGTAGACATATACTTCTGCCGGTTGTTGTAGGCTATACGCAGTTCTATCACCGCCTCACGTGTAGGTGATGCATGCTTATACCTATTATATTTTAGGACTATTACTGGTTGCCTGATTATACTCATATTTGTTGCTATTACTTTATGAATGCACTTATGACATCTGCCTTTCGGAACAGGATGCGTCCTTGCTTATGCTGTCCAGCCTTCACATGTGGTATTCTGTCTTTCAACTGTCGCATGTAAGCAGGACTTACACCTATCATTCTTGCAGCTTCTTTGCTATCTACCATCTCATCCTGTGCATCAACTGGCACCTTACCAAGGCGCTTCAGTACCTTATCGGCAACTTTCTCGGACAACAACTCGGCTAAAATGTCTAACTCGTACTTTTTCATACTTTTCTTTTTTGATGCAAAGGAAAAAAATAAGCTATAAGATGCCAAAAAATCGAGAAACTTTGTCTTGATTTAACACATTTACGATTTTTCCGACCGTAAAATGGGCATTTCAGTGGTCATTTCGGCTGAAAAGTGTACTCTCTCCTGATGGTCTCAAACTGCCGCTCTGCAATCTTGGCGGCTACCTGTTCGTTCTTCCGTTTCTGTTCCATAGTCTCTAATTTATTTATAATTGCATTTTGTTTAAATGTTATCACATCATCTGCCATGATATACCATCAAATTATGAGACTTTGGATTTTATACAAATCTGACTATCAGAACGTTATAAACGCAAAACACTGATAAGCAGGCACTAAAAAAGGAAGCCTTATTGACTTCCTTAAGTTATTCTAGTTGTCCAAGGCGGATTCGAACCACCACAAACAGAACCAAAACCTGTTGTGCTACCATTACACCATTGGACACCAATATGCGTTAAGCGGGTGCAAAGGTAAGAAATATTTAGCATATTGCCAAATTATTTCTTGCCTTTTTACTTTTTTACCCTTTTACCTTTACTTGACAATCAGCAGATAGTAGTTCTTCTTACCTTTCTGTGCCAGTAGGTACTTGCCGTCGATGAGGTCGTCGGCAGTAATCAGACGCTGCGGGTCAGTCACCTTCTCCTTATTCAGAGAGACACCGCCGCCCTGCACCATCTTGCGCATTTCGCCCTTAGAGGGGAAGACGGGAGCAACGGTGGTCAGCAGTTCGATAGCGGGCTGCCCCAGCTGATCGGTGCCAATCTCGTGCTTCTCAACACCATCGAATACATCGAGGAAGGTCTGCTCGTCGAGGCGCTCCAGAGCTTCCTTGGTAGATTTGCCAAAGAGGATGTTCGAGGCCTCAATAGCCATGTCAAGGTCTTCCTTAGAGTGAACCATCACGGTAACCTCCTCAGCCAGACGCTTCTGCAGTACACGACGGCCTGGGTCTGCCTTATGCTCTTCCACGAGAGCGTCGATGACGTCCTTCTCCAATGAGGTAAAAATCTTGATATAGCGCTCGGCATCGTCGTCAGAGACGTTCAGCCAGAACTGGTAGAAGCGGTATGGGGTTGTGCGGTTACGGTCCAGCCAGATATTGCCGCTTTCAGTCTTACCAAACTTCTTGCCATCGCTCTTCGTAATCAGCGGACAAGTCAGGGCGAAGGTCTCGACTTCATTTCCCAGCGTGCGGCGGATGAGCTCCGTACCAGTAGTCATATTACCCCACTGGTCGTTACCGCCCAGCTGCAGCTTCACGCCATAGTGCTGGTAAAGGTAGAGGAAGTCGTAGCCCTGCAAGAGCTGGTAGGTAAATTCTGTGAATGACAGACCGTCGCGAGCAGTACCGTTCAGGCGCTGCTGCACACTCTCCTTAGCCATCATGTAGTTGACGGTGATATGCTTACCCACCTCACGGGCGAAGTCAAGGAATGTGAAATCCTTCATCCAGTCGTAGTTGTTAACCATCAGGGCAGCGTTGGCGTCCTTGCTTTCAAAGTCTAGGAACTTAGCCACCTGTTTCTTGATGCACTCCTGATTGTGACGCAGCGTCTCGTCGTTCAGCAGGTTACGCTCCTGCGACTTACCAGAGGGGTCACCAATCATACCAGTAGCACCACCTACCAGGATGACGGGACGGTGACCACAACGCTGCAGGTGACGCAGCATCATAATACCACAAAGGTGACCAATATGCAAGGAGTCGGCCGTGGGGTCTGTACCCAGATAGGCTGTCACCATTTCTTTCTGCAACAGTTCCTCCGTACCTGGCATCATCTGTGCCAGCATACCACGCCACTTCAATTCTTCTACAAAATTCTTCATATCTTATTCTTATTTATTCCTTTGCACTGGGATTCAGTTACTCGTCCTTACGGTCGTCGATATTGTCCCCTTCGGTAGGAGCCATCTCTGTCTCGAAATCAGTAATACCGGCCTTAACGAGAATGTCGTACCACTGAATGAGCTTCTTGATGTGTGAGTTCTGAACACGGTCCTGATCCCATTCGGGCAATACTTTTGAGAAATATTCGTGGAGCTCGGCGGGAGTAGCCTTTTTGAAGTTGACGCTGCAGGGTTTACCACCTTCCAGGTCACGCATAGAGGCAAGTACCTTCATAAGGGGCACGTCTTCAGTCTCGGTGAACATGGCAATGTCAGCCAGTGATGTGATGCGGTCACTTCCGAAGGCTGGCATACGCTTGTGGGTATCGTCCAGAGCCTCGACGATGAGACTGTTAGTGGCACGTGTTACTAATTTGTAGAGTCCGGGCTTACCGGAGATTGCTAAAATGGTCTGTTTCATATTTCTTATCTTTTTATTGTTTTCTTAATTATTTCATCAATTTGCTTGTCAAGATCCTGCTGGCCGTCATTGACGATTTCATAGTCGGCGCGGCGCTGGAGTTCGGCTTGTGGCCATTGGCGCTGCATCCACTGGAGCACTTTCTCGCGAGTGATGCCGTCGCGCTGCATGACGCGCTGGATACGTACATCTTCTGGGGCGGTGACCACGATGACGCAGTCAACCAGTTTGCTGGCGCCTGACTCATAGAGAATGGCGCTCTCCATCCATTGATAACCGCTCTCCTCAAAATCACGGAAGACGGCGGGGTGGACGATGCTGTCAATTTTCTTGGCATTGGCCTCGCTCTCCAGCAGGAAACGCGCAATATCGGCTTTTTCTAAGGAACCAATAAGCTGCAATAACTGCTGACGGACATCGTCCGATGTACGGATAATGCGCTTGGCGGCTTGGTCGCAGTCGTAGACTTCGATGCCACGAGTCAAGAGAAGCTGGCAGACATAGCTCTTGCCAGAACCGATACCTCCCGTAATACCTATCTTCATTCGTCTTCTATCAGATAGTCTACCTGTTTGGTATCGAGGACGGCATGGCTGACGCCACGCGGTACCTCGCGGAGGTAGAGGTTGCACTTCTCCTTATGACTTTCCGTAATCTCACGGTAGTCAGCAACTACCTTGAAGTCGTCAGCACGCAGAGCTCGTATCTGGCTGACACCTGCCACGAAGTGTACCTTGGCATAGCGTGGGAAGGTGCGCAATACCTTGCCTTTGGGCAGGTTAAGACAGTGGATGGGTACGTTACTGATGGTCTCCTCGGTGAGCACATCAGTGTAGAACCGGATCTGCACACGGTCGGGGACAACCTTGACATCAGGGATGTGAGCCAGCTGACAGTCAATAGTCAGTGAATCGCGGAAGTTAACGAAGTTGAGCGCCTCAGTATAGACGGCACGAATGCTGTCGAGTTTCTCTTTAGAAGCATAGATTTCTACGCTGTCGGGCAGATACTCCACATTTGAGATGAAGTAGAGCTGGTCAGGGATGACGCGGCCTGCCCAACGGACAGGAACGCGGCGGCACTCACCATTGTTATAGGAGAATTCCAGATGGTCGGGCTTGACGGCAGTGACCTTCGACGAGAGTTCCATACGCTGTTCTATCATGCGCTTCAAGTCGTTGGTGCCCACGACACCAGTACCACGTCCTCGATCGTAGATCTTAAACGGTATCTGGATAGTACCCAAACGATCGGTATAAAGGTAAACCATCATGACCCAACCTTTGTCGCGGATGGTGGCACGCACCGTGTCAACAGGTACTGAGGTGAGCACCACATTTTTAGGGATGCCTACTACCCGTACGGGTATCTTGATGTCCTTCTCGTAGGTTTCGTTCAGCGTGATGACCAGCCAGAAGATGCCTGAGAGGAAGAGGAAGAATACGAAGATAAGGAACTGCTTGTTGACATTGCTGAACAAGAAATTCCTGATAGTGATAAATATCCGTTTGATACCCATCGTTTCTTACCTCTCACTTCTCACCACTCACCTCTTACTTCTGCATCGGTGTGCTGGCAGTGTCCTTGTAGACGTAACCTTTGTCGACCTTGATAACCACACCGTCGGCAATCTTTACGTCGATGATGCCAGTAGCCAAGTCAATCTTCTTTACAGTACCATAGATACCACCACCAGTGACAACGGCAGTACCCTCAGAAAGGTTGTTCTGGAAACTCTGAATCTCCTTCTGACGCTTCTGCTGGGGACGAATCATAAAGAAGTACATGATGGCAAAGATGGCAACCATCATAATCAGGAAACTGGTCATGCTGCCACCGCCCTGGGCGGCCTGTGCAGCGAGAATAATCTGTGTCATGTTTATTGTCTGTTATTTGTTGTTTTCTTTGGTTCGATATGCTTAAGCATGTGACCTGTCTCAATGAGGTGGCGTGCAATGGCATCGAGCATGCCGTTGATATAGCCAGCACTGCGTGGGGTGGAGTAGAGCTTGGCAATCTCCACATACTCGTTGATGCTGACATTGACGGGAATACTGGGGAACGTCATCATCTCGGCAATGGCTATCTGCATGATGACAATATCCATATAGGCCAGACGTGAGAAATCCCAGTTGCGGGAAGCATCACTCATGAAATGTTGGTATTGATCGGCGTTCATGATGCTGGCGCGGAACAGCTTGCGGGCATAGTCTTTATCTTCCTCGCTGTCGTATTCTGGTAGCAGCTCCTGATGCCCCTTCTTCTTCTCGTCAAAGCGCTTAATGGTTTTTATGACGAAAGTGTCGACAATCTCCTTGTCGTCATTCCAATAGATGCTCTGCTCCTCCAATAGGTTATCGAGGTCAGAATTGCCTTCAATGAGGGTACGATACAACTTACGCCACAACTCACGGTCGGCGTCATAACTGTCTTCGCTCGAGGCCATATAGTCCTGATAAATCTGACTCTCGGTAATCTGTGTATAGATCTTCTTCAGAAATTCTGGTTCGTCATTCCAGTTCTTCTTCTGCGTCTCCATGAATTCGTTGAGCATCTTGTTCTCCTCCAACTGCATGGCAAAGCGGTTCATGATAAATTTTTGTGACGGCATCTCTGTACCTTCACGCTGTGCACGCGATTGAGCGACCTCGACATGGCGACGAGCTTCCTGGGTGATGCCCACAATGAGGGCTAACAAGTAATTGTAAAGGTCATAGGCTTTCGACAGGCTGAATGTCAGTTCTTTCTCAGCGGTGTCGATGTTCTTACTTCCATTCTGATAGTAGGCGTAGGTTAACTGGACGACCTTAATCCTGATGAGTTCTCTGTTAATCATAATTCTTGTGTAAAAATAGCTATTTGATACTCTTATCAAGGTGCAAAGGTAGTGCAAATTAAGCAAAAAACCAAAAGAAAACGGCATTTCTTTTATTTTTTTATCCTTTTATTTTTTTTATTCTCTCTTTTTTTCGTACCTTTGAAACTCCGTTTCGAAAGTACTTTCGTTCGAAAAAACAAAGAAATTTGGATTTTTCTTTGGTTTTTTGCTCACTTATTCGTACCTTTGCAGCCGCTTTTCGCATCGTGTGATGGTGGATTAAGCGCAACAAACTTAATTTTAGAGTAACACATTATTAAAAATGAAAGAAATTAACGTAAACGGTCAGAAGCGCACCGACACAGGCAAGAAGGCCTCTAAGTTGCTTCGTAAGGAGGGCATGGTTCCCTGCAATCTGTATGGTGAGAAGAAGGGTGAGAACGGTCTGCCCGAGGCTATGGCTTTCACTGCATCAATGGCTGAGCTCCGCAAGGCTGTGTACACTCCACACGTATATGTTGTAAATCTGAACATCGACGGTAAGGAGCACAAGGCTATCATGAAGGAGTTGCAGTTCCATCCTACAACTGATGCACTGCTGCACGCTGACTTCTTCGAGATCAACGAGACCAAGGCTATCACTGTTGGTATCCCTGTTAACATCGTAGGTCACGCTCAGGGTGTTCGTGATGGTGGTCGTCTGAACCTCTCTATCCGTAAGATTGACGTGAAGGCTCCTTACAAGCAGATTCCTGAGAAGCTGGACATCGACGTTACCGAGCTGCAGTTGGGTAAGGCCATCAAGGTTGGTTCACTGAGCTTCGAGGGTCTGGAGATTGCTACTCCGAAGGAGGTTATCGTATGCTCTGTTAAGGCTACTCGTGCTTCTCGTTCAGCTGCCGCTGAGGCTGCTGCCGCAGAGTAATTATGGACAAGTACTTAATTGTTGGTTTGGGTAATCCTGGCGACGAGTACGCCGAGACCCGCCACAACACTGGATTTATGGTATTGGACGCTTTCGCTAAGGCGTCCAATATCGTTTTTGAGGATAAGCGTTACGGCTATGTCGCTGAAACCACACTGAAAGGTAGAAAGGTCTTCCTGCTGAAGCCCACGACGTTTATGAACCTCAGTGGTAATGCCGTACGCTACTGGCTGAGCAAGGAGAACATTGAGCAGAGCCGTCTGCTGGTTATTAGCGATGATGTGGCTATCCCCGTTGGTCAGTTCCGTTTGAAGGCCAATGGCAGCAATGGTGGCCATAACGGTCTGGGGCATATCCAACAGTTGATAGGACAGCAGTATGCCCGTCTGCGTATGGGCATTGGCAACGACTATCCTATCGGTATGCAGATAGACCATGTGCTTGGACGTTTCCCTGCCGAGGAACTGGAAAAGCTGCAGCCTGCTATTAACCTCGGTGTCGATATTATCAAGAGTTTTGTTTTGGCTGGTATCGACATTACGATGAATCAGTATAATAAATTGGGCAAAGGTCCTAAGCCAACAGCAAATAGCCAAAAGCCAAATGCCAATGAATGAAGCTCGCATAGATAAATGGCTATGGGCAGCACGTATCTTCAAGACACGTAGCATTGCCGCTGACGCTATCAAGAATGGTCGTGTCACCATTCAAGGCGTTAACGTCAAACCCTCACGCATGGTGAAGGTAGGCGAGGTCGTCAGCGTGCGTAAGCCGCCCGTGACCTATTCTTTCAAGATACTGCAGACCATCGAGCAGCGTGTCGGTGCGAAACTGATTCCCGGCATCTACGAGAATGTAACACCGCCCGACCAGTATGAACTGTTGGAGATGAATCGCATCAGTGGTTTCATCAATCGTCAGCGTGGTACGGGACGTCCCACGAAGAAGGAGCGCCGTGCACTAGATGAATTCGTAGGGCCGTCACTTGAAGGTGGTTTTGACGATTTCGATTGGGACGATAGTGATGACGATAATCTTTGATATCCTATTTATAATATTAGGTGTCTGGTGCGTGCTAAAGGGTGCCGACTACTTGACGGAGGGCGCAGCCGCCGTGGCCCGTCGTATGCATATCCCTGAGATGATTATCGGTCTGACCATTGTAGCTGCCGGTACGTCTGCTCCTGAACTTTTTGTTAGCGTAGTGTCAGCGTTGAAGGGCACGTCGGATATGGCGGTAGGTAACGTGGTGGGTTCGAACATCATGAATACTATGTTGATAGTGGGTGTTGCTGCTATGGTGGCACCGATGAAGATAAGTAAGAACACCGTTAAGAAAGATTTGCCGTTTACCGTTGCAGCCTCCATGCTGTTGCTGTTCCTTGCCTTCGATCACTTCTTAGGACACGTAGGCGGATTTATGCTATTGGCTGGATTCGCCCTGTTTATGGCTTATTCCATTTATAGCGCCAGTCGTTCACCAGAACATGACAGCAACGATCTGGTCGTACAGATGTCTAAGTTAAAGAGTGCTATCTTTGTCCTCGGTGGTTTGCTGCTACTTATTGTCGGTAGTAACGTCTTCGTAGACCATGCCTCACAGTTGGCGTTCTCAATGGGTATCAGCGAGGGCGTTGTTGGTTTGACGGTGGTGGCTGGTGGAACATCGCTGCCAGAGTTGGCTACTACGGTGGTAGCTGCCCGTAAGGGACAATCTGCACTGGCCATAGGCAACGTCATTGGTTCCAACGTATTTAATATCCTGCTTATCTTAGGACTGACTGCAACTATCCATCCCCTTCAAATTGAAGGCATCACCACCATTGATATGGCAGTGATGCTTTTGTCGGTATCCTTTGTATGGATATTCTGTTTTACCCGTCTCAAGGTTGAACGCTGGGAAGGCTTTGTCCTGCTGATAGGCTATCTGGCCTACCTGGCGTGGCTCATCATTTCGCTGTAGCTTTCTTCGTTTACTTGATGTCCGTCGCCTTTGCTCCAGTAGGGAAGGTATTCTGTACCAACGAGTTCATATAGACTTCCAGATTGGTGTATTTGCTGGACAGGTTGTAGGCGTTGGGCTTGAAGTCGCTGATAGCTATACCTGTCACTCCTAACACGCTCATCTGCTCCTGTTCCCATTCGTCGGGCATGCCGTCTTTGTCTGTGTCAGTGATGGCTGTACCTGCGTTGAGGGTAGGGTAGCCTGGTGTATCGTTGACAGTGTCAATCAGCTTGCCGGTACCATTCTTGACGTCATTGACAATGCGCTCGTCCACGGCATCGCGCATTAGTGAGGCTCCCGCATAGCTCAAGACGCTGTTATATGCATTGACAGCAGACTCTGTGAAGTTCAATGTTGTCAGTCCCTCAATCCATGGGCTGTTGAGCTTGGCCATGCTCTTCGTGTCACGTGTCTCCTTAGAGTCCTGTACGATGTTGTTCCAGTCGGCATTGTTGCCGTTTACAATATTATCTTCTAAGTAGAGCTTGGCAGGATAAGCCACATTGGAAGAGATACCATGGTATTTGTTGCAGTTGCTACAGATGGAGGATAGCTGCATCAAACGATTCCTGCTGCTATTGCTGGTATTGGGACCAGCCTTATAGTAGTTGCCAATCATGTTGATATGGAAGAGCTCGTTTTCCGATGCCGTTTCACCGCCATAGGTGCTGTTGCCTCCCCAGTTATAGACCACGTTGTTAACGTAGTTGATGGGGCCTTTGTATTCGTGAGCTACGTATTCGTGGTCGAAACGCGGATTACGGCTGTCGTGATGAGCCAACAGGTTGTGGTGATAGGTGGCGTTCATGCCGCCCCAGATACCGCCATATCCGTGGTTGCCCTTGACGTGTACTGACTGTCTCAAACTCTCCGAAATGATGCAGTACTGCATGGTGAGGTTCTTGACACGCGAGAACGACGCGCACTCGTCGGTACTCCATGAGATAGAACAGTGGTCTATCATGATGTTGCCTCCATCTTTGCCACCCAACGCATCACCATCTTCAGCGTCGAAGTTATCCTTTTCACCATTCTGATCACCCATACGGAAGCGCAGGTATCGTAGGATGATGTTGTTGCCCTTGATGAATACAGGATAGCCTGCAATGGTAATGCCGTCACCAGGCGCCGTCTGTCCCGCAATAGTGATATTCTCGCCCGAGATATTCAGCTTGCTCTTCAGGTTAATCTGTCCACCAACAGCAAAGACAATGGTACGGTTGCCGGAAACCAAGGCATTTCTGAGTGTGCCCGTACTGTAGTCATCTTCCAGACTGGTGACAAGATACACATCGCCATCAGCTCCACCGCTTATGGTGCTTGCGCTACCGTCTGCACCAGGGAATGCCAACTGACGGTTGGGGGTGTATGTCGGCAATTTGCCTGACTGCTGCTCACCGCCACTCTTTCCTGAGTCTGCAGTAGCGTTGTCATCGCCTCCACACGCTATCATAATGGCAGTAAGGACTGTAACATAGATTGTTGTTAGATGTCTCATTCTTTAGTTTGTTTGCTTTGACGGGGAAAGAAAACGGAACGGCTCACCATGAGCCGTTCCTGTTTAGTAATCGTCGGAATTACTATTAATACCAACGTGGGTCACCAGCCTCGTAACTGCGTAGCAACTCAGTGTTGAGGTAGAAGTTGAACTCGGCAGCATTCTCAAATGGGTTTTCTGTCAGTTCTTTACCGTTTTCTGAGTCATACCAGAGAGGAGTCTCAGTGTTTTCCTCGTCTTTTGAAAGCAGGTTCTTGGTATTGAAATAGTAGTTGTTCTTCAGTGTCGGGTTGGCATCAGTTGCTGATGTGTTGGCAAATCCGCGCAAGTTGTTGAAACCGCTAACGATATTGTTGGTAAATGTCACAGTATTGCCAGCATAGCGTATGTAGAAGATACGGTTTTTGGCATTGCCACTACCCACATTATGGAATGTGTTATGGTCAACCGTGTATACGGGAGCGCCACCCAATGTGCTGGAGGCATCATCCATACGGAATATATCGCGCTTGATGGCACTATCGTAAATGGTGCTGTTGGTCAGTTTGAATTCAGCAATATAGCCCTTGCGGCAGTCAAACATATCACCGCCCTCGCAGACAATGTCGTGAATGATACAGTTGTTGATGGTAACACTGGTGATAGCAGCTGCTACATTGACGTAGTAGAATCCCTTGGTATAGTTGCGGACCTCACAACCATCAATGTTCAATGCTCCAAATGAGCCCTCTTCCTTGTAGTCGATGGCTTGTGCACCGTCAGTGTCTGTACCGTCAAGAATAACCTGGTAGAGGTGCAGGGCGGCACCACCATAGACTTGGATGCAAGTGTTCAGAACAGGAAGATCTGCAGAACTCTGTGCACCGATGATGACGCTGTTGTTAATCTTCAGCTTGGCATCGGTCAGGGTATAGGTACCAGGAGCTAATGCGAACTTAGTGCCTGCGGCAGCATCCTGGATAGCATTTACCCAATCGCCATCAGCAGTCAGAACAGTTGCATCACTGAAATCAATATTCGTCTTGATGCTGGTGTAGCCACGAGTCTTGTCACCAAACTTCAAAGAAACCTTATAGTTGGTCTCTGGAACCAAGCCGCTGATAGTAGCAGAACCATTTGCAATCTCCTCAGCAGTCAGGGCCTTCTCTACCTCTACAGCACTGCTTCCTGCAGATGTTGGAGTGGCAATCAGTTTATCGGCCTGAATACCAGCAGTCCAATGAACGGTTACAGAGGTACTTGTAATGTCGGCAGCCTTTGCCTTGTTCATGTTTTGCTCGGCACCCGTCGTGCGATCAATCTCAACCCACTTGGATGAGCGACCTGCATTGTTGCCGTCAATGGCACGGACACGAATATAATAGGTGGTCTCACCAATCAGATTCTTCAGCGTGTCAATAGGATTCTTCTTGGTGGCCGTGTAGTCAGGAGTACGTGTACCGTAGTCAGGAGCGTCAATGTATCCTTCTACTTCATAGCCTGTGGCACCATTCATCTCGTCCCATGAGACGATGATGTTCAGATTCTCGCTGACACGGGCGGAGATGCCTGTCGGTGACAATACTCTGTCAAGTGTCAAGGCTTGTACATCTTCAGGGTCGCTACACGATGTTGTCAATGCGCCACAGGTGGCAATGACAGCAGCAGCCATGAGGTGATTTATATATTTCTTCATAATTGTCTGTAAGATTTAGTTTGTTAATCAATACCAAGAGTAGTTCTCCAAACTTGGGTTGTCGTTCAGATTGACATTGAATATCGGCCAATACTGACGCTTGTCAGGATCGTTGATGTAGATGTTGTTGATGACATCGTCAAGAGAGGTGGCCTTAATCCATGTAGAGGCATTGCCATTGCTGTCAGTATATTCGTTGTAACCTTCTGGATCAATATCCAGTTCACCATAGTTCAGACCGTAGAAGTTTAGCTTGGCATTTGCTGCAACATTCTTTGACTCTCCTCTTGACCAGTTGTAGTCGCTCATCTTGTAATACAGGTGGCCAGAGAGTTTGCTGTATGGGTGATTGGCATCATAGTCCGTCAGATTGCACAATGCAGTCATCTTGGCCTTTGACTCGTCCATCTTGCTCTTCAGCAATCCCCAGCGGATCAGGTCAGCCTTGCGGATAAACTCACCGGCAAACTCATAGGCACGCTCGTCAACAATGGCTTTAAACATATCGTCTTTGCTGGCAGATACTGCTGCAACATAGTCGGTTACGTTTGTTGAACGGTCTGTGCTTGCAAACGCACGGTTGCGAATTTTGGTCAGATAAGGAGCGGCAGCAGCAGGTCCGTTAAGCTCGTTCTCCAACTCTGCACGCATCAGGATGATGTCTGCATAGCGCATGTACATCTTGTTGATACCATCGTCATTACCAGAGGGGATGAGGCGGTTGGTCCACTCATAGCGCAGTTTTCCAAAGCTCCAGTTCTTCAGCGAGCGGGCTTCCTGAACGCCCTTGTTCCAATAGAAAGGACAGCAGGTTACATCTCTTCTGAGGTCTTTGACAGCATAGTCAAAGAAGAAAGAAGGCATAGGACCAACCTGGCTACCTTGTTTCATGGTAGTGAATACGTCCTCGCTGTTGTGCTTAATGCCGAAGGTGTACATGATACGTCCACGGAGAGAAGGACCGTCAGAATAGCCAACTTCAAAGAGTGACTCACTGCCAGCAGTAACAACATCACCACTGAGACCGTTGTTGTTCCATACATCCTCGAAGTTGCTCTTCAGCGCTACGTATTTACCTTCTACGTCCATCACTTCCTTACAAGCCTGCAGGGCGATGGGGTAGAGGTTAGCTTTTGTCAATTCAGCATCAGTGCTTAAGCTGTTTGAACCATCCATGCGCTGTGCATAGCCTGCGGCCTGCATACATACGCGTGCCAGCAAACCTTTTACAAATGCCTTGTTAACGCGCTCAACAGTCTTTGTCATGTCTGTCTCGCCTGGCCATGCTACCAGATTCTGTGCCTCCTGCAGGTCGGCAATCAGCTGCTTGTACACCACATCACGGTCGGAACGGGCTACATACATGTTGTCAGAGTTGACAGGCTCGAAACGAACGGGGATGTCACCCCACATGTTGATAAGATCCATGTAGAAGAGTGCTCTAAGCGTAAGAGCCTCACCTAAGAGCTGCTGCATCTTGGCTTCGTTAATAATGCTACTGTTACGTAAGCCTTCGATAGCGAGGTTACAGTCCTCAACAGCTGTATACATGATACCCCACAGGTCGGTACCTGTCGTATTCAACTGGTCGTTAGTGGGAAGTGCAGCATAGGTAGCCAGATTAGCCTTGCCATCGCCTTTGTCGGAACCGCTATAATACTCAATATCTGTATTGTAGCCATACCAAATAGAGCGTGCGCGATAGTTCATCTGACCAAACTGCTGGTAGATGTTTGAAATAGTACCTTTGGCAAGTTCGTAGCTTGAGTAGATGTTGTTACTGTCAAGTGACGATGATGACTTCTGATCAAGGAAATCAGAACATGCGACCAAGCCAACTACAACCAAGGCTGCTGATAGTGATTTTAATATAATAGTTTTCATCTCTTTATCAATTTTAGAAATTCAAGTTCAAACCAATGACGAATTGACGGCTCTTGGGATAGGCAGAGTAGTCAACACCGGGAGTCAGAGCAGTCTTGTTTCGGGTAGAAACTTCTGGGTCGAAGCCAGAGTAACCCGTGAGACAGAATACGTTGTAGCAAGTGGTGTATAGACGCAGGTTGCTAATACCGATGCGCTTAAGCAGATCCTTAGGCAGTGTGTATCCCAGCGTCAGGGTAGAAAGACGGAGGAATGAACCATCCTCAATAGCCCAGTCAGTGAGAACATTACCCGTGTAGGGGCTCCACATGGTGGTGTTGGCATTCAGCTCTTCCAGTCTGGCAGCATCGTTGGTGATGAGTCCTGTTGCAGGATCCAGGTTGGTCCATCGCTCACCAGCTTCCATGATATCCAGCATGTTGCGGAAATAGTACTGGTAAGAGGTGGTGTACTCAATCTTGTTTGCGTTGTATACCTTGTTGCCAATACTATAGGTGAAGTTAGCAGACAAGTCAAAGCCATATGCTCTTGCATTGATGGCAAAACCACCAGTAGCCTTAGGATTGGTATCGCCAATCACATCAATATCGTTAGAGTTTACAACACCGTCGCTATTGGTGTCTTCCAACTTCAGGGCACCTGGGCGCAGATAGCTGGAACCGATTACTGAGGCATCTGATGCTACACCGCTCTTCAGAACCCACTTGTCGCCTGATGCTGTATAGTCCTCAAAGTCGCTGACTTCATAGCGTCCGGCAACTTTGTAACCATAGATTTCACCGACAGGACGGCCTGGCTTAACAACATAGTCCCCCTGGATAGTGGTGCTTGCCCAACCGGAAGAAGCAGAGTACTCCGTCAGAGAACCGAGGTCAACAACTTCATTCTTGTTGAATCCGATATTACCGGAAATGGTCAAGCCGTAGTTCTTCTTGTTGATGGCATTCCAAGTCAGTGAAACCTCGACACCCTTGTTCTGTGTCTCACCGAGGTTACGATACTGGTACTTATAGCCAGAACCTGAAACGGGGAAGTTAATCAGCAGGTCTTTCGTAGTATTGTAGTAGTATTCAACGCTACCATTGATGGCTCCTCTGAACAGGGTAAAGTCCAAACCGATGTTACGTGTAATCGTAGTCTCCCACTTCAGGTCGGGGTTAGAAGCCTGTTCACCAGTGGTCCAATAAGAAGAGAAATTGTTAAACCATACCGAAGAGCTGGATGACCATACCGGAGCCATCTGGTCGCTTGGAATGTTGTTGTTACCGGCAGTACCATAGCTTAAGCGCAGCTTCAAGTCGTCGAGCCACTTCTCAGTGCTCTTCATGAAAGGCTCAGAAGAGATACGCCATGCAATGGCTGCAGAGGGGAAGTAGCCCCAACGGTTGTCTTTGGCAAACTTAGAAGAACCATCGGCACGGAACGTAGCGCTGATCAGGTACTTGTCATCGTAGTTGTAGTTTGCACGGGTAAAGAATGAGAGCAGATTGTCGTCAGCATTGATGTATTTGTTGACAAGGTATGGAGTGCCTTGGGTAGACAGTGACCATGTCTGCTCGGCAGTGAATGATGTCGGGTAGTGGCTCAAGCGGTCCTCGTTCACAGAACTGCGCTTGTTAATAGTCTCCTCACCTAACAATACATTCAGCTTGTGCAGACTGTTCTTGCCCAGCAGCTTCTTGAAGTCATAGCTCAGCGTGTTGGTGTTGCGATAGGTCTGGCGCTTTGAATCAATGAAGTAGGCCATGGGGTGTGTGCCGTCAGCGTCAACACTGTTGGTTCGTGCATTATAGGTCGAGTTGCCGTAGTATTTCTGGTCGGTGTTATAGTACCAGTCTAGACCCAGTTCTACTTTCAGCTTCAAATCCTTGATAATCTCCCATGTTACTGATCCGTTCATGTTGAATGTCTGACGCTTCTGCTTACGGTCGGTATCATATACTGAGGTGATAGGATTGGTCAGCTGCAGGTCGGGGTCGTAACCGTCACTCAGATCAGTGAAGTTGAACATGGGGTAAATCATCACGTTCTTCAGACGAGAGTCTGCAGAAGATACTTCATTTTTCGACTCGTTGGCACCAGCACCATATACTGTGCTATTGGCGTAGCGAACGTTAAAGTCCAGAGAGATGCTCTTGCTGGCCTTGTGCTTTAACTTCAAAGAGAGGTTGTCGCGACTGAAACCAGAGCCAATCATGATGGCCTTGTCATAGATATGTGCATAGCCAAAGTTGAACTGAGTCTTGTCGGAACCACCACTGATAGTGAGGTTGTGGTTGAAGGTGTGACCAGTGCGTCCAAACACCTGATCCTGCCAGTCGTTAGTGGGAGCGTTGGCATAGAGGTCAGCGTCCTGGTAGTTACCAAACAGGTTGGTGAATTTTTCCTCGTTGTCGCGCAACTGAGCGTATTCCCACTGGTAATTGACGTAGTCAGAAGCACTTAATGTGTTCAGCTTCTTGGCCATCTTCTTCCAGCTGTAGAAAACGTTATAGGCAACGTTTACCTTACCTTCTTTACCGCTCTTGGTGGTTACCAGGATTACACCATTAGCACCACGGCTACCGTAGATAGCGGTAGAAGAGGCGTCCTTCAGTACGGTGATGTCCTCGATGTCAGAGGCAGGAATATCAGAGATGGACTCTACGGGGAAACCGTCAACGATGAACAGTGGAGTGTTGTCACCAGTGATAGAACCACCGCCACGAACGCGAATCTTAACCTCTGCGTCGGGTGAGCCTTCAGTAGTAGTGATGTTCACACCGGCCATCTTACCTGTCAGGGCCTCAGAAGCGTTGGCAACGGGCACTGCCTGCAGTGCTTCGCTGCTGACGGTGGCTACAGAACCGGTCAAGTCCTTCTTGCGGACAGAACCGTAACCGATGGCAACAACCTCTTGCAGAGTGGTTGCGTCGTCTTCCAGTACCACAGCAATTTCAGACTTACCCTTGGCATTGACAGTCTTCGTCTTCATACCGATGTAGCTGATGACGATAGGCTTGCCTACCGATAGATTGATAGTGAAATTTCCGTCGAAGTCAGTCACACCACCATTGCGCGTACCTTGTTCAATAACGCTAGCGCCAATGACTGCCTCGCCCTGAGAGTCTTTCACGTTGACCTTGACGGTCTGTGCACTGATGCTACCTACAAACAGTAGGAATGCCAGCAGAAGCGCACTTCGCATACTCTTCATTTTAATAGACATAAATTAGTAGTTTAAATTATTAATTAATAAATTATGTTATTTGGTTGCAAATGTACTAAGAAAATTTAACATAACAAAATGTTAACGGTCTTTTTTCTCGTAAACGTTTGCGATTAATAATACAAAAAGAGGGCGGACATTTGCTGTGTCCGCCCTCTTTTATTAATAGGTGTATCTACTTATTTCACCACCATTTTCTTACCATTGATGATATACATACCCTTCGTGGCTTTGTTGACACGCTGGCCAGCGAGGTTGAAGATAACCTGCTCGCCACGCTCAATAGCAGCATTGATAGCCTGGATGCTGGTGCCTGTGTAAGCCACTTGTTTAGCCTCACCGAAGCCACCGCGAGCGTTAGCTGCACGAATAGTCAGTTTGTCACTCTCTGCATTTGCCTCGACGGCCATGCTGCTTCCAGCAGTGATGCCTACGAACTCGCCATTCTTCTCAATCATATATGCTATAGCGCCATCGTTGGCAGGAGTCCATGTTACAGTGCCGTTAGCAAACTCAGCTGCGGGAGCCTCCAGCTGCTTGGTCTCTTGCTTGGCTGTTGCAGCCCAGTCGCCTAATACATACTCCATCGTGTAAGTAGCGGCCTGCTCGGCATTGAGGATGGTTTCCAGCGTTGTATTGTTCTTAGTGAAAGTAACTACATTAGATGCCGGTGTGATGTCTGTACCCTCTGCATTCTTCGTACCATATTCACCAGCAACGCTGTAGTCGCAGTTGATACCGCTAGGGTTCCAACGTGTATCTAACAGTTTGCCGGGGTCGAGCAGGGTAGTGTTCAGATATACGCAGACTGGATTGTTGCTCCAAGCACGACCGAGGTTGTACTTGTCGGCGTTGTTCTCTACGACACAGTTGTTAAATACATAGAGCTCACTGTTAGCAGAGATGGTTGCTGTACTACGCTTTTCGTTAATAATCTTACACTCGTTGAAGTAAACTCTACCGTCACCACAGAGGTAGTCGACGGTTCCGTGCAGTTCACCACCCTCGAAGTAGAACAGACCACCCGTCTTGTTAGAATAATAAGTGTCCTGATAAGACAGTAGGTTGACATTTTTACAGATAGTCTGAGTACCTACATCGTGCAGAGATGCAGCACGTCCGTTGTTACCAGTATATGGCAGGTCGTTCTTCAGAGATAAATCCTGCATGTACAAACCTGTAGCGCTTGTCTTCAGCAAATCGGCCTTATCAAGACCTTCCCATTCTAATGGAGGACGATTGACGACGATAGTATTTTCAGCACTTTGTCCAATGATAGAGACATTAGTACCAGAAACGCTGGTCTTCACAGTCTCCCCTAAGTCGTAAGTGCCATTTGGCAAGAATACCTTGGCGCCTTCAATACCCTTAGCCGCTTCGATGGCATCCAGGAAACTGCTGGCATCGCCTTGCTTGACAATAAGCCAGTCGCCCTGCTTGTCGTAATTGGTCGTAGTGGTGTTGAAGATGGTGATGTCGTGGATATAGACAGAACCTGATGCGTTGATGGTCAATGTCAGCTTACTTTCCTCGCCTTCATAAGCCAATGTGCCTGCACCACAAGCTCCCTCAGTAACTGCACTGATGCTCTGACCGTCGCTGGAAGAGATGGTCGCATCTGCAGCTGAGTATTGACAGAACGTGAAGTTGATATTAGCCTTCTTGCCTACCAATAGCTCAATTTGGTCACCATTGGCAAATACCCAACCATGCTGCTTGTCGTGCCATACACCGCCTGTGGGGTTGAATGCTTCATGGTCTTCAGCATAGAAGAATTTGTCGGTCAGGTTGAAGATGTATTTGCGGCTGTCGCTAGGTCCTTCAACCTCAGTCTGAACAGCGTATAGTTTGGTGTCACCAGTCACTACATAGTCTGTAGTAAACTTCTCACCCAGATAGGACTGCATGAACCAGCCACGAGCTTTGTAACCATCCTTTGTTGCGGCAACAGTAGCGATGTCTACAGCAAACTCACCAATAGGCTGGTCTTCTTCACGAACCTGAGTATCGATAACGGTTGTTCCGTCGACACCAATGTAGCTTAGTGTGTAGTCGGGCTTCTGAATAACGTTCAGTACATAGTTTTGCTGTACGTCGCCAGCAGTCATTGGGATGGTAACCTTGCAAGCGGTCTCGTCACCCTCATAGGTGATGGTTCCAATTTCACCGTTTGTAGCGATAACGTCTGTCAGTGGATTTTCTGCGCTAACCATGTTGTCCTTTTTGGACAACTTGAGAGTTGCTTCAAACAGGTCACCGAATACATCTTCTGCGGCATACTCGATGCCATTAACTTTGAACGAAGCTAGGATTGGCAGTTTCTTTTCTGTACCAGAGAGTGTACCCTCAATGACGATATCGTTAAGACCGAATTGTTTGCCATCCTGTAAGCTGTAAAGATGTAGCAGCAGTGTGGCAGCACCTTCAGCAGCAGTGGCATTTTCGATGTTGTAAGACAGTTTGCTGATGTTTGGATTTTTGTTGTTTCGTTCTGGTTTTACACCTGTAGCAAGTACAATATTTTCGCCACCAGCAACTTCCCATGTTACGTCTGCTAAGCCATTGTCTGTTCCATAACGTGTAACATTAAGAGAGACCTTTGTCGGCGTGAATGCGAAGCCTGGTTTTGGGGTGATGGTAAAGCGTACTGCACTTGCCTCATCAGGAGTATCCAATTTGGTTGTGGGCTGCAGACGTGTTTGGTCAACCTGTGCTCCAGTCTCAGCATCTGTCAGGGTTGACTTGTCTTTGATGCTCAGGTTGGAACCAATAGTAACCTTACTGTTCAAGAAGTAATCTGCATTCGAGAACGTTGCAGTTTGTCCTTCTGTGCCTAAGTTAAACGGGAATGTAGCAATAACAGGCTCGTTATCGAGTGTAGTAGCTTCTTTCGGAGCATACTGTGTGACTGAGAGTGACAAATAGTAGTTGTTGTCATCCATTGAGGTAACTGCTACATAGCCAGCTTGAGCATCACTTGCCTTGGCCTTGTAACTGTTTTCGTTAGTGAGAACCTCTGTGCTATTGCCAATGGTATACTTGGAATAGTTGGGATAGCCCTTAACGGTAATCAAGTCACCTGCATTCTTTATAGGAATCTTGAAGACAGCACCACTACGTACCTGAATGTTATTGCCGTTGTTACGGAAAGTAACTCCATTTGCTACAACGGTCATCTTCAGGCCATTCTTCTCTTTAGCTTCAACTTCACCGACTTCAGAAGAACCTGAGAATGCCATCGTTGCAGCCATAATGTCTGCATCGCTATAGTCCCAAGTGCCAGTGATATCTTGCTCAACAGGGTCTTCCCCACCTTCATCCTCATTCTGGGTTACCGAAATAGAGATGAGGTATTGCCCCTTGTTTACAATCTCCACATATCCCTGTGCTACGTCGGCAGCAGTAGCTGTGTAAGTGGTAGTGGCCTCTGTGGCGTCAACTCCAGCGATAGAGTATGCGAAGTATCCTGGATATCCAACAACTGTAACCACATCTTTCTTGCCCTGTACTGGAACTCTGAAGATGACTGGGTTGCCAGTCTGGATGCTGTTACCGTTGTTACGGATGGTCTGTCCTGTAGCATCGATGTAGAGTTTCAATCCGTTGCTTTCAAGGGTACCCGTTATGCCTGATAATGCAGCAGCTGCATTGGCTACGTCCGCATTCGCGAAGTCCCAAGTTGCTGTGATGGGCAGAGTTGGCTCTACGGGTGTGTCGTCCTCATTCTGAGTTACCGAAATAGAGATGAGGTATTGCCCCTTGTTTACAATCTCCACATATCCCTGTGCTACGTCGGCAGCAGTCGCTGTGTATGTGGTAGTGGCCTCTGTAGCGTCAACTCCAGCAATAGAGTATGCGAAGTATCCTGGATATCCAACAACTGTAACCACATCTTTCTTTCCCTGTACTGGAACTCTGAAGATAACAGGGTTGCCAGTCTGAATGCTGTTGCCGTTATTACGGATAGTCTGTCCTGTAGCATCAATGTAGAGTTTCAATCCGTTGCTTTCAAGGGTACCCGTTGTGCCTGATAATGCAGCAGCAGCATTGGCTACGTCCGCATTCGCGAAGTCCCAAGTTGCTGTGATGGGGAAGGTGGGTTCAACAGGCTCCTCATACTTCTCTACAGCGATGAAAGGACAGTATTGCATACCGGTGATGGTAATCGGGAACTCGCTACTGTTACAGATAATCTCGGTAACGTTGTTGTGGTCGTTCTTCCAGCAAGCTGTAGCAGGTGTTACACTGGCAAGTTCTTGCTCTAAAAGGTCTGTAACCTTAATGGGGGTGCTGCTATAGGTGCATTGACCGACAAGAATTCTTAACTTTCCTGTGACGGGAGGTTGACTTATGGCACATACCATGTTTGTTAATCCGTGCTCGCTGTGGTAATTACCCGTGATAGTTGCAACGTGATGGTAGCTGCCATTAGGGGCGGTCTCACGAATGGTATTACCATCATCGTCAACAGCAATGTTGAGTATAACAGCTTTACCCTGCACCTGCTCCTCAGCAGTCAGCATCGTGCCTTCCTGATTGTTGACAATGGCGGCGAAATTCCTGAACTCACTCCTTTCTGCAACAGGATGATGCACCTTGACAGCAATATATGGGCAGTATTGCATACCGGTAATGGTCAGCGTGGTTTCTGCACCAGTATCCGCACCGCTATAAATGAGTTTTGTAATGTTGTTGTGGTCATTCTTCCAGCAGGCTGTAGCAGGTGTCGCACTGGCAACTTCTACGCCATAAGAATTTGTTACCTTGATGGGTGTGCTACTGTAGGTGCACTGGCCAACGAGAATCTCAACAAAGCTGTTTACATTTACGGTCACTTTCATATTTGTAAGACCGTGTTCACTGTGATAATTACCGCTGATAGTTGCAAAAGCATCGGGGTCGTTGGTTGCTACGCGAAGAGTCTTACCTTCGTCGTTAACAGCAATACCAAACTCAACGGCAGTGCCCTGTACCTGCTCCTCAGAGGTAAGCAACGTACCTTCTTGGTTATTGACAATAGCCTCGAAGTCTTGGAATTTATCATAATTAGGTCCCTCATCGCTAGCGTTGAGAATAGCAGCCAACGAGAATCCTCCAAACAGCATAACGAGCATGCTGAGAAGTGATAAACGTAAAAGTCTGTACTTCATAATTGTTTTGGTTTTAATGTTAGTAAATTATTCTTGTTTTGATTTGTTCCTTGTTTTGGCAGAAGGGCCTATAACTCTGCAAAGATACACATTATTTATTAATATGGTACTTTTCCCATCATCTTTTTTAACTTAAAACTGACGTAAACGATTGCGAAAGTGTAGCACGTACACATACCAGTTTTCAAGAATGTTGTTGCCAGTTGCCACTTAGCATACTTATCAATCTGCGACGGCTGTCAAAAATATCTACGATAGTTGTCGTATATATGTTCGACGGCCTTCGCACATAACATAAAGACTTGATACGATGAATAAGGAAAGCTGATATGGGTGGTAAGTATGGCTAATACGTAACGTGCTTAGCTGTAATCGGTTATGGGATAACTGTATATAGAGACGGCTTAGCTGTTGCCGCTGTGGTTTATAAATGAAAACTCAGAAAACAGACTAAATTTAACATTTGTTTTGATATGCTGTAAAGAAATCGGAACCAATTGGTAATAAAGGTGTTACAATATATAAATGCAAAATATTGCTATTTATCAACAAAACTGATAAGAAGAATCCAAGAATAATAGTATCTTTGCAACATCAATTTGAATAGTCATTAAGAACCATTAGTATGAAAACAATTTACGAATGCTCTCAAAGCACAGGGGTAAAATGGATTACCGTCATTTTCTTCCTTGTTATGATTCTCGCCATTCTGGTGTCGATTTATGAGGTGTCTAAAGGTGGAAACAATATTGAGGCAATTATCGTCACAGCGCTTCTGCTTGTCGTGTCCTTCTCTTGCTTCCTCGTTTTTCCCATGTATGTCATCGCAGAAGATGAGGGAATCGGTATACGTACATTGCTTCGAACAAAACGGATATCGTATGAAGACATCGACCGTATTGAACGAGTAGATGAGCTGTTTGGAACCACCAAAACGATACGTCTGCTGGGTATGGGTGGCGTGTTTGGATATATCGGCTTGTTCCGCACCAAGGGCGTTGGTACATTCCGTTCGTATGTGACCGATGACAAGAAAGCGTTTGTGATATATCGCACGAAAGGCATGCCTATTGCGATTAGTGTGAATGAACCAGACGAGTTCATGCCCTATTACATGAAAGGAGGTACGAAATGAATATCTTATATGAGTTCTCTTCTGCCCTCCTGCAAGCACGCCAGCGCAAGAATGTAACGCAGGAACAGATTGCTTTTGCCTTAGACATATCACAGGCGACATACAACGCCTGGGAATGCGGGCATCGAATCTGTCCCTACAAGCATATCATCGCCCTTATCTGCTATTTTGACGACAATCAGTTTACTCGCAGCATGTTCCGCATTCTGCTAACCTTGCAGCACAACATGGCTGGACTAAACAGGAAATCAAAAGAGGAACTTACTGCCTACTATATGAAACTCACCAGTCTGCTGTCCGACGAAATAGCAGAATGGATCAAGACGTTGTAATATACTTTCTCTATTGTACTACTTTCTTGCCGTTCTTGATGACGACACCTTTGTAGCTCTCGTTGACCTTCTGACCAGCCAGGTCATAGATGGCCGATGACTGACGGATGATGGCAGAAGTAGGGGATGTGATGCCTGTAGATTCGCCATACTTCAGCGTGGCGCCTGCATGCTCCTTGACAGCTGTCGGTACGTCGATGTTGGATGCTACGGTATAGTTGTAAGGAACGGTAACGGTAGTGCCAAACGAGTCGAGATTTCCCAGCGAGTTGTTCTCTACGTGATAGTTGCTCGATGCCCATGTCACGGCTTTGGCATTATCGCTTTTGTAGAAGCGCTTCACACCCTTGTCGAAGTAGTTGCCCTCAATGAGGAACTCCGAGTTCTTACGTGGATTGATACAGTTGCTGGAACCACTACAATTGAAGTAGTTGTTCAGCATGTGAATCTTACCTACACGGGCCATCGGCATGCGCTGTTTGCAACCTGTGCCCCACCAGTTGAAGGCAAAAGTAGTGTTCAGATAACCCGTTGTCTCGCTGTCACTACTGCCAATGAGGTTGGTGTTCTGGTGCATGTATGAACGAGAAGTATAGCTGAAGGTACACCAGCTGACAGTATGAAAGTCTGACTTCTGCGTGATGTCAAAGTTACCGTCCATACCGTCCAGGAATGCACAGTGGTCCACCCAGCAGTTTTTGGCACCGTTGACACTGGAAATGAGGTCAGCACCACCCACGTCGATAGAACCAGGACCCTGAAGTGTGAGGTTGCGGATGATGATATTCTGACAACCACTCAGTGAGAAAATGCCTGCATTACGGTAGTTCTCATTATTGTCGCCTGTCATCTCGATGATAATTCTACGCGTATTGTACTCAGCCTCTTCACTCACCGATTTGCCATTGGGTAGTGTTCCTCCACCGCCACTGGTGCTCATGCTGGGAACGCCTGCAGCATCAAGGGCTGCCTTGATTTCGTCGGTTACATACCACTGTGTGCGGATGCGGGCATTGTTAATGCCAATGATTGTCTTGTTGGAAGAGGTTATTCCAATGTTGCTCGACACGATGAAGTCACCGTCAGCACCGTCAAGGATAACCACATTATTCTGTTTGATGGCATTCTGAATGGTTCCCTTCATGTCCTCACCAGTGGACTTCAAAACCTTAACGGTACCTGTGAAATCATCAGGAATAGGATAGGTGTAGCATCCGCCACCAGTGATATCGTAGGTACTGCTGGCATCTGTGCGTGATGAAACGGTACAGAAACCAAAAGGCTTGTTCTGGTCGTAGTCTGTAGCTGTTGCTGTCATTGTCACAGCTAACAGCATCGTTGCTAATATTGTCTTCTTCATATTATCTTTCATTTTTCATTTTTCATCTTTCATATTTCATCTTTCATATTTCATTTTTCTGTGGTGTAGCCTAACTCCTCCATCTCTAGCGAAGCCCATAGGAACGGGCCGATGCCTTTGGCGTCGTTGTCGCGGATAGGTTCAGAGAGATAGTATTGGTAGGAGCCGTCGCGGCGGCGATTCTCCTTGACCTCGCCCTTGGGATTAATCATCTTCATAGCGGCCTGCACTTCAGGAGTAGCAGCAGGACCAAGACCAGCTACAGAACAGCAATTGGTGAGCGAGATGGTGCGGTCGCTGTTGATGCGAATCATATTCTTGATGATTCCCTCATAGGCACGCTTTCCTGCCTCACGATACTCGTTGCCGACATAGCCTTTGCGGGCAGCTTTCAGCAATACGTAGGCAAACATGCTGGTAGCTGTTGACTCCAAATAGTTTCCCTGTCTGGCGGGTGAGTCCATCACCTGGTACCACGTGCCCGTCTTCTTATCCTGCCACTTCACAACGGCGGCAAGGTCTTTACGGAGCAGGTCGATGACTTCTGAGCGGCGTGCGTAGTCTTCAGGTAAGGCATCGAGCACCTCGATGAGTGCCATCGAGTACCAACCCTGAGCGCGTGCCCAACAGTGCTGCGACAGTCCCGTCTCCTTGTCTGCCCAGAAGGTGTTACGCGTCTCGTCGTAGGCGTGACGGTTCAGTCCGGTCTTAGCATCGAGGGTGCGCTCGTAGGTGGTCTTCAGCTGGTCAACAGCATCGTCGTAGATCTGTTGAGCGTTGAGCATTGAGCGTTGAGCGTTTTTGCCCTTTTCCGTGATGGGGGCGGTGAGACAGCGGAAGGGTAGTCCCATGAAGATGCCGTCGAGCCACACCTGATAGGAATAGATGGCCTTGTGCCAAAAGACGTGGTCGACCTTGGTGCGTGGCTGGTCCTGAAGTTGCTTCATCATGAGTTGCATGGCCTTCAGGTTCTTCTCTTCCGGCCATAGCTGGTACATACGGGTAACGAAATGCCCTGTGCGTATGTTGTCAAGATTATAATCCTTGATGTTGTAGCCACGGATGCTGCCGTCCTTGCGAATCATCGTGTCGGTGTACTCCTGGCAATAGTTGCGGATATTCTCGCCACCATATTTTAAATAGGTGTCGAGCATGCCCTCCAGTTCGATACCCATGACGTACGACCATTTGGGCTTCGTTGCGAAGTCAAGCATATACGAACGGGGCGTGCGCTGCATCTCGGAGTAGGTGAGCCACTCGGAATAGTGTTTATAGGGTTTCTCTTGCAGTACCAGCGAACCATTGATAATGAGGTTCTCGTACTTCACGTCCTGTGCCAAGCCAATCTGGTGGATGGGCTTGCTGATAACACCGTCAAACTGGCAGTTGCGAACAGTAATATTATTAACTGTGTACGCCAGCTTGGGGTCTTCGTAGCCCACTATCATAACGCCGTACTTCGACTTCTTACACGTCACGTTCTCCATCGTTACGTTGCGCACAGTGGGGTAGAAACCACGACAGCAAACCTCCTTTGGTTCGTAGTCAGTATTAATCTTCAGCACGGCCTCGCCACACTGACCGACTGTGACGTTGCGCATGTTGATGTTCTCAATGACGCCACCACGACAAGAGTTGGTTTTGATGCGCAATACACGGTCCAGATTTGGTGAGTCCATCTCGCAGTCGTGAGCATAGACATTCTGGCAACCGCCACTAATCTCTGAGCCTATGACAACACCGCCGTGACCGTTGTTCATCTTGCAGTTGCGGATGATGATGTTCTTCGAGGGGCGACCGGCAAAGGCTCCCTGACCGCCCTCGCGACCGTCGTTGTTGCGGCCTGACTTGATGGCGATACAGTCGTCGCCGGTATTGAAGTAGCAGTTCTCTATCAGCACGCGGTCACAGCTCTCTGGGTCGCAGCCATCACCGTTAGGACCGTCGTTGTTGATGTGTACACCACGCACGGTGATATCGGTAGATAACAGGGGATGAATGACCCAGAACGGAGAACGCAATAGCGTAATATCTTCTATCAGAATGCCCTCGCACTGGTTGAAGTTAATCAGCTGTGGACGTAAGCCGTCCTCCTTGGTGAAGCGGCGCTCGTCCAAGGGTATTCCGTCTTCTGCTGATTTGAGCAGACGAGGTCTGCTGGTTTCTTTCCACTGGTGAACAGGCATGCCCTCCTTGAAACCGAACTTCGGAGAACTGACCCAAGGCCACCAAGTCTCACGTGAACCGCCACCGTCGATGGTGCCCTTGCCTGTAATGGCAATGTCTTTCTGCTGGTAGGCGTAAATCAATGGTGAGAGGTTCCAACAGTCAAGACCCTCCCAGCGAGTGGGAACAATTGGGTAGAGGTCGGGCTCGAAGGCAAACTCCAGTACGGCACCATCCTCAACGACAAGATTAACGCCACTCTTCAGTGTGATAGCACCTGTCAGGAACTTCTGACCGGCAGGCACGATGACACGTCCGCCACCTTTCTTGTTACAAGTGTCAATAGCCTTCTGGATAGCCTTCTGATTCTTCTTGGCAGTATTCGTGGGCTTTGCACCGTATTTCGTAATGGGGAAATCCTGTGCGGCAAACTGTGGCACACGGATACTTTGTTCAATCTCACGATATTGTTGTTCATTCCATCCTTGGGCAACAGCCAAAAGAGGGAAAAGCAGACAAAGCAGGAGTGTCGAGTTTAGTAGTTTCTTCATGCGAAAAAAATAATTAGTTCGTAGTTTGGTGCAAAGATACGGAAAAAGCACGAAACCACGAACTAATTAAGTATTTTTATTACGTAATCGTTTTAGTGAGCCAGCGCCTCGAAGAGTGCGTCGAGGGCTACTGTAGCATTGCCGTGAGTTTGCAGCAGTTGTACGAACTTCGAACCGATGATGGCACCTGCGGCATTCTGTTGGGCTGATTCCAGCGTCTGTTTGTTAGAGATGCCAAAGCCAATCATACGAGGATTGTGCAGGTTCATGGCATTGATGCGACGGAAGTACTGTTGCTTCTGTTCGTCGAACGATTGCTGGGCACCCGTGGTGGCAGCCGACGAGACCATATAGATAAAGCCGTCGGTATGCTCATCGATGAAGCGGATGCGCTCCTCGCTGGTTTCTGGTGTGATGAGCATGATAATACGGATGTCATACTTGTCAGCGGCAGGTTTGACACTCTCCAAATAATCATCGAAGGGCAGGTCAGGGATGATGACACCGCTAACGCCACTCTCTACACATGACTGACAGAACGCGTCAATGCCGTACTGCATGATGGGGTTCAGATAGCCCATCAGTACCAAGGGGATGTGGACCTGTTCCTTGATGGCTTTCAACTGTTGGAAGAGCAGTCGCAGATTCATGCCGTTCTTCAGCGCCGTGGTAGCAGCCTCCTGAATAACAGGACCGTCGGCCATCGGGTCACTGAAGGGAATACCCACTTCTATCATACTGATACCTTTCTCCTGCATGGTCAGGATAACTTCGGCAGTGCTGTCGAGGGTAGGTGTACCAGCGCAGAAGTAGAGCGATAGGAGTTTTTTGTCCTTGCTGTTTGCGAAAAGGGAATTAATCTTGTTCATATGCTTAGTTCTTTTATAAATGCTTGTAATTTGATGACATCCTTGAGGCCTGGGGCCAGTTCAAAGCGGGAGTTGAGATCGATGCCGGCGCACCTCTCGACGGGGAAACCGTCGAGCACACGCAGAGCGCGGAGACGCTCTGCATCGTCGGGGCCGATGCCGCCGCTGAGTAGGAAGGGTGTGCTGCCGTCATAGGCAGAGAGCACGCTCCAGTTAAACTGCTGGCCGCTCCCACCTATCGAGGGGCACTTAGTGTCGAATAGAAAGTATTCCACAAGACCCTCGTATGTCTTGTATGTCGCAATATCATTGCGACTACTCACGCTGATGGCCTTGATAAGATGAAGCCCTTGCAACTGAGCACAATAATCGCTACTCTCGTGACCATGTAGTTGAATATAATCGAGGGCAT
>Ga0256404_1002188_pt1 | contig 44158 bp, 54 predicted proteins | sample RumenRJG_01DNA_FD_185990 | JGI IMG/M metagenome (GOLD analysis project Ga0256404, IMG submission 185990) | Bovine rumen microbial communities from Lethbridge, Alberta, Canada - RJG_01 | ecosystem: Host-associated > Mammals > Digestive system > Stomach > Rumen | place: Canada: Alberta | collected... | reverse complement strand
GAATATCTGGCAGAATTCCTTTCCGATACATTTCCACACATTTTCTTTTGAATTCATAACTATAACGCATAAAAATAACCCTCCTTACTGAACTTTACATTGTCCAGTAAAGAGGGTACATATCAAATTTCCTACGATATGAAAGCTTTTTTTATTTTATGTGTTTTTTCTTTATGTGATTTCTCACACATATAATCTTTTCACTTTTATGATTATTTTAGAATACACCAATTGACTGCAAGAATAGGACAAACATTATTACTGGTGCAATATATTTAATCATAATTCTATAAATTAATTTACGTCTGAATTTTTCGCCGTTTTTACATACTTCTCCAATTATCCAATCTGGTCCAACTACCCAGCCAATTAAGATTGCTGAAATGAGTGAAATCAAAGGCATCAAGAAACTGTTACTGATATAATCCATTATATCTAACAACTGTCCTGTTGAGCCATTTGGTAACTTAACTTCAAAGTAAAATACATTATATCCTAAACATACTACTATAGAAGCCAACATATAAATTAAAGTTAGGATTACTGTTACCTTTTTTCTTGATACTTTAAATAATTCCATACAGTTTGCTACTAATGTCTCTAATACAGAAATACATGATGACAATGCTGCAAAAAATACCATAACAAAGAAAACTAATCCAACTACTTTTCCAGCAATTCCCATTTCATTAAACACTTTAGGTAATGAAATAAAAATCAATCCTGGTCCAGCCGACATTCCCTCTACTCCTGAGAAAACAAAAATACTTGGAATAATCATAAGTCCTGCTAAAAATGCTGCTGCTGTATCAAATATTTCGATTTGTGAAACAGCTTTATTCAAATCAATATCATCTTTTACATACGAACCATATGTTATCATAATCCCCATAGATACACTAAGTGAGAAAAACAACTGACTCATTGCATCTAATAAAACTTGTAAAAATTTCTTAACAGTAAGTCCACTAAAATCTGGAATAACATAAACTTTCAAACCATCTAAACCAGTTCTTGTTATTTGTTTTCCACTTGGTAATGTAACATTATGTGATAAAGTCAATGAATAAATTGCTATACCAACAATTATTACAAACAATCCTGGCATAATAATTTTAGAGAATTTTTCAATTCCTTTTTCAACTCCTAAGAATACGATAATTGATGTTATTGTCATAAAGATCAACATTAACACAATTGGCGACACCTTAGAAGTAATAAAGTCTGTAAAATAATTATCTTTTACTGCATCTTTACTTGAATTAGTTAGATAAATTAAAATATATTTTGTGATCCATCCACCAATAATTGCATAATATGTCATAATCAATGCCGGAACAACAAATGTGATATAACCCAAAAACTTCCATCCTGACTTAACCTGACCATACGCATAAATTGAACTCATTTTGGTTTTACGTCCAATAGCCAAATCACTGGTTAATAATGTAAAACCAAAAGTGAGTACTAATGCCAAATAAACAAGCAAGAATAATCCACCGCCATCTTTGGCTGTAAGATACGGAAATCTCCAAATGTTACCAACACCAACTGCGCTTCCCGCAGCGGCCATGACAAATCCTAATTGTCCGGAAAATCCACCTTTTTTTTTCGTTTTCATACTAACTCTCTCTCTTATTATTTTATAATTGGAACATCTTAAAACCAAATGCACCTAAAACTGATGTCACTAAAATTACTAATAAGAAAATAATAGCAACATATTTAATTACAAAATTATAAACAAATTTTCTTCTAAATTTAGATGTTGTTTTGATTTCATCCTCAATAGTTTTGATTTTTACTACTTTAAGTACTAACACACAAGTTGCTATTGCAGCAATTGGCATCATCACTGAGTTTGTTAAGAAATCAAAGAATGAAAGAATATCCATATTAAAAATCTTAACACTTGATAACACATTAAATCCTAATGCTGATAATGTACCAAGGATTAACATTATAGTTGCAGTAACTGTTGCTGCTCTTTTTCTTGTAAAATGTAATTCATCTTCGAATGTAGAAACAACACTTTCTGCCAAAGCTACTGAACTTGTAACTGCTGCAAGTAAAACTAATAAGAAAAATACAACTCCAATAAATCCACCGAATCCCATGCTGTTGAATACTTTAGGTAAAGCAACAAACATTAATCCTGGACCTGCGTTCAAATTCTTGCCTCCGTCAAATGCAAATACTGCTGGGATAACCATAAGACCAGCTAAAACTGCAATTGCAGTATCAAAAATTTCAACTTGTTTTGTAGTTTTTTCAATATCAATGTCTTTTTTCATGTAAGAACCAAATGTATATAAAATACCCATCGCAATTGATAATGAATAGAACATCTGTCCTAAAGCTGCTACTACAGTTTTATATGAAAACTGACTAAAGTTAGGGATTAAGAAATATTTAACACCCTTAATTGCGCCAGGTCTTGTTACTGAATAGAAAACAATAACAATAGCTAAAAATACTAAAATTGGCATCATAATTTTTGAAACGGCCTCAATACCATTTCTAACGCCACCAAAAATAATTAACATTGTAATAAGTGTAAACAACACAAACCAAAATACTTGTTCTTGAGCTGAAGTTGTGAATTTAGCGAATGCATCTGCTTTTGAAGCACTGCTTCCGTTTCCACTTAAATATGTGAATAAGTACTTCATTACCCAGCCACCAATTACTGAATAATATGGAACAATTAGTAATGGAATTATTGCATTAAGCCATCCACCTGCTTTTAAAAACTTTGATGCACCGAAATGCTTATATGCACCAACTGGACTTTTTTCAGTCATTCTTCCTAATGTAGATTCAGTCATAATCATTGTATAACCAAATGTAAAAGCTAAAATTAAATACACTAATAAAAATATTCCGCCGCCATATTTTGCCGCAAGATAAGGAAATCTCCAAATATTACCTAATCCAACTGCACTACCAGCTGCTGCAAGTACAAAACCTAACTTGCTTGAAAACTTACTTCTGGATTTTTTTTCCATAATTCTCTTCCTCTCTTTTTCTCTTCCTATACTAGAGGTACTTATGAATGACAGATATTATAATTAAACATTCATAAAAGTTCTTCCTATGATAATTACAGATTATATCTCTAGTATTTTATAATTATACACATTAACACTTTAAATGTCTACAGTTAATTACTCCATACGTAAATTTTTTCATTATATATGCACTTAGAAACACTAAATTAAATAATACAAAAAAGGTACTTTCTTCAAAATATCCCATTTCTAAAAAATGAAATACTCTATTTCAGAAAGTACCTTTAAATTAACCTCTTATAAACTATATAATTGTATATTCCTAATTTTTTATATTTTTTATTATATATGGTTTTTAATTATTCCTATTCCATATCTTCTAATCTACCATGCTTCTCATAGCATGTTTTTCTAGAAATATGATTCTTTTCATCCACAAACACCACCTGTGGCTTGTGATCTTTTACTTCTTTTTCATCTACAGATGCATAGCACATAATGATAACATGATCATTTACCTGGACTTCCCTTGCTGCTGCTCCATTAAGACAAATCATTCCGCTTCCTCTTTCACCTGCTATTGTATATGTTTCAAAACGATTTCCATTCTCAACATCTGCAATGTGTACCAATTCATATTCATTTATCCCTGCGGCATCTAATAAATCAGCATCTATTGTGATGCTTCCAACATAATCTAATGCTGCCTGAGTTACTACTGCTCTATGTATTTTTCCTTTTAACATTGTAAGATTCATTACAAGACTTCCTCCAAAAAAATTAAATCTGATTATAATTATTTTAAAATATATATGACTTCTTCAATATTTATCGTTTTTATAATTTAATATTAATTTCTTGATTAAACCATTTCGATAACTATTGAATTTTCAACTATGAAATTATCAATAAGTCTAACTTTTCCAATATAAACTGCAACAGCCATTAATATTGGTCCATCAATCTTATCTACTTTTTGCAATTCATTCCAATCAACAATTTCTACGTAATCAACTTTTGCAAGTGGTTCTGATTCAATAATGTCTCTAACTGTTTTTAAAATTTTATTTGCATCAGTCTCGCCATCTCTAACCATTTTTTCGCCTTGCTCGAGTGCCTTATGTAAAATTGTAGCCTTTTGTCTTTCATTCTCTGATAAGTATGTATTTCTAGAACTCTTAGCTAAACCATCCGCTTCTCTGATAATTGGGCAACCAACGATTTGAATATTGTAATTTAAATCTCTTACCATTCTTCTAACAATTGCAAGCTGTTGTGCATCTTTTTGTCCAAAATAAGCTCTGTCAGCTTCTGTAATATTAAATAATTTTGTTACAACTGTACACACACCATTGAAATGTATTGGTCTACTTTTTCCACATAATCCCTCTGACAATGTATTTACTCCAACATATGAATGAAAGTCATCTTCGTACATTTCACATGGTTCTGGATTAAAAATTAAATCTGCTCCAATTGACTCACATAATCTACAATCCGCATCAAAATCTCTTGGATAAGTTGCCAAATCTTCTTTGGGTCCAAATTGAATTGGGTTAACAAAATCAGAAACAATCACTCTATCATTCTCTTCTCTTGCTTTTTTTATTAAACTTGCATGTCCTTCGTGTAAATAGCCCATTGTAGGAACTAGGCCGATTGATAAGCCTTGTTTTTTCCACTCTCTAACATTTTCTTTAACTTTACTGATTTCTTTTGCAATTATCATTTCTTTCCTTCTCCTTTATGCATTAACTTCATCTGAATTTAATTTATTATTAATTATAACTTCAATTTCTTTATTCTTATTTTCACACTCTTTTTCAAGCGCTTCAATTACCTGATCATCTATTTTAAAATTATTCTCCTCTGCTGGAAATGCTAATGATTTTACTTCTTGATCATAGTCTTTAAATGCTCTCTTCATTTCTTCCCCAATATTTGCAAAATGTTTTACAAATTTTGGTTTAAAACCAGAGAACATGTTTAACATATCCTGATACACTAAAATCTGACCATCGCAACCATTTCCAGCACCAATACCAATTGTTGGAATTGTTAATTCTTTTGAAATTAATGTTGCTAATCTTTCTGGAACGCATTCTAGAGTTACCATAAAAGCTCCAGCTTCTTCAACTGCTTTCGCATCCTCTAAAAGCTGTTTTGCTCTATCTATATTTTTCCCTTGAACTTTAAATCCTCCGAATGCATTAATTGATTGTGGAGTTAATCCTATATGCGCAACAACAGGAATATCGGCTTTGACTATTGCCTCTATCTGCTTGCAAACTGAAGCACCACCTTCTAATTTTACGGCTTGAGCATGTCCCTCTTTAATCAATCTTCCTGCATTTTTTACTGCATCATATACGGAAGTCTGGTACGACATAAATGGCATATCAGCAACTAAGAATGTATTTTTTAATCCCCTTGAAACGCTTGCTGTATGATGTATAATATCTTCAACTGTCACTGGCAAAGTATCTTCATATCCCATCATTGTCATTCCTAATGAATCTCCAACTAAAATTCCGTTAATTCCCGCCTCATCCATTAAACAAGCTGTAGTGTAATCGTAGCATGTTAACATGCTGATTTTTTTTCCTTCTTTTTTCATGTTCTGAAGTGTTGTTACTGTGTTTTTCATTTCCCATTCTCCTTTAAATCTCTTTTAAAAATTCTTCCATTTTACTATAATCATTCTCTGGATGTTTATATTTAGCGATTTCTAATGTTTTAATTGATAAAATATCATATATTTTTTTATCAATTCCATCAATAACTGACATATGTTTTTGTACAGTTCCAATGTCATTTCTCTCAATAGGTCCTGTCAAAGCATTTATAGTACCATTTTTTAATACTTTTTCTACATTTCCCCTAATCAATGGTTCTAAAGCAGCACATGCCGACTGCTGAGAAAATCCACATTTAACTAACTGATTCTGAGCACTTTCTATTAATGCCACAACTAAATTTGAGCTCATAACAGCTGCTGCATGATATTTCATTTTTACTTCTGAACTAATTGTTTCTACTTTGATACCAATTTTTTCAAATAATGATGAAATATCCTCTATTTTTTCTTTATTTCCTTCAATTGTAAATATAGCTTTTGGAAGTTCTTTATACGATGAATATCTATCAGATATTGCTAATAATGGATGAATTGAAAACCCGTACGCTCCGGTATCTTCAATATTTGAAAAGATTGTTGACGACAAAGAGCCACTACAATGGCAAATCATTTTCCCTTTTATTGGAAACCTTTTTAGACAATTCCAGACCTCCTCAATTACATCATCTGGCACTGTCAAAAATATTGTATCACTTTCTTCTACTAACTCTTCTAATTCAAAATATTGTTTTGTTTTGGTAAATTGGGCAGCCTCTTTTGAGGACTGCAGGCTCCTACTATAAAAGCCCAATACATTGTTATATTGCAGGTTAAGTAGCATTCCTAAAGAACAACCTACTTTTCCTGCTCCTATAATACCAACTTTCATGACACCACCTTCCTTTCTGAAGGTGATACAAGTCCCACTCATAAAAATGATGCAAGCTTCGTCACTTAGTCTACTCTACCCTTAATTTAAAAAACATCTTATCAATTACGGTATAGTTTCTTTTCGAATACCATCCGCAATCTAATATAGCACTTACAATAAATATTGTAAATAGATTTTTGAACAATTCTCTAATTTGGTCGAATTTTCATTAAATTTACTTTTATTTATTTTGCTATTTTCTATTTCTTTACAGTCTTTTTCTTTAATTCTTTTTTTGATTACTGATTTTTTGACTTTCTTGCTTTTGAATACCTTTCTTACTTAACATTTTAGCTGTCAAAAATGCTGACAGAGGAATTATTGTTAAACATCCTATATTAGCAACTACAAGCATCAAAATGTTTTGTAGGAATGATTTAGAATTTATTAATTCAACAAAATCATAATGTCTTCTCACAAAAATAATCCATACAAAAAATGCGTCTCCTACTTCTGCAAATAATAATGTATTAATTGTTGTACCAAGAATATCTTTTCCTATTTTGCTTCCTGCTTCTATAAGCTTGTTTTCTGATATATTTTTATTATTAGAAAAAACTTCATATTCTACAGTAGCAACTGATAATGCTGTATCACATATTGCTCCAATTCCTCCTAAAAAACAAGAGCTAACCAATAAACCATTTGCGTTAATTCCAATACGATTATTTAAAAAAGCCATATCTTCATCAAGTGTATATAGCTCACCAAATCCACCAATATTGAACATATTTATTGCAAATGTACCAATTATTCCCAACAAAACCATTATTATCAAGATAGATACAAAAGCTGCCATTGTCTTGAAGTTCAAACCATTTTGAGCAAATAACGTTATTAATAAAAATGCTAATCCACACACCAAAGTAACAGCATAAATATTGTAACCCCAAGCTAGCAAATATAAAAACACTACTAATAATGCAATATTTCCAAAAACTGAAAAAACTGATGCAATTCCTCTTTCTCCACCAATTGCTGACATCATAATAAAGAGGAAAATGCCTAAAATTATCATTATCATTTTTCTTCCTCCTTACTATGATTTATTGTATTATCTACTTTATTGTTTTTTTTATTATCTACTTTATTATCTACTTTATTATCTACTTTATTATCTATTTTATTATCTACGCTATTATTTACTTTATTATCTACGCTATTATCTACTCTATTATTTTCTTCATCAATCTTAACAGTACCAACAGCAATTTCTTTGTATTTTTTTAAATTCACCAAAACTGCAACAAATGCAGACACCGGAATTGCCATAACAATTCCGATTGCACCTACTAAAAATCGAATTATCTCAAATTCTTCACCATTACGCATAATCTCTAAAAAAGAAAAACCATTTTTCATTTTTAGCACATACAATGGTATTTCACCACAAATAAAACTAAAGAAAACGACACTTATCATTGTTCCCATTATGTCATACGCAATTTCTCTAATTGAACTAATTAATTTTTTTAAATTAATTTTTTTAGAAACATTAATAATCTCACATGTTGCTGAATTTATTGTTATCGCAACATCCGTTACTGCTCCTAAGATTCCAAATACCAATGACGCATGGTACAAAGTCTCTAAGTCCTCAAATCCAATTGTATACGGAATGTATTCAAAACTAGGTTTAGGTGAATTCATATACGCTATTGCATAAATTATTGCAACAATTATAACCGTTAAAACCGATGACAATACAGTTCCAATTGATTTTCTGGAAAATCCATTTAATATAACTATTGTACATATTATAAACAACAACGTCATAATAATAGTTAATAACATCAAATTTTTTCCACTTGCAAATCCTTTTAATCCAAATACAAACACAATACTATTAGCCACCAATGACAACATTATCAATATACCTGTTGTATTCATCAAAGCAAATAAGAACATCAAAAATATTATAATAAGTCCAACTGTTACATAATCCAATTTTACTTGAGTAATTGAAACTTTTGAAACACTACCTTCTGTCATATGTAAAAATACATCTTGCCCTTTTTTATATTCAGAACTTTGAAATCGCGAATAAGAAAAATCATTTTTTATCTTAATAATTTTACCTTTATCCTTTGTGTTTCTTATTTTGACTTTTAAATTTTGTTCATATTTTTTTTCAATTTCTTCTTTGTGATTCTTATTTGTTTGTTTAGTACTAGCTTCAATTATCGTACCAATTGGTTTTTCATATAACGCATAATCGTTTTTTACCAAAAAAACAGCTATCATAATAAATGCTATATATATTAAGACTTTTCTTAAAATTGCTTTTCTATTTGTTGCTATTAACATTACTTTAACCTTCCATATTCATAATGTCTTTTAAATAGTTATTTTATATTTATTTGCTTATTATTAGGCATGACTTTTTTATCAAATATCTTATTAACACGTAATATGCATAATATCAATAATAAAAATCCATGTTAATCCATAATATGTCACAACAGCTACTAAATCGTTAACAGTTGTTATTAATGGACCTGACGCAACAGCTGGATCTACTCCAATTTTTTTAAACACAATAGGAATAATTGTTCCAACTAAACTTGAAATCACCATTGCCAAAAGTAACGCTGTTCCAATACAAGCTGATATTGAGAACGCCGTAACTGCTGGCGAATGCTTAAACAATGCTATATAAAGTCCTATTCCGACAAACGAAAGTGAGCCTAACAATAAACCATTCAATAAGCCTACTTTCATTTCCTTTAATATCAAACTTAACTGTTTTTTCCCTGTGAGTTGTGCATCCATTAACACTCTAATTGTAACAGCCAATGATTGTGTACCAACGTTTCCTGACATGTCTAGTATTAAAGATTGGAAACATATTATCATAGTAAGCTGTGATACAACAGCCTCAAATAAACCTACAACACTTGATACAACCAATCCTAAACCTAATAAAAGCACTAACCATGGTAATCTTTTTCTTACACTTTCAAAAATTGGCTCTTTTAAATCTTCTTCCGCAGTTAAACCAGCTAATTTAGCATAATCTTCACCCATCTCATCATCTACAACTTCAATCAAATCCTGGGCAGTAATTACACCTAATACCTTGTTTTCATCTGATAAAACTGGTATTGATTTTTCTGAATAATCTTTCAAGTTTTCAATACAATCATCTATCTTTTCATCTGAATAAACATAAGGATATGACGTCGAAATGATATCTAATAATTCATCATTTTCACGCGCAATAATTAATTCATTCAAACTGATTGTTCCATAATAAACACCATTTTCATCCAAAACAAATATATTAGATATATTATCATGACTTTTAGCTTGTTTAATAATGGATGTCATAGCTTCTTTGATTGATAAATTACAATATAATGTGACAAAATTTGTAGACATCCTACTACCTATTTCATCTTCTTCGTATGAATAAAAAACATTAATCGTTTTCAAATGTTCTTTATTCATAAGACTCAACCATGCTTTTCGCATTTTTGGATCTGCATCCTTTAAAATATCAACCGCATCGTCTGCATCAACCAATTCTAGAATTCTAGCTGCTTTTTGAATATCAATTTCTTCTAATAATTCACTTGCATTTTCAAGATATTCAAATACATCTGCTAAACTTTGCATATCTAGTATTCTATAAATTAGCTCTCTCTCTTTAAGCGTACAGACTTCAATTACATCCGCAATATCACTTGCATGATATTCTGACAATTTATCCTTTACAACTTTTGGAGAGCTTTTGCTTCTAACTAAAGCTATTATTTCATCTTGATAATTAATTTTAACTTTATCATTATCTTTTAAAACCTCATTAACGCTTGTCATTTCTTCCTCTCTTTCTGTCTAAAGCTATTTTTGTCTAATAGGTAGAACAGAAGGATAACACATATTTATTTTTGCGCACCAAAACACCAAGTTTCAATATGATGTATCTGAATTCAGATATGTTAGTCTCAAAATACATTAACATTCCTTTGTATAGTCCTAAAAAAACACCATATAAAACTTGAATTATTTTTTAATTATCTTTTAAATTCTTAAACATGTGTTATAAGTCTCATTCTAGAAAAGAAAATGAAAGGATTAAGAAATATGAAAAATATGAAATTATTGCCTTCGACATATATATTTAATGTAAAAATACTATTTAAAAATAAAAAGTAACTATTATAGATATTTATATACGGTCAGACAAACTTCAAATTTATTTATATACTTAATACCGGGTCCTTCAGCCTCATTTCCAGAAGAATAAATCGACTTACTCCCTCCATTATCGCCACTTTCCATTTGTCTCACCTCACTTTTCATTTTTTGACTTTATGCTTTATCTCTTTTTTTGATTATTTCACTACAATTGTAACATATGATACTAAAATTGTAAATTTTAAATAAAAAAAGAACTATGTGCAACATCAGTATTACACATAGTCCAATTTATACCGATTAAACTAACTCAAGAATAACTTCTAAAGCTCCGTCACCTTTACGTTGGCCAATCTTAACGATACGAGTATATCCACCATTACGTGTAGCATATTTCTCAGCATATTCTCCGAATAATTTATCGCAAAGATCAACTTTATGTCTATCTTTCTTTTTAGTTCCTTCAGTTACTGTATATAAAACTTTATTGATTTCTTTTCTAACATGATATCTTGAAGGTAAATCTTTTTTAATAGTTTTATCTACAAGATCATAACGTGCTACTTTCTTTCCATCAACAACTTCTTTAATTCTTTTTCCGTTCTCGTCTCTGCATGGAACTTTTGCTTTTACAACGATTTCTTCATAGTTATCTTTTTCTTTAACTGCTTTTGCAATTAATCTTTCAGCAATTTTACGAACTTCTTTAGCTTTTGCTTCTGTTGTAACGATTTTACCATTAGCTAAAAGAGCTGTTACCTGTCCTCTTAATAAAGCTTTTCTCTGACTAGAAGTTCTGCTTAATTTACGATATTTAGCCATTTATTTTTCCTCCTGTGGTACTTACATTTCTATGCCCTTATGGACTTACTAAAAGTGCAAGCTATATAATGAAGAGTTTCATTTCATAGAACTCTCCAAGTGCCACTCATGACTATAGACATACTCCATGCCAAATGGTCTTACTGTTTCTGCCTATTAATGAGTTATTTTTAGTTACATTACTATAAGAGTTTATTCAACTCCATGATTTAATTCAAGTCCTAGCTCTTTTAATTTAGCTAAAACTTCTTCTAATGATTTACGACCAAGGTTACGAACCTTCATCATATCATCAGGTGTTTTATTAATTAGTTCTTCAACAGTGTTGATACCTGCTCTCTTTAAACAGTTGTATGAACGAACAGAAAGTTCTAATTCATCAATATTCATAACAAGAACCTGTTCTTTAGCATCGCTTTCTTTTTCAACCATTACTTCTGCTTGCTGTGCAGCATCTGATAAATCGATGAATAAATTTAAGTGTTCGCTAAGAACTTTTGCAGCTAAACTAACTGCTTCATCAGGCTCAAGTGTTCCGTTAGTATAAACATCTAAAGTGAGCTTATCAAAATCTGTAACCTGACCAACACGAGTATTCTCTATTGAAAGATTTACACGCTCTACCGGAGTATAGATAGAATCAACAGCAATTACACCGATTGGAGTATCATCTGTTTTATTCTTATCTGCACTTACATAACCTCTACCTTTAGTTATAGTAAGCTCCATGTATAATTTGCTTTCAGCGCCACCGTTTAAGTGAGCTATTACTAAATCCGGGTTCATTATTTCGATATCAGAATCAACCTGAATATCAGCTGCGGTAACAACGCCTTCACCTTCGAATTCAATATAAGCAACTTTTGGTTCATTTGTAGAACTGGTATTTTTAATTGCAAGATTCTTGATATTCATGATGATCTCAGTAACATCTTCCTTAACACCTGGAATTGAACTGAACTCATGTAAAACACCTTCGATCTTAACCTGGCTGACAGCTGCTCCTGGTAATGAAGAAAGCATAATTCTTCTTAAAGAATTACCAAGTGTTGTACCATAACCTCTTTCTAATGGCTCAACAACAAATCTGCCATATTTTTTATCATCTGATATTTCAGCGATTTCAATTTTTGGTTTTTCAAAATCGAACACTACAAAGTCCCTCCTTCTCGGGTATCGTTGCTAATTTACTTAATACTAATCATTATTTAGAATATAACTCGACGATAAGCATTTCGTCTACTGGAACATCGATCTGTTCACGTGTTGGTAAATTCTTTACAGTTCCCTGTAATTTTTCTGCATCAACATCTAACCATTCTGGTACTAATCTTCCACCAGCAACTTCAACTACGTCTTTCATTCTCTGAGAATTTTTTCTAGCTTCTCTAATTTCTACAACATCACCAGCTTTTACAAGGTATGAAGGGATGTTTACTAATTTTCCGTTTACTGTAACGAATTTATGACCTACAAGCTGTCTAGCTTCTCTTCTAGTTCTTGCAAAACCAAGTCTGAAGATTACATTATCAAGTCTAGACTCTAAAATAGTCATAAGGTTTGAACCAGTGATACCTTTCATTCTATCAGCTCTTTCGTAATAGTTGTGGAAAGGTTTCTCTAATACACCATAGATGAACTTAGCTTTCTGTTTTTCTCTTAACTGAAGTCCATATTCAGAGATTTTTCTACCTCTTTTTAAATTTCTTTTTGATTTTTTATCATATCCTAAGTAACTTGGCTCTAAACCAAGAGATCTGCATCTTTTAAGTACAGGTACTTTATTAACTGCCATCTTAATCTATACCTCCTATTAGACTCTTCTACGTTTTGGTGGACGACAACCATTGTGAGGTACTGGAGTTACATCTTTAATGCTTGTAACTTCAAGACCACATGCAGAAAGCGCACGAATTGCTGCTTCTCTTCCTGATCCTGGTCCTTTAACCATAACGTCTACAGTCTTTAATCCGTGAATTAAAGCTGCCTTTGTTGCTGTTTCAGCTGCCATCTGTGCAGCATATGGAGTAGATTTCTTTGAACCTCTAAATCCTAGACCACCAGCACTTGCCCATGATAAAGCATTACCTTCAGCATCTGTAATTGTAACGATTGTGTTATTGAAAGATGACTGAATATGTGCTTGTCCGCGTTCAACGTTTTTCTTTACACGCTTTTTAGTTGTTTTCTTTGCAACGTTCTTAGCCATTTTAAAACTAACCTACTTTCTCTCAAATTTATGATCTAAGCGCATCTCTTGCACTCAGTATTTACATTGTTATCTTTTAATTATTTTTTCTTGTTTGCAACAGTTCTCTTTGGACCTTTTCTTGTTCTTGCATTAGTCTTTGTTTTCTGACCACGAACTGGAAGTCCTTTTCTATGACGAATTCCTCTGTAGCATCCGATTTCTTGTAATCTCTTAATGTTAAGAGCGATTTCTCTCTTTAAATCACCTTCTACAGTTTGAGTTTCATCGATAACTGAACTGATTTTCTTAACTTCTTCATCTGTTAAATCTCTAACACGAGTGCTAGGATCTACACCAGCTGCTTCAAGAATACGATTTGAACTTACTCTACCAATACCGTAAATGTATGTTAAACCGATTTCAACACGTTTTTCTCTTGGTAAATCTACACCTGCAATACGAGCCATGTGTGTTTACACCTCCATATTTTTCTCTTTTTTATATCCTACATAGTATACTTGCAACAAAATATACTCTCGCCCGAACCTCACTCCTGCACAGCTACGGTTGCACGTCCTGAAATGTGTGTACACCAATGAGTATTCCATATTTTCTTTCAGTCTAAGACTTACTTGACACCAATTTTTATCTATATCTACTCGGTATTATAGACTAGATACAGTAGGATGACACTACTGTTTATTATGAACAGCACACTATTAATGCGCTGCAGCCGCACATAATCATAATAATCAGTGATTTACTGATTTCAAAAGAATTACTTTATGCACAAATAACAGGGTTAATATATTTGATTAGCCCTGTCTCTGTTTGTGTTTTGGATTTTCGCAGATAATTCTGACTCTTCCTTTTCTTTTGATGACTTTGCATTTTTCGCAAATAGGTTTAACTGATGATCTTACCTTCACAGCAAATCCTCCTTTCTCTATCAAGCTTCCTCAAATCGATTGAGGAATACTTTCCAAAAGTGTCCGTTTTATATTATAACTTTAAACACTTTGAAAGTCAATACTATTTTATTTATCTCTCCAAATAATTCTACCTTTTGTCAAATCATATGGAGACATCTCTATAGTTACCTTATCTCCAGGTAAAATTCTGATGAAGTTCATTCTTAATTTACCACTGATAGTAGCCATAATTTGATGGCCATTCTCTAATTCGACTTTAAAAAATGCATTTGGTAGTTTTTCAACTACAACTCCTTCAACTTCAATTACATCTGCTTTAGACATTACTTTATCCTCCTGTGTCAATTGATTTATTGATTTTAGTTAATTATTTATTTAAAATAGTTCTAAAAAACCATTTTCTTTTTCTTCTTCTGTTAGAGTTAAAATCTCAGGTTTACCATCTGTAATTAGCACTGTATTTTCATAATGCGCAGAATTCTTCATATCAGAAGTAACTGCTGTCCAACCATTACTACATACATCGACTTTATGTGTTCCTTCGTTAATCATTGGTTCTATTGCTAATGTCATTCCTTTTCTTAATAAAGGTCCCCTATTAGCAACCACAAAATTGGGAATTTCTGGTTCCTGATGTAAACTTGTTCCTATTCCATGTCCCACAAAACTGCGGACAACTCCATATCCCATACCTTCTGCATATCCACCAATTGCATTTGAAACATCACTCAAATAATTACCAGCTTTAGCTTTTTTCATACCTTCAAAAAAGCTTTGTCTAGTAACTTTTATCAATTTGTCAGCACTTTGTGATATTTTTCCAACACCAACTGTTCTTGCAGCATCCGAATGATATCCTTTATATATTACTCCGGCATCTAAACTTATTATATCTCCCTCTTTAACAATCCTCTTTTGTGAAGGAATTCCATGTACAACTTCATCATTTATTGATATACAAATCGAAGCTGGATATCCTTGATAATTTTTAAAAGAAGGAATACATCCATATTCTCTAATAAGATCTTCACCTATTTGATCGATTTCATAAGTAGACATACCCACCTGAATTTCTTTCGCTAATTTCTGATGTACATTAGCTAAAATCTCACCTGCTTTACGCATGATGTCAATTTCACGTTCAGATTTAATCGTAATACTCATTATCTATCACCTAAAATTGTAACTATATCTTCAAAAACTTTATCTAAGCTTTGTGTTCCATCGACTGTTTTTAAGATACCTTTTTTATTATAAAAATCAATTAATGGCTGTGTCTGATTATGATAAACATTTAATCTGTTTTTTACAGTTTCTGGCTTATCATCTTCTCTTAAAACAATTTCACTACCACATGAATCACATACGCCTTCTACTTTAGTTGGATTAAATTCAACGTGATATGTTGCTCCACAATTTAAGCAAGCTCTTCTACCACCCATTCTCTTGATGATATTTTCATCTGGAACATCAACATTTATAGCATAATCCATTGTCTGTTGAGCTGCAGTTAAAGCATTCTCAAGTGCTTCTGCCTGAGGTATTGTTCTTGGAAAACCATCCAAAATAAATCCATTTTTACAATCTTCCTGCTGAATTCTATCCATAACTAAATCACATGTTAATTCATCTGGCACTAACGCACCTTTATCCATGTACTCTTTAGCTTTTTTTCCTAAATCTGTACCATTTTTTATGTTAGCACGGAAAATATCTCCTGTTGAGATATGAGGAATTTCATATTTTGTAGAAATCTGTTTTGCTTGAGTTCCCTTTCCTGCTCCAGGAGCTCCTAACATAATAATTTTCATCATTTTTCTCCTTTTACACTGACTCAGTATAATCCAATATATGCTTTTATAGTTTATTGCACGAAAGGAGATACGGCTAAGCCAGTATCTCCAATTGTGCATTTAAATTAGTCGCTTAAGAAACCTTTGTAGTAGCGCACTAACATTTGTGACTCAACCTGTTTAACTGTTTCAATGATAACACCTACGATGATGATAATAGATGTTCCACCAAATGAAACTTGAGCTCCGAAAACTCCATTAAAGAAGATTGGTACAAATGCAACAATCGCTAATCCGATAGCTCCAATAAAAACAACGTAATTTAAAATTGTATTCAAATAATCACTAGTAGATTTTCCTGGTCTAATACCTGGAATAAATCCACCAGAACGTTTCATGTTGTTTGCAATTTCTAATGGATTAAATGTAATCTGTGTATAGAAATATGCAAATGCTATAATTAATACAATATATATAGCTAAACCAATGTTATATTCAGGATGCTCTGCTTTACACCAGTTTGACTGTGATAATGTATTAAGAATTTTTGCTCCAATACCTGTTCCTTTATCTTTTCCAAGAACACTTGCAATAATTACAGGTGTTTGCAACAATGATTGAGCAAAGATTACTGGAATAACACCAGCTGTATTTACTTTTAAAGGAATATTTGTATGCTGTCCGCCAACTTGTTTTCTTCCTTGTATTTTCTTTGAATACTGAACAGGAATTCTTCTTTCTGCTCCTTGAAGTAAAACTACGAACCATACCATTGCAATGATAATAGCTGCAATAATGAATGCTGCTAATGTTGCTTTTGGTATTTTTTTGCCAGAAATAAACTGTGTCCATAATGAACCAATATCTTCTGGCATTCTAGAAATAATATTGATTGTTAAAACAATAGAAATACCATTTCCTATACCCTTCTCAGTAATTTGTTCGCCGATCCACATTAAAATAACGGAACCTGCTGTTAACACAGAAACTACCATAACTATGTTAAGTGCTGTAGGTAATTGTGTATTTAAGTAATTGCCACGATAAAAACTTACAACCATTGCTATAGACTGTACTAGGCCTAAAACAACAGTTAAATATCTAGTAAGCGCAACAATTTTCTTTCTACCATCTTCACCATCTTCTTGCATCTTTTCCAATTGTGGAATAGCTACAGTCAATAATTGAATAATGATAGAAGCTGTGATATATGGTGTGATATTCAGTGCGAATACCGACATATTTAAAAACGATCCGCCAGTAATTGCATTAAAAAATCCCAATCCATCTGATGTCTGGTTCTTAAACCACTCCGAGAATACTCTGCCATTAACACCAGGAATAGGAAGCTGACTTCCTATTCTGATGACTATAAGCATAAAAAAAGTATATATTAATTTCTTACGAATATCTTTAATTTTAAATGCATTACGGACTGTTTCTAGCATTAGATCACCTCAGCTTTTCCACCAAGTGCTTCGATTTTCTCTTTAGCGCTTGCGCTGAATGCATCAGCTTGAACAGTAAGTTTTTTAGTAAATTCGCCGTTACCTAAGATCTTAACGCCATCTCTTGGATTCTTAACGATACCACATTCAATTAATGTTGCAACTGAAACTGTTGCATCATTATCAAATCTCTCTAATACGCTAATGTTAATTGCAACGATGTCTTTAGAGTTTCTATTAGTGAAACCTCTCTTTGGTAAACGTCTGTATAAAGGCATTTGTCCACCTTCAAAACCTGGTCTTGGTGCTCCTGAACGAGCTTTCTGACCTTTATGTCCTTTACCAGCTGTTTTACCATTGCCTGAACCATGTCCACGACCTTTTCTAAAATTACTGCTTTGTCTTGATCCAGCAGCTGCTTTTAAACTTGATAAATCCATAATTGCACCTCCTTCTTTATAAAACTAAATTATGCTTCTTCTACTTTCACGTATGGTGCTACTTTACGAATAGCTCCCTGTGTAGCTGCGTTATCTGGCAACTCAACAGTTTTGTTTAATTTTGTTAATCCCAAAGCTTCGATTGTTTTCTTGTTCTTAGGAACTGCACCAATTGTGGACTTAATAAGTGTAACTTTTACTTTCTTATCTGCCATTATTCAATTCCTCCTTAACCCAAGATTTCTTCAACAGATTTACCACGAAGTCTAGCAACTTCTTCTGGGGATTTTAACTGTCTTAAAGCTTCAATTGTAGCAAGTACTACGTTTTGCTTATTGTTTGATCCTAATGATTTTGTACGAATGTTTTCGATACCTGCTAATTCGCACACACTACGTGCTGGACCACCAGCGATGATACCAGTACCTTCAGGAGACTTCTTTAATAAAACAGAAGCACCTGTATATTTTCCTGTTACATCATGAGTAACACTCTTGTTATCGTCTAATTTAACGTTGATTAAGCTCTTGATAGCATCTTCTCTTCCTTTACGAATAGCTTCAGGAATTTCAGCTGCTTTTCCAAGACCAGCACCAACATGACCATTCTTATCGCCAACAACAACGAGAGCTGTGAAACGCATGTTACGTCCACCTTTAACAACCTTTGTTACACGTTTGATGTCAACAACGTTGTCAACTAATTCTAATTGACTTGCATCAATGATTTCACGTTTCATGTTATTTCCTCCTAAAATTTTGAATCTTTCTACTTTTTTAAGCAGAAAGCGGAGAGTCTAGAAATTTCTAGAACTCTAATCCAGCTTCTCTTGCTGCTTCAGCTAAAGCTTTAACTTTACCTTGGTAAATAAATCCGCCTCTATCAAAAACAACTTCTTTGATGTTTTTGTCTAAAGCTTTTTTTGCAATAACTGTACCAAGTTTAGCAGCTGCATCAACGTTATTTGTAAACTCAAGTTCTGCTTTCACGTCTTTATTAAGAGTAGATGCAGAAACAAGTGTATGTCCAACAGTATCGTCAATAATCTGAGCATACATATGTTGATTGCTTCTGAATACTGCTAAACGTGGACGTTCTGCAGTACCTGCAAGATGATTACGCATTCTTTTATGTTTCTTTTCACGAACCTGTGTTCTTGATTTTTTACTAACCATTACTTGTCCACTCCTTCTAATTATTTCTTACCAGTCTTACCAACTTTACGTCTAATAACTTCATCAGCATATTTAATACCTTTACCTTTGTAAGGTTCTGGTCTTCTTTTATCTCTGATTTCAGCAGCGTACTGGCCAACGCGTTCTTTATCGATACCTTTTACGATAATTTTATTGTCTTCAACTACTGCTTCAAGACCTTCTGGATCGATCATTTCAACTGGATGTGAATATCCTAAGTTTAATGTTAATTTCTTTCCAGATTTAGATGCTCTATAACCAACACCATTAACTTCAAGAGTTTTTGTATAACCTTCTGTTACACCAACAACCATGTTGTTAATTAATGTTCTTGTCAAACCGTGTAATGATTTCATTTTCTTTAAATCATTAGGTCTAGTAACAACAACTTTGTCTTCTTCAATAGCAATTTTCATTTCAGAAGAAAGTGTTCTTTCAAGAGTTCCTTTAGGACCTTTTACAGTCACATGATTATTTTCTGCAATATCAACAGTTACACCTGCTGGAATTGCGATTGGCATTCTTCCTATACGTGACATGCCCGTACCTCCTATTTTGTATTGATGAAATATCATCTTTGATTTATATAGTATGTCCAACCTAACAAGATTGGTTTATACTTTTAGAGTTCATTTTAGTCATAAGACTAAATAGCGTCCTTAGCCCATAACCTAAAGACTTAAGCATAAATCTAATGATTCACGCCACGAAATACTACCATACAAATGCTAATACTTCTCCACCAACTTGAAGCTTTCTAGCTTCTCTGTCAGTAATGATTCCCTGATTTGTTGAAAGGATAGCTGTTCCTAGTCCATCAAGTACTCTAGGGATTTCGTTTTTACCAGTATATACTCTTAAACCTGGTTTAGAAATTCTCTTTAATCCAGTGATAATTCTTTCACTTTTATCTGCGCTATATTTTAATGTAACACGGATGTTTTTGAAATTTCCATCTTCAACAATCTCGTATTTTTCTACCCATCCTTCATCAACAAGAATGTTAGCAATTGAAACTTTTGTTTTAGAAGCTGGGATATCTACTGTATCGTGTTTAGCAGTGTTTGCATTACGAATTCTTGTAAGCATATCTGCGATTGGATCACTTGTTACCATGCTTTAGGTTTCCTCCTTCTTGAGAGTAAAATTAATATCATTACAATCCTGTCTATGGCTCGGGAAATTATTCCCTCACCACCTACCTAGGATTTCATCTACCTACCTTTAGAAAATTACCAAGAAGCTTTTCTTACTCCTGGGATTTCTCCTTTGTAAGCTAATTCACGGAAGCAAACTCTGCAAATTCCGTATTTCTTTAATACTGAATGTGGACGACCACAAATTCTACAACGTGTGTATTCTCTAGTAGAGAATTTTGCTGGACGTTGCTGTTTGATTTTCATTGATTTCTTAGCCATTAAAATTCCCTCCTACTTATTTAGCAAATGGCATATTGAATAATGTCAATAATTCACGTGCTTCTTCATCTGTTTTAGCTGTAGTTACGAAGATAATATCCATACCTCTAACTTTATCAACTTTATCATACTCGATTTCTGGGAAAATAATCTGTTCTTTAATACCAAGAGCATAATTTCCACGACCATCGAATGCGTTAGGATTAACACCTCTAAAGTCACGTACACGTGGTAATGCAAGGTTGATTAAACGATCTGCAAACTCATACATTTTTTCTCCACGTAATGTAACTTTACATCCAATTGGCATACCTTCACGGATCTTAAAGTTAGCAATAGCGTTTTTAGCTTTTGTCTTAACAACTTTCTGTCCAGTGATTGTTTCCATATCTTTAACGGCAGCGTCGAGAACCTTACTATTTTCTTTAGCTTCTCCAACACCCATATTTACAACGATTTTAGAAAGTTTTGGAATCTCCATCACATTCTTATAACCAAATTTTTTGACCATTGCGTCTTTGATCTCGTTATCGTATTGTTCTTTAAGTCTACTCAACTGAATTTTCCTCCTCTCTCCAGTAATTATTTAGATTCTCTTACTTTTTTCTTGTCAATGACTGTATCAATTACATCGCCAGTTTTTTTTGCGAAACGAACTTTTTTACCGTCTTCTACTCTAAAACCAACTCTTGTACGTACGCCATTGTGCATAAGCATTACATTTGAAGCATCGATTTTGCCTTCTTTTTGGATAATACCACCTTGTTGATTAGCCATGCTAGGTTTAGCATGTTTTGTAACCATGTTAACACCTTCAACAATAAGTGAATTATCTTTTTTGTTAACAGCAATAACTTTGCCTTCTTGATCTTTATATCTACCAGCGATTACAACAACATTATCGCCTTTTTTAATTTTCATGCTAGCCATCTGTAAGTACCTCCTATAATACTTCTGGAGCTAAAGAAACAATTCTCATAAACTGTTTCTCACGAAGCTCACGAGCTACTGGTCCAAAAATACGAGTTCCTCTTGGAGTATTGTCATCTTTAAGAATAACTGCTGCGTTTTCATCAAATTTAATATATGAACCATCTTTACGACGGGCACCTTTTACTGTACGAACAACAACGGCTTTAACAACGTCACCTTTTTTTACAACGCCACCTGGTGTTGCATCTTTAACTGTAGCAACGATAACATCACCAATGTTCGCATATCTTCTAGTAGATCCACCCATAACGCGGATAACAAGTAACTCTTTTGCTCCTGTATTATCAGCGACTTTGAGTCTACTTTCCTGCTGTACCATGCTTGTAGCCTCCTTTGATTATTTTGCTCTTTCTATTACTTCTACAAGTCTCCATCTCTTATCTTTTGATAGAGGTCTTGTTTCCATTACTTTTACTTTATCACCGATTTTAGCATCGTTTAATTCATCATGTGCTTTTAATTTATATGTCTTTTTAACGATTTTGTTGTAAAGTGGATGTCTTTCGTTGTTAAGAACGGCAACAGTAATTGTTTTGTTCATCTTATCACTTACAACAACACCAATACGTGTTTTTCTAAGATTTCTTCCTTCCACGATATAAATCTCCTTTCTGTAGGATATCGATTACTCTGCAACTCTTGATTTTTCAGTAATAACAGTTTGAATTCTTGCAATATCTCTTCTTACAAGTTTAATTCTTGCTGTGTTTGTTAACTGATTTGTTGCATTCTGGAATCTCAAATTGAAAAGTTCTTTTTTTGCTTCTACAAGCTTAGCCTGTAAATCTTCAACAGACTGTGCTTTTAATTCATTAATATAATTATTTTTCATTTGATTCACCGCCTTCTAAATCTGCACGAGAAACTATCTTACATCTGCAAGGTAATTTGTGTGTAGCAAGACGTAAAGCTTCTTTAGCAACGTCTTCAGGTACACCTGCGATCTCAAATAATACTCTTCCTGGTTTAACTACTGCTACCCAGTACTCAAGGGATCCTTTACCTTTACCCATACGAACACCCATAGGTTTACGTGTTACAGGTTTTTCTGGGAAAATTTTGATCCAAACTTTACCACCACGTTTAACGTATCTTGTCATAGCTACACGGGCTGCTTCAATCTGATTAGATTTGATCCAACATGGATCTAATGCTACGATACCATATTCACCATAAGTGATTTTGTTACCTCTTGTAGCTTTACCAGCCATAGAACCACGGAACTGTTTACGATGTTTTACTCTCTTTGGCATTAACATAATTATTTAGCTCCTCCTTCCTTATTAGCTTTTGTAGGAAGTACCTCTCCTTTATAGATCCAAACTTTAACACCAACTTTACCATAAGTTGTATCTGCTTCAGCGAATCCATAATCAATATCAGCTCTTAATGTCTGAAGTGGAATAGTTCCATCACTGTAACTTTCTGTACGAGCCATATCAGCTCCGCCAAGACGTCCAGAACATGTTGTTTTGATACCCTTAGCACCTGATTTCATTGCTCTACCCATACAAGATTTCATTGCTCTACGGAAAGAAACACGGTTCTCTAACTGTAATGCAATGTTCTCAGCTACTAACTGAGCATCTTTATCTGGTCTTTTTACTTCTTTAATATCGATAACTAATTTCTTAGATGTTAATTTCTGAACTTCTGCTTTAACTTTCTCAATCTCAGCTCCGCCCTTACCGATTACAACACCTGGTCTAGCTGTATAAATGATAACTTTTACACGATCAGATGATCTTTCAATATCAATTTTTGAAACACCAGCTGCGTATAACTTATTTTTCAAAAAAGTTCTGATTTCATGATCTTCTACTAAGTAATCAGCGAAATCTTTGTCTGCATACCATTTTGAGTTCCAGTCTTTGATTACGCCGACTCTTAAGCCATGAGGATTAACTTTCTGTCCCATGAATTCTCCTCCTATCTTTCATCTAGCACAATTGTGATGTGGCTCATTCTTTTTTCGATTCTATAAGCTCTTCCTTGTGCTCTAGGTTTGATTCTCTTCATTGTTGGTCCCTTGTTAGCATAGCATTCAGCTACTACAAGGTTCTCTTCTCTCATTCCATTATTGTTAACAGCGTTTGCAATAGCTGATCTTAATAATTTTTCTACAAGACTTGAAGCATATCTTGGATTGTACATTACAATACCAAGAGCTGTTTGTACGTCTTTGCCACGAATAGCATCTAAAACGAAACATGCTTTCTGAACAGATACTCTTGCGTAAGATAACTTAGCTGAAGGTCTGTTGTCTTTAACTGCATTTCTATCTCTTTTAATTTGTGATCTATGTCCTCTTGCCATGGTTAGAACCTCCTTTCAGTAATCTTACTATCTGCCTACTGCAGATTTCTTTTCATCCGCTCCATGACCTCTGTAAGTTCTTGTTGCTACGAACTCACCAAGTTTATGTCCAACCATATCTTCTGTAATATATACAGGTACATGTTTTCTACCATCATGAACAGCAATTGTGTGTCCAACGAAAGATGGGAAAATAGTTGAACGACGTGACCAAGTTTTAATTACCTGTTGGTCGCCAGAAGCGTTCATCGCATCAACTTTTTTTAATAAGCTTTCGTCAGCAAATGGTCCTTTTTTAAGTGAACGTGCCATTATAATAACCTCCTAATTATTTGATTGCCTTACCATCTCTTCTTCTTATGATAAGTTTGTTAGAATGTTTATTTTTCTTTCTTGTCTTCAATCCAAGAGCTGGTTTACCCCAAGGAGTCATTGGTCCTGAACGTCCAACTGGAGCTTTACCTTCACCACCACCGTGTGGATGGTCATTAGGGTTCATAACAGATCCACGAACTGTAGGACGAATTCCCATGTGACGTTTACGACCAGCTTTACCGATATTTACAAGGTTATGATCAGCATTACCTACAACACCGATTGTAGCACGACATGTGATTGGTACTAATCTCATTTCTCCTGAAGGAAGACGTAATGTTGCATATTTTCCTTCTTTAGCCATTAACTGAGCTGCATTACCTGCAGAACGAACTAATTGTCCACCTCTACCTGGCATAATTTCGATATTATGAATTTGTGTACCTACTGGAATATTTTCAAGTGGTAAGCAGTTACCAACACGAACTTCAGCTTCTGGACCACTCATAACTACCATTCCATCTGTAAGTCCCTGTGGAGCTAAGATGTATGATTTTCTACCATCAGCATATACGATTAACGCAATGTTTGAAGTTCTGTTTGGATCGTATTCGATACCAACAACTTTTGCTGGAATACCATCAATATTTCTTTTGAAATCGATTAATCTATATTTTCTTCTGTTTCCACCACCGTGGTGTCTAACTGTAATTTTACCTTGATTATTACGACCAGCATGTTTCTGTAATGGTGCTAATAATGATTTCTCAGGAGTTGTTTTTGTAATCTCTGCGAAATCTGAGCCAGTCATATTTCTTCTAGAAGGTGTATATGGGTTATATGTTTTAATTCCCATTCGCTTTCTCCTTTCGATTTTTTATCGCACTTTTCTGTGCATATTCTACTCAGCTATCTCTTATGCTTCAGCGAAAAGTTCAATGTCAGCGCTTTCTGCTGTAAGAGTTACGATAGCTTTTTTAGTTTTTGCAGTTTTACCGATTACCATTCCACGACGTTTTTTCTTTCCTGCACAGTTCATTGTGTTTACTTTAGAAACTTTAACGCCTTCGAACATTTCCTCAACTGCATGTTTAATCATAGTTTTAGTAGCTTCTGGATGAACTAAGAAAGTATATTTTTTCTCAGCCATAGCTTCCATACTTTTTTCAGTTACTACTGGTTTGAGGATTACATCATAGTATTTAATATCAGCCATTATGCATATACCTCCTCGATATTCTTTACAGCAGCTTTAGTTACGATAACTGTATCATATTTCAATACATCGTATACATTAAGCTCGTTAACCTGAGCAGTTTTAACTGTATAGATGTTTTTTGCAGATGCAATAACGTTTGCGTTCATTTCATCTAATACAACTAAAGCTTTTTGTGTTTTAAGGTTATTTAAAACTTCAACAAATTTCTTTGTTTTAATTTCATCTAATTTTAATTCATCAACAACAACAAATTTTTCTTCTGAAACTTTTGATGTTAAAACTGATTTTAAAGCGATTCTCTTCTCTTTTTTATTGATTTTGAAAGAGTAATCTCTTGGTGTTGGAGCGAATACCATTCCACCACCTGTCCATTGTGGAGCTCTTGTAGAACCCTGTCTTGCATGACCTGTTCCTTTTTGTCTCCATGGTTTTCTTCCGCCTCCACGAACTTCAGAACGTGTTTTTGCTTTCTGTGTTCCCTGGCGATTATTTGCAAGCTGTTGAAGTACAGCCATGTGAACTAAGTGTTCATTTATTTCTACACCGAATACTGAATCATTTAATTCCATTGATTCAACTTCAGCGCCTTCCATATTATAAACAGCTACTTTAGCCATCGTAAAGTTCCTCCTTTCTTAATTCAAGTGCTTATTTAACCTTGCAAGTCTCTTTAATAGTGATAAGTGACTTTTTAGCTCCTGGTACAGCACCTTTTACTAAAAGTAAATTGTTCTCAGCGTCAACTCTTACAACTTCAAGATTCTGAATTGTAACTTTTACGCTACCCATGTGTCCTGGCATTCCTTTTCCTTTGAATACTCTACTTGGTGTTGAACAAGAACCGTTTGAACCCTGGTGACGGTGGAATTTAGAACCGTGAGCCATAGGTCCTCTGTGCTGTCCTAATCTCTTAATTGCACCTTGGAATCCTTTACCTTTTGAAATTGCTGTTGCATCAATCTTGTCGCCTTCTGCGAAGATGTCAGCTTTAATTTCATCTGCTAATTTGTACTCATCTGCATTTTCAAATTTGAATTCTTTTACAAATCTCTTTCCTGAAACACCTGCTTTTTCAAAATGTCCCATCTGAGCTTTGTTAAGGCCATGTCTATGACCAACTTTCTTGTTTCCATTAGCATCTTTGCTTACAACTTTTGCTACTTTGTCAGCAAATCCTACCTGAACAGCGCTATAACCATCATTTTCAACAGTTTTAACCTGTGTTACTACACAAGGACCAGCTTGTAATACTGTAACTGGTACTAATACGCCATCAGCATTGAAGATCTGTGTCATACCGACTTTTGTTGCTAAAATCGCTTTCTTCATTTCTTTACCTCCTGTTTTCTACAGCGGAACGCTTCTTGCTTATTAATGAATAAATAAGTAGCGGACCCGTTCATCCTAGAGCAGTCAATCTATATTAACTAATCAGGGATATCTTAATTATTCTTTTGAGAAATCTTATTTCTCTTTCATTTTGATATCGATAAATACACCAGCTGGCATTTCTAATCTTGATAATGCATCAACAGTTTTCTGTGTTGGTGTTGTGATATCAATAAGTCTCTTATGAGTTCTCTGTTCGAACTGCTCGCGTGAATCTTTATATTTGTGAACAGCTCTTAAGATAGTAACAACTTCCTTCTTAGTTGGAAGAGGTACTGGACCGCTCACCTGTGATCCGTTCTTCTTTACAGTTTCGATAATTTTTTTTGCTGATGAATCAACTAATTCGTGATCATAAGCTTTAAGAGTAATTCTCATTACTTGACTTGCCATAAAAAAAGTCGCCTCCTTTTCGCACTTTTACTTCAGTACGACAAGCGGTGACTGTACACTTTCCCGTGTGTGTCATTGTTTTAAACACACGTTATCCCTACACTTTGGTAGTCCATATTGTTTGTACAGTGACTTGTCGTCAGTTTCCTAACTTGACATTCGCTCCATGGAAAACCTACCACATAGGTAGCAACCTCACATTTCATCGCTATCAATGTCACAGCAACACCTATTATAACCTAATATTTCCTTTTTTGCAACATATTTTCCCTAATTTTTATTTTTATTTTTCACCAAGTTTTACGAAAAATATGTTGCTTTTTTGTGCACTTTTACATGCCTGATTTATTGTTTTTAATCTTCCTTAATCAACACACTAACGACTTCTATGTGTTTTGTAAAAGGAAATTGATCATATGGTGTCATTTCTTTTACTTTATAATTTTTCTTGGCAAAATAAGATAAATCCCTTTCTAATGTTTCTGGATTACATGAGACATAGACTATTCTGCCTGGAGATAATTTAGCTGCTGCATCTATAAACTCCGAAGTACTTCCACTTCTTGGTGGATCCATAACTACAACATCTATTCTTTCATCCTTGCTTGCAAGTTTAAGCATAAACTCTGTAGCATCTTCATTATAAAACTTAATATTTTTACTATTATTCTTTTTTGCATTTGTAACGGCGTCTTTTATTGCATCAGGATTTAACTCTATACCTATTACTTCTTTTGCTTTTTTACTCATTACTAAACCGATAGTTCCTGTTCCACAGTAAGCATCTACCATTTTCTTTCTCATAGAAGGTTTAGCATATTCAATTGCTTTGTAATAGATTTTTTCTGTTTGTTCTGGATTTACCTGATAAAAAGATGAAGGCGAAATTCTAAATGTCATTCCACATAATTGATCTTCTATAAATCCTTTACCGTATATTACTATGTTTCTTTCTCCAAGAACCATGCTTGTTTTTTTATCGTTAACGTTTATTACAACCGTACTTATATTAGGATTGTTTTTTCTTAATGCTTTAACAAAATTATTTTTTGATGGTAAAATTGGAGACGATAAAACCAATACAACCATGATTTCTTTATTATAGTAACTCTTTCTAACCATAACATGTCTAAGCAAACCATAGCCCGTATCCTCATCATATGTTTTGATTTTGAATGATTTTAGCATTAATTTTATATCGTTAATAATTTTTTTACATTCCAAATCTTCTATTTGACACTCTGGAATATCAACCACATCATGAGTTCCTTCCTTATATGTTCCTGCACTTATTTTACCCTGTCTTGTAAAACTAAATGCAGCATTTACTTTATGTCTATAATTATATGGATTTTTCATTCCTACTATATTATGAATTCTTCCATACTTTCCTAGTAACTTGTTTATATATTTTTGTTTTTTGTTTAATTGTTCTTCATAAGAAATGCCTTGATAATCACATCCTCCACATTTCTTTTTATATTTACAGACTTCCATTTTGTCTCCTTCTTAAAAAGTTTGGTATTTTCTAGCGCCTTTTATTCTAGCACAGCACATTTACTTATTCCAGTTAATTTTTTATAAAAAACATGTTATACTTGCTTTATAAATATTAACAATTTTTCAAAGGAGACCATTATGGATAGACGTGAACAAGCCGTAGTTTTTAAACACAATGGATATAATTGCTGTCAAGCTGTAATCAAAGCATATTCTGATATTACAGGAATGAATGATGAGTTAGTCCGCAACCTAGGCAGTAGCTTTGGCGGTGGAATGGGCTGTTTAGAAGGAACTTGTGGTGCTTTAATTGGAGCAGGAATTGTTGCCGGATGTGCTAACACAATTACACCTAAAACTCCAGCTAATGGAAAAAAATTATTATCTGCTTTTTCTCAGTCTTGCGGTGATACTATTTGCAAAAATTTAAAAGGTATCGAAACTGGAACTATTCTATGTTCCTGTGATGACTGTGTTAGAAATGCTGTTGATGCACTAGAAAAAGAATTTTTCGAAAAGTAGAAAAGTAATTTATGTAACTTATATCAAGTATTTATTTAAAGGCGTATAAACTTTTTTTATACGCCCTTATTATTATAGTTTTTTATCCTTCTTTATTTTTCATCAACAACCTGGAAAATATAAAATTTCAAATAATAGCTCTCATCCGCTGCCCATAAAATAGGATGATCTGGCGACTGTGTTCTGAATTCAACTTGTTTTAATCGCTTATGAACATTTCTCGCTGCTTGACCAATTGTTTTAGTAAAGAGCTCATAGTCCATAAAATGTGAACATGAACATGTTGCTAAATATCCTCCATCTTTAACCAATTTCATTCCTCTTAGATTAATCTCTCTATAACCTTTTACTGCATTTTTTATAGAACTTTTTGATTTAGTAAATGCTGGTGGATCAAGTATAACTACATCAAATTTTTCTCCTTTTTGTTCTAATTCTGGTAATAATTCAAACACGTCTTCACATTTGAATTTAACAACATCTTCTAAACCATTTAACTTAGCATTCTCAGTAGCCTGATTTACAGCGAGTTCTGAAGCATCAACTCCTGTAACACTTTTTGCGCCTGCAATTCCTGCATTTAATGCAAATGAACCAGTATGAGTAAAACAATCAAGTACTTTGGCACCTTTACAAAGCTTTTGAATAGATAATCTATTATATTTTTGATCTAAAAAGAATCCTGTTTTTTGACCATCTTTAACGTCTACTATATATTTAACACCGTTTTCAATTATCTCCACATTAGTATCAAATTCGTCTCCGATGAATCCTTTTACCTTTTTCATTCCTTCTTTTATTCTTTCTTTGGCATCGCTTCTTTCATAGACACCTTTGATTGTTATATCATCATTTAACAAAATCTCTTTTAATAGTTCAATAATTTTCAGTTTAAATCTTTCCATTCCAAGTGCTAAACATTGTACTACTAAAACATCTGAAAATTTATCAATTACAAGACCTGGTAAGAAATCAGCATCTCCAAATACTATTCGGCAGCTGCTAATATCTACTGTTTTTTTTCTATAATCCCACGCTTCTTGTAATCTCATTCTTAAGAAATCATCATTTATTTCCTGATCAACATTTCTAGTCATCAGGCGAACTCGAATTTTGGAATTTTGATTTATAAATCCACGTCCCATAGGATAACCATCAAAATCATGAACTATAACCATGTCACCATTTTTAAACTTTCCTACGATTGTGTCAATTTCATTATCAAACACCCACAAACCGCCTGATTTTAATATTTTTCCTTGTCCTTTTTTTAAAGTTACTATTGTATGATTTTCCATTTTTTTATCCTTTTTCTATGTATTATTTTAATTTTTATCAGAAAATTTACTTCCAATGTAAATTCCTACGCTAACTAACAAAAGAGCCGCTATACATCTGACGCCTAACAAATCAAGTTCGTTTAGCAATATTGCCGATAATATTACTCCAAAAACCGGATTCATAAAGCCTAAAATTGCAACTTTCGAGACGTCATTATATTGAAGCAACACTCCCCAAAGGGAATATGCCACTGCCGATACAAAAGCCAAATAAAGAAGTATTCCTACACCTCTTAGTCTAAAATCACTTATCTGTGCCCCCATAAGCTCTGCATACATCATCATTAAAAGTCCACCTATCATAAATTGATATCCACAAAGAATGACCGGCTTTTCTGTCTTTGAAAACAGCTTTAAAAAAACTGATGAAAACGCATATGCTACCGTAGATAAAAGTATAAATCCCTCACCTATTGGTGAAAAACTAAAATTAAATCCCTGTCCTGATAAATTCACTATAACCACACCTGAAAAACCAAGAATACATCCCAAAATTTTATTTAATGTAATCTTTTCCATCTTTAGTATTATTGCCGATAAAACTATTGCAACGAAACCACTTATACCTTCAATAATTGATGCCTTTATCCCTGTGGTATGAGCTAATCCTATATAAAAGAAAATATATTGTCCTACCGTTTGAAACATTGCCAATATAAAAATCTTAGAAGCTGACTCAACTTGTGGTTTTAAAATTTTTCTTTGTATTATACTTGCTATTAATATAGTAAGAAATCCTGCCAAAAAGAATCTTACACCTGCGTATAGTATCTGATGATTGGTTTGATGTGCTTTGATATTCATTGATTTATATCCCAATTTAATAGCAGGAAATGCACTTCCCCACAATGCACAGCAAATTAATGCACCGATTACTACAACTATTGTTTTTTTGAAAAACTCATTACTACTCATGATTTTTTCTACCTCCATTTAAGCTCAATAATTGTATCACATATTAATATAAAAATATAGTTATCTTATAAAATACATACAAAGAAAGGGGATAGCATAATATTATTCTCCATATTATGCCAATTAAAAACATGAAAACTATAAGCCTATGTATGATTGTAAAAAATGAATCCAAAGTTTTAAGACGTTGTTTAGATTCCGTTGCACATCTTATGGATGAAATAATAATTGTTGATACCGGCTCAACTGATAACACCAAAAAAATAGCCTTAGAATATACTGACAAAGTTTATGATTTTGAGTGGATTAATGATTTTTCAGCCGCAAGAAATTTTGCTTTTTCAAAAGCCACAAAAGATTACATCTATGCTCCAGATGCTGATGAAGTACTTAACGAAGAAAATCAAAAAAAATTCAAATTATTGAAAGATGCACTTATTGATGACGTTGAAATCGTACAAATGTATTATGTCACTCCATCTTCAAACAATACTGTCCAAAATGCAAAAAAAGAATTACGCCCTAAACTTTTTAAACGATTACGAACTTTTACATGGATTGATCCAATCCACGAAACAATTAATACAACGCCTATAATATTCGATAGTGATATTGAAATACTGCATTATCCAGAAGGGAATCATAGCAAACGAGACTTTTCTATCTTTATTGATTCGTTTAAGAAAAATAAAACTCTTTCTAACAAGATTTTAAGAATGTACGTCAAAGAGTTATATAAATGTGGAAGCGATTCTGATTTTTTAGAGAGTCAAGAAATTTTTCTACATTTCATAGATAACACAGATTGTTTCAAGGAAATATCATGTGCTTTAGCACACTCATATAGAATATTAAAAGATGACGCTAATTTCTTTAAATACGCATTAAAAGATTTTGCAACTGATGCATGTAGTGAAATGTGTTATGAAATCGGCTTATATTATAAGGAAATAAAAGATTACTCCGAGGCAATTATCTGGTTTTATAATTGTGCCTTTGAAGTTGGTCCCATTATCGATGTAGAAATCAGTGGACGACTTGCTTTTTATGAACTATCAAAATGCTATCAAAAGCTATACGATTTGTCTAGACCACGTAATGAAGAATATAAAAAAATGATTGATATCTATAAAGCCAAAGGGGATGAATTTAAATTACCTGAGACACTTTAACTTTCTCTTTCCTCTATTTTTTGACGATTAACCCATTTCTTGTTCTTTCTAGGAAGTGGTGCTTAAATTTTATACCGTGCTCTTTCTCCTTGTAAATTGACTTTATATTTTTTTTATACACATAATATATCTATAAATATGGTTATTTTTATAAAAAACAAAAACAATTTATGTGATTATTAACAATTGTATATTTTTTATAAAAGTAGTATATTTATTTATGACAAAAAAATAACAATTTTTTTGTATAAGGAGTTTATATAAGGAGGAAGAAATGGATTTTTTAAAGGAATACTCTCAAAAACTTGTTTCTGCTGACGAAGCAGTTAAAACAATCAAATCTGGAGATTGGGTTGATTACGGTTGGTGTAATGGCACACCTGACGTATTAGATAAAGCTCTAGCAAAAAGAACAGACGAATTAACTGACGTAAAACTACGTGGCGGAATTTTACTTAAGCCACTTGCTATTTTTGAACGTGAAGATGCTGGGGAACACTTCACTTGGAACAGTTGGCACATGAGCGGCATCGAACGTAAGTTGGTTTCTCGTGGATGCGCATATTATTCACCAATACGATATTCTGAACTTCCACGATACTATCGTGATTTGGACGTTAAACCCGCCGTTGCAATGTTTACTGTTGCTCCTATGGATGCCCATGGTTATTTTAATTTTGGACCAAATGCATCTCATCTTAAAGCTGTTTGCGATTCATCAGCAAAAGTTATAGTAGAAGTAAATCAAAATATGCCTGTTTGTTTAGGCGGAACTGAAAACTGTATTCATATTTCAGAAATTGACTACATAGTAGAAGGAGATAATTCACCAATTCCTGAATTAAGTTCTGGTGGCCCAACAACTGAGATTGACCAAAAGGTTGCTGAATTAATAGTTAATGAAATTCCAAATGGTGCTTGCCTACAATTAGGCATTGGAGGAATGCCAAACGCTGTCGGTTCACTTATCGCTCAATCTGATTTAAAAGATTTAGGTGTACATACAGAAATGTATGTTGACGCATTTGTTGACATCGCAAGAGCTGGAAAAATTAACGGTTCAAAGAAAAATATCGACCGTTATCGTCAAACTTTTGGTTTTGGTGCAGGTACAAAAAAAATGTATGATTACATCAATGAAAACCCTGAACTAATGAGTGCTCCAGTAAGCTACACAAATGATATTCGCCAGATTTCAGCACTTGATAATTTTATTTCTATTAATAACTGCGTTGATCTTGATTTATACGGTCAAATTAATGCTGAATCAGCTGGAACAAAACAAATCAGTGGTGCAGGCGGACAACTTGATTTCGTATTAGGTGCTTACCTATCTAATGGTGGTAAGAGTTTTATTTGCTGTTCCTCAACATTTACTGATCGTTCAGGAAAAACATATTCTAGAATCAAACCTACTCTTACAAACGGATCTATCGTAACAGATACAAGAGCAAACACTCATTACGTTGTAACAGAATATGGTATTATAAATCTTAAAGGAACATCTACATGGGAGCGCGCCGAAAAATTGATTTCAATTGCACATCCAGATTTCAGAGATGAGCTTATAAAGGAAGCAGAAAAATTAAAAATCTGGAGAAGATCAAATAAATAATATCTTTTAATTTTTGAACACATTGCTTTCACAATTTAGACACAATTAAAAATCAAAAAACTACCAAAGACCCCTACTTAAATTTGGGGTCTTTTTGTAATTACTGCATAATTAAGTAAAATATTTATATATATTTCTTTATATTAAATTGGACTTATTTAATTTTTTGTTTATTTCTTATATTTTTTAGTTTTTTTATCCTTATTTTTTATCTATCTTTCCACTTGTTTTTATATCTATTTTTTTTTAATCTAATTATTATAAGATGGAGGTATAAAAATGTCTACAAAATTTAGAAAATTCAATTTTAAAAAATTAAATTTTCCAAGAAAAAAAGATGATGCACAGCAAACAAATACTGCTAAAAAGCAAATTTCTCCAGAGCGACAAAAACGTATAGATTTCTTAAATAAATACTCTTTACTTTTCCACTTATTACTTTCTTGTGGATTAGTTTTTGTTATAGAATGGATTTCTAGACGTAGCTTGGTATCAGCATGTGGATTCGTTGGAGGTCATACTCTTGCATATTTCTACAATGCATTTTTAGTTTTTGCTTCACTTACACTAGTATATTTATTTAGAAGACGTGCATTCTTCAGATTGATTATTAGTTCGGTATGGTTTTTACTTGGGGTAACAAATGGTGTTATTTTATCAAATCGTGTAACTCCATTTGCTTTTACAGATTTTAAGATGGTATCAGATTTACTTGCAATGACCAACACTCATTACTTTACAATTACACAGGCAATTCTTGTTGTGGCAGGATTAGGATTATTTGTTTTATTCCTTGTTGTATTTTTCATTAAAGGACCAAAATATCAAGGTAAAATCCACTACATTGTTGCTCCTGTTTCTGTTTTAATTATTTTATTTGCAGGTGTTCCAACAATTACAACTGCTGCACAGAAAACACATGTAGTTGCAAGTTATTTTTCGAATATCGCTCAAGGATATGAAAACTATGGCTTTGTATATAGTTTTTCATCAAGCGTTATTGACCGTGGTATGAAAAAGCCACACAATTACAACAAAGAAACAATTGACGCAATTGAAGATAAAGTAAACAGTCAAAAACAAACTACTTCAATCGCTGATAACGAAAAACCAAATGTAATTTGTATTTTATTAGAGTCTTTTTGTGATCCATCAGAGATTAAATTCTTACACACAAATAAAGACCCTATACCAACTTTCCATAAATTAGAAAAAGAATACACTTCTGGATATTTAACAGTGCCTGTAGTAGGTGCCGGTACTGCAAATACAGAATTCGAAGTATTATCTGGCATGAGTATTAAATACTTTGGTACTGGAGAATATCCTTACAAAACTATTCTTAAGGATACTGATTGTGAAAGTGTTGCAGCAGATTTAACAAAAATCGGATATAGCACACATGCTGTTCACAACAATGGTGGTAATTTCTACAGCCGTGTTAATGCATTCTCTAAAATGGGATTTAATTCTTTTACTAGTAAAGAACTTATGAATATCCAAAGTTACACTCCTAACGGAAGCTGGGCAACAGATGATATTCTTGTAAACGAGACAATTAAAACACTTGATTCAACACCTAATCAGCCTGATTTTACTTACACAATTACTGTAAGTTCACATGGTGATTATCCTAAAGATCCAGTTATCGCCAATCCAGAATTCAAAGTTTCTGGTACTTCTAATGAAGCTCAGACTAACCAGTATACATACTATGTTAACCAGCTTCACCAAGTAGATAACTTTATTGCTGATTTAACTGCTGAATTAAGTAAACGTAATGAAAAAACTATAGTTGTTATGTTTGGAGATCATTTACCAACTATGGGACTTCAGGATTCTGATATGAAGTCAGGTGATATTTATAAAACAAAATATATTACTTGGAACAATTTTGGTCTTCCAAAACAAGATGCTGATTTAAAAGCATATCAGCTTTTAGCTAATACAACAAATACACTTGGTATTCATGAAGGAACAATTTTAAACTATCATCAAACACAAATGAATTCTTCTGACTACGAAAAAGGTTTAGAGAATTTACAATACGATTTGTTATACGGTAAACGTTTTGCTTACAATGGCAAAGATTTATATCCAGCAACAAACATCGTTATGGGTATAGATGACGTAACAGTTTCAAATGCTAAGAAATCAATTGATGGTTCACAAGTGATTATTGAAGGTAAGAATTTCACTAAATGGAGTAGGGTTTATATCAATGGTACAAAGGTTGATACCGACTTCTCTTCAGACAAATTATTAACTATCAGCTCAAGTGATATCAAACCTGGAGATAAGATTGTAGTTAATCAATTAGGTTCAAGCAATACTATATTTAGAAGCTCTAACGAATATAAATATTCAGGCAAATAAAAACGCGATATGATTAATCATACGAATTTAAATACTATTAAGGGATTCTGTATAGAATAAAAAAATAAATAAACATAACCCCCTCTTTAAAGGTTTAATTTAGAGGTTATCCAAAATTTGGAATATCTCTCATAGTCACCAATAAAGAGGGGTTTTATTTATATTTTAATTATGATTCATTGATACTTTTATCAAAATTAAATTATGCTTTAACCTTTTCAGTATTCTGTAATACTTCAATTGCTTTTGATAACATTTCTTCATTATCAATTTCAAAGAATTTTCCTTCATCTGCAATCTGTGCAGCTTCCGGATTAAGTGGTAGCTTGCCTAGTACTTCTATTCCAAGTTCTTTTGCTACATCATCTATATGACTTTCACCAAATAATTTGATTTGTTTACCACAATCTGGACATAGTAAATAACTGAAGTTCTCAACAACCCCTAATACCTTTATATTCATCATATTTGCCATATTATAAGCCTTTTTCACAATCATCTGAACTAATTCCTGTGGTGATGTTACAATAACTATTCCTTCGACTGGAAGAGACTGGAACACTGTTAGTGGCACATCTCCTGTTCCAGGTGGCATATCGACGAATAAATAATCCAAATCTCCCCAACATGTTTCATTCCAGAATTGTTTTACAACGCCAGCAATAACTGGTCCTCTCCAAATAACAGGTGCCTCTTCATTATCCATTAAAAGATTTATAGAAATAACTTTGATACCTTCTTTTGTTTCAATTGGAAGCATTCCTCTATGATCACCAACAACCTGCTCTTTTAAGCCAAACATTTTTGGTATTGATGGTCCTGTTATATCAGCATCAAGTATTCCAACCTTGTAACCTTTTTTTGCCATTTGAACAGCTAATGATGATGTCACAAAAGATTTTCCTACTCCACCTTTTCCACTTACAACACCAATTACATTTTTTATATTTGAAAATGCATTCATAGGCTCTTTAAAATCTTCTTTTGAAGCCTGCTGTGGTTGCTTTTTTGTTTCTCCTTGATTCCATGTTTTTCCTTGTTTTTCCATGTTTTTCTTTGTTCTAGAAAATGCTTCAAAATTTTCCTTGCTCATTACTTCCTCCTAATTACTCTTACTTTCAACTCTCTTTTTTTTTGTAAAATCAGTATCCATATGAATTACCACAAAATAATCTTCACCAATTTGTTTATTCACTTCTTCTTGTATTTGTTTTTGTAGAATTGCTTCATTAGCATCCATATAATATGGCACAACTACATCAAAAATAATATTAGTATGAGTACTTCCTTTAACAACTCTAAAATCATGAATAGTCATTGAAGATTCTATTTTTAAAACTATAATTTTTATCTTATCTTTCAATTCTATAACATCTTTATCCGATGTCACAACCGGGTCCATATGTATAACGGATATACAATTTAAATCGTTATTTAATTTATTTTCAATATTATCGATTATATCATGTAACTCTATTATATTTCCGTCAACTGGAACCTCCGCATGCAAAGATATTATGCGTCTTCCTGGTCCATAATCATGAACCATAACATCATGAACACCTACTATATTTTCATTATAATGTGTCACTATATAGATAATTTTATCAAGAAATTCTGGTTCTGGTGGTTGTCCTAACAACGGATTTATTGTATCTTTTGCTGCTGTATATCCTGCATACAAGATGAAAAATCCAACCGCTACTCCTGCATACCCATCTAAAAAACCATATCCAAACTTGGCTAAAATAGAAACTATTAATACGATGCTCGTTGCAACACAATCACTCAAACTATCCGTTGCAGTTGCAAACAATGACTGAGAGTTAATCTTTTTTCCCACTCTTCTATTATAAAATGCCATATAAAATTTAACAAGGATTGACATTATCAAAACAAGTATTACATACACCGATGTTCTAGCCTCTTGGGGATTTAGTATCTTTAAAAAAGAAGATTGTATCAACTCAACTGCCATTATAATAATAAAAATTGACACAACAAAACCCGAAATATACTCCATTCTACCATGTCCAAACGGATGATTTGGATCTGGTTTTTGTGAGGCCATTTTAAAACCTACCAAGGTAACTACAGAAGCTCCTGCATCAGATAAGTTATTTAGCGCATCTGCCGTAATTGCAATTGAACCACTTATAGTACCAATTATGATTTTAGACAAAAATAACACCATATTCAAAAAAATGCCTAAAACTCCACATAAAATACCATATTCTGTTCTTTTTTTCTCTTGAGAATATTCTGATTTAATAAATATTTTTTCTAAAATACCCATTTTTTCCCTCCAAAAAAGTGTGTAACAACACTCTTTATATTGAGTATTATTGCACACTTTTAAGTATTAATCTACTTCATTTCACCAAAATCTTTAAAAGGAAAATAGATAAAGAATCCTTTTCCAATTATATAATCTTTTTTTACATATGTATTTTTCCAAAATCTTGAGTCATTAGAGTTATTTCTATTATCACCCATTACGAAATAGGAATCTTTTGGCACCTTATATTCAAGCGGTCCTGCCATAACGTACCATCTTTCTTTTAAATAATTTTCTTTTAGGGGAGTTTGGGAATCATTTATATATACTTTTCCACTTACTATTTTTATTTTATCTCCAGGTAATCCTATAATTCTTTTAATAAATTTTTGAGACAAATCATCTGGTGCATAAAAAATAATTATATCTCCTCGCTTTGGATTATCAAAAACGTACGCTAATCGATTTCCAAAAATATTATCGCCAGGTTTAATAGTCCTTTCCATTGAACCTGTTGGAACAATGGCATTGATTATTACATACGTTTTAATAACCATCGCAACAATAATCGCAGCCATAATTATTAGTATCCATCCGAGTAATCTTTGTAGCTGTTTTTTCTTTCTCATTCTTACACTCTCTCTTTATATTTTTTATATATTATATACAGTGTATATTTCGGAAAGAAAACATCTCATATTAAGAAAAATCCCTCTATGTAGATTGTTAAATAATATGCATCATTTGGCATACATATGCATAAACAATCTGCCTACACAGAGGAATTTATCATTTTTTTAATAATATTTTTTATTTTTAATTTTTTTGTTTGATATTTTTTCTTAGTATTGTTTACTTAATACTATAAATATCTTGAATTTACTTTTCTAGCAAATAATTTATTTTAGCAAACACCTTGAGCTAACATTGCATCTGCAACTTTTTCGAAACCTGCAATATTTGCGCCAGCCACATAGTTACCTTCCATATCATAACGTTTTGCAGCATCTGAAATATTATGATAAATGTTTTTCATAATCTGCTGTAATTTACCATCTACTTCTTCAAATGTCCAACTTAATCTCTCACTATTCTGTGACATCTCAAGTGCTGAAGTGGCAACGCCACCTGCATTTGAAGCTTTACCACAAATAAATAATACTCCATTATCCTGAAGATATTTAGTTGCATCTAAAGTTGTAGGCATATTTGCGCCTTCACAAACAGCTAATACACCATTTTTAACAAGCTCTTTTGCATCATCTAAGTCTAATTCATTCTGAGTAGCACATGGTAATGCAATATCACATTTAATATTCCATACACCGTGCTCACCATTCTTTTTCTCGTGATATTCTGCACTCTTACGAGCTGCTGCATATTCTGTTAATCTTGCACGTTTAACTTCTTTTACTTCTTTTAATAATTCAACATCTATTCCCTCTGGATCATAAATCCAACCAGTAGAATCAGAACATGTTACAACCTTTGCACCTAACTGCTGTGCTTTTTGAATAGCGTAAATTGCAACATTTCCAGCACCTGATACTACTACTGTTTTATCCTTAATATCCATATCGTGATCTTTTAAAAGTTCTTCTGTAATGTATACAAGGCCATATCCTGTAGCTTCAGTACGAGCAAGTGAACCACCATAGCTTAATCCTTTACCTGTAAGAACACCTTCGTATGTTCCTTTTATTTTCTTGTACTGTCCAAACATGTATCCAATTTCTCTTGCGCCTGTACCAATATCACCAGCTGGTACATCTACATCAGCTCCAATATATTTGCACAATTCTGTCATAAAGCTTTGGCAAAATGCCATAACTTCTCTATCAGATTTTCCTTTAGGATCAAAATCAGAACCACCCTTACCTCCACCAATAGGAAGTCCTGTTAAAGAATTTTTGAAAATTTGTTCAAAGCCTAAGAACTTAATAATACCGATATTAACAGAAGGATGTAATCTCAATCCTCCCTTGTAAGGTCCAATAGCATTATTATACTGTACTCTATATCCTGTATTAACCTGTACTTGTCCTTTATCATCAACCCATGGTACACGGAATTTAATCTGACGATCTGGCTCAACTAGTCTTTCAAGTAGTGCTTCTTTTCTAAATTTTTCCTCATTTGCATCAATAACAGGTCTTAATGACTCTAAAACTTCTTCTGCTGCCTGTAAAAATTCAGGTTCTGATGCATTTTTTTCTTTAACTCTTTTTAATACCTCATCTACATAACTCATCTTCCAATTCTCCTTTTGTGTATAAAAATATTACTTCTTCTCTATATTAAAGCTTTTTTTAGAATTTGTAAATATTTTTTTCTTTATTTCTGTATATTTTCACAGTTGTAAAGTGCTTTTACATCAATTTTCTATAATAATAATATATTTTATACACAACTTGACTTTATTCAAAAAAAATATTAAAGTTTTATCTGGATTGAAATATATTCGAATTTATGTTTTATAGTTATGGAGGAATAATTAAAATGTCACTATTTTTAAAATCTAGTACCGCAAATGATGGTACTTACTCATTCACCTTATTAGGTAATATATCAATTGTAGTTTTAATAATCGCTATTTTGTTACTTTCCTGTGCTTTCTTTGGGAAAAAACTAAAACTTAGTCCTAAACAACTTGCATTTACATCTGTAACACTTGCAATTGCTTTTTTAGCCTCATTTATCAAACTTTTTAATTTACCAATGGGCGGTTCTATTACTCTTTTTAGTATGCTTTTTGTAACACTAATAGGCTATTGGTATGGCATAAAAATAGGTATAACTGCCGGAGTAGCTTTCGGACTTTTGCAATTAATTGTTAATCCTTACATCATAAGTTTACCACAAACTATTACTGATTATATTTTAGCATTTGGTGCTTTAGGATTATCTGGTATCTTTACCAATTCAAAACACGGTTTAATAAAAGGCTATATTGCTGGAGTTTTTGGAAGATTTGTATTTGCTGTTCTATCAGGTGTTATATTCTTTAGCTCCTATACATCATTTTTAGGAATGACAAACTCATTTGCATATTCCATTGCATACAACGGCATATATTTATTTTCAGAAATGGCTTTAACACTTGGTCTATTGGCTCTTTCTAGTTGCAGCAAAAGCTTCACCAATGGCTTATCATACATTACAAAGCTCGCAACAGGCGAAAACATGCCAGCACAATTATTTTAGTGAAACGCATAATAATTCTGCAAAAACTATATTAAAACTTTGTTATCAAAAGTTTTAGCTTGGAAAAAATTTACAATTTAATTGTTGTAATAAGTTTTTTTATAAGAAAAAAGGACATTGCCTATTTGATAAAAATGAGGTGACCCCTCAAAGTTAGACTTTTTTACGAGACGACTTCGGTCGTCTCGTTTTCTTTATGCTGCTAAAAGATGGTGCCTGTATTGAACAGGACTCATCCATTCTAACTTTTCTTTTATTCTCTCTTCATTGTAATACTTTATAAACCGTTCTATTTCCGATTTTAATTCCTCATAACTATAGTAAACAACACCATAGTATATCTCTTGCTTAAGTAAACCAAAGAAATTCTCCATTATCGAATTATCAAGGCAGTTCCCTTTCCTGGACATACTTTGAAATATTCGTTCTTCTTTTAGTCTATGCGAGTATGCTTTCATCTGATAAGCCCAACCTTGATCAGAATGAAATGTTCTTCTGTATGGACAGTCAGAAGTGATTTCAATAGCTTTATCTAAAGCATCCATTACATTCTTTGCAGAAGGTCTCTTGTCTATCCCATAACTGAGTATTTCTCCATTGCACATATCCATAAATGGATCCAGATAAAGCTTATGCATGGTCATATGTCCTTTGGAATCAACTTCATAATACTTAAATTCCGTTGTGTCCGTTGTTATCTTTTGGTGTGGTATATGCGTTTTGAAACGTCTGTGTATTCTGTTAGGCGCAACAGTACCTACTTTTCCTTTATAGGAGCTGTATTTTCTACTTTTGCGAGTATAAGATGTCACTTGCAACCCAAGCTTTTGAACTATTCGCTGAACCTTCTTTTTGTTAATGGTATATCCCTGGTTTCGTAATTCTCCAAGTATTCGACGATATCCATAATCCTTATTATTCATACGAATTTCTTGAATTTTTTCTTCAATCTCTTTATCAGGATTTTCTCTATCAAATCTCTTCTGCCAATACATATATGTTGCTTTTGGCATGCCGGTATAAGAGAGAAGGTCTTTTAGTTTGAATTCTCGTCGGAGGCTGTTGATGACGAGCGCCGTTCTCTCATTTTTGCCTCGTCCTCTAAACGCAGCCTCCTCAGTTCTTTTAAAAATGCATTCTCAATTCTTAACATAAGAAGTTCGTCTTCTAATTGTTTTACATGTTCTGCACTTGTATCAACAGAAGATTCTTCAACTGATTTGTTTTGTGTATTGCCATCAGATGTGTTCAATGATTTCTTTCGCCCCTTTTTACGTGATCTCAACGCATCAGGTCCAGCAGCTCGAAAGCGATTAACCCAGTTTGCAATCATACTGGGATTTGTTATTCCTTCTTGCAGAGCTAAATCCTGATATGAGATTTCACTTGATAAATATAATTCTACAACAGAAAGCTTCTTCTCGAAAGAATAACTTTCTTTTTTTCGAGATCGTTTCAGACCATCATCACCAAACTTATTGTAATTATTAACCCATTCGATGATATGCTGTGAACTTGCGATACCATACTTTTCTGCCAAAAAGTTCCTTCCGCCTTCACCTTTGAGGTATGCTAGGACTACCTTTTTCTTAAATTCAAAATCATATTTTGCCATAAAAATACCGACCTCCCAAAAGTTAGATTTTTGGTCTAACTTTTGGGGGTCGGTACA